>VFQT010002075.1_pt1 | contig 21565 bp, 21 predicted proteins | sample 3512381 | NCBI WGS metagenome assembly VFQT01 (sample SAMN10412376, study PRJNA504923) | tailings metagenome | isolation source: Relicate 2 Philex TSF3 active mining site | place: Philippines: Tuba, Benguet | collected 2017-08-29
AAAGATAAGGTGGGGAATAAAAGAGTGTTTGAAAAAACCATTCGCATTGTTGAATCAAAGAAATGATTGAGCGTCTAGATTCAACCAATTCAGAGCCGATTTATACATGATGTTTTCGAGATCATGTTGTTCTAAATTCATCTCTTCTATGAATTGGCCCATTTTAAGGTCACCAAGTGGAAAAGGGTAATCTGTTCCTAAAGCAATTTTACTTGAACCTTGTTTTCTCAATATGTATTCGAATAAATCGGCATCATGCGTGGCAGAGTCGACCCAGAATTTTTTCAAATATGTTGAAGGTGCATTTTGATTATCTACAGCTACCAAATCGGGTCTGCAATTGAATCCATGTTCCAATCTTCCCAAAGTTGGAATGAAACTACCACCGGCATGAGCAAATAAAAAACGTATTTTGGAGTAACGTTCCATGACGCCTGAAAAAATCAGAGAGGCTATAGCTCTTGCAGTTTCAGCGGGCATCCCCACGAGCCATGGTAGCCAGTATTTTTTCATATCCGTTTCACCCATCATTTCCCAAGGGTGCACCATTACAGACAAATCAAGTTCTTGGATTTTGGCCCAAAGTGGTTCAAATTGGGGGTCGCTCAAATTTATTTGATTCACGTTTGAACCAATTTGTATTCCTCTGAAACCGAGTTTGTGGCATCGCTCTAACTCGGTAATGGCCATATCTACGTTGTTCATTGGAATCGTAGCAAGTCCAATATAATGTTTCGGATGATTGGTGAAAATTTCTGCAATGTGGTCATTCAGAAATTGAGATACAATAAGTGTGTGCTCTGGTTTTGCCCAATAGGCAAATAACACAGGAATGGTGCAAATGACTTGAACTTGGGTGTTGTATTTTGCATATTCGTCAATGCGTAACACGGGATTCCAACAGTTTTCTTCTATTTCGCGGAAGAAAACATTGCCTTGCATCATGCTAGCATAACCGCGTCTGTTGTGTTCAAGATGTATGAATTGACCGTAACCAAACTCTTTCGACCAATTGGGTGTTGTATTTTGCATATTCTTCAATGCGTAGCACGGGATTCCAACAATTTTCTTCTATTTCACGGAAGAAAACATTTCCTTGCATCATGCTAGCATAACCGGGTCTGTTGTGTTCAAGATGTATGAATTGACCGTAACCAAACTCTTTCGACCAATTGGGAATGAGTTCAGGCATGATGTGCGTATGGGTGTCAATTTTCAACATGCACCGCGAATATACAATTGAAATCAGTTTTTTCTTACTCTCCGCAAATCAAGCATGTTCACTGAATTGGTAGGAAATTGACTAATTCTTTTTGAAACGAAATGCATGACTTGGTCATAGTACAATGGAATGACTGGGGTCTCATTGGCTATTATTTCCTCGAGTTGATTGGAAAGTTGTTCAAGTTCATGTGACTGATTTTTCTGCGATAATTCTGTGTAAAGAGAATCATATTTTACATTGCTGAAATGTGTGTAGTTTGGTCCGTTAGGAGTAAAATAATTTGTGCTAAAGAGGGCGTAGAAATTCTCTGGATGTGTGTGGTCTGCGAGCCAACTTTTTCTGAATATTGAAATTTGACATTTGCTAGTTGATTCAGAAAATGTTCCTTTTTGTACAACTGTTACCTCGCAATTCACACCTAATTTTTGCCATTCATGTTGAATAAATTCCATGAGATCTGCATAATCAGAAGTAGTGGCCAATTCAATTTTTGGAATTCCCGCTGCGTTCGGGTAACCTGCATTTGCAAGTAGTTGTTTTGCTTTTTCAAGTTGGAAGGAATAGCGTGGTGTGGTGTTTATACCATTTCCAACTGCTGGAGAACAAAAACCATTTTCTGCAGCAATAACTGTATTGTTACGAAGGTATTTCACCATTTTCTTTTTGTCTATGGCTAAGTGAAGTGCCTGACGAACTTTCGGGTTAAGTAGTGCCGAATTTTTTTGAAGCATTGGATCACAGACAATACCAAGGTAATCTGTTTTGATGAATGGCGTTTTTTGCAATTGAATTTGACTCTGAGGTGCTGGTAGTAAATTTCCATTTGCATCTAACAGTTCATCTTTAAATGCTGTAGTTACACCACTCATGAAATCATATCTCCCTTGCATCAACCCAAGATATTCAGCCGTCATGTCTTTCACGAATTCAATTTTTATTGCATCTAAGTATGGGAGGCGCATACCCTGTTCATCAAACAAATAATATTGCTGATTTTTGTGGAAAACGAGAGCAACCTCTTCATACCAAAAGGCGAATTGAAAAGGTCCTGTTCCAACCGGGTGTCGGGCAAAATCTTTTCCATAAAATGCAATAGCTTCTTTCGGAACAACATTGGCATATTGCGTTGTAAGTAAACCTAAAAAAGGAGCAAAGGGTTTTTTAAGTCGAATTTCTAAGGTGGTATCATTCAATACTTGAATGCCATCTTGTGTTACTTGATCAAAAATCCATTTGCCAGGCGAAGCTGTAATGGGGTCTAGTATTCGGTCGAATGAAAATTTGAAATCATGTGCATTGCAAAGTCTTCCTTTCCCGTTTGAGAAACAGGGTGAATCATGAAAGTAAACATCTGTTCGAATGTTGAAAGTATAGCGTAGTTGATCTTCACTAATTGAAAATGATTTGCACAATGCTGGCACAATGTGCAGTGAGTCGTCTAACTCAACCAGCCCGTCAAAAAGTTGATTGGTAGCCCACATGATTTCAAGGTCTCTAGCATAGGCAGGGTCAAGGGTGCTAATGCCATTGCTTTCGTTGTAGACAAAAACATGATTCAAATTGTCTTTGTGCGTGCACCCAATCCATGTCCAAGCGAAAGCAAGGAGAAGAAAATATGAGGTCTTTTTTTTGATCACTTAGCAGTTTGGAGTGTGAGACGAATGGGAAGGTGATCTGAATACCCTCCTTTGTATGAATCCCCAACATAGGTTCGAGAAGGTGATTTAACTCCGTTTTTGTTGGTGTAATATAGAAAGTCATATTTCACAATGTGTGCAGATTCTTTAGACAGGGCATAAGCCAATAGATTTCTACTTACAATGAATTGATCCAGCATGCTCCATTCATTTTGATAGAAGTGTGTGCCGTCTTTGGCTAATTCATCGTCTGCCATGAGATTGTAAAGATTACTTTTAATTTCTGGGTTGAAGTCGGAAGCGCCAAGTACATCTTTTATACTTGAGTTGGAAGGGAAATCATTGAAGTCGCCCATGCAAATAATGTTTGCATTTGCATCTTTTGACAGTATCTCTTGAATGTTTTGTTTTAATATTTCTGCCGCTTGCATTCGAAAAGGTTCACTCTCTAATTGCCCGCCTCTTCGCGATGGCCAATGGTTCACATAAAAGTGAATTTTTATATCGTCAATTTTGGCATACACGTGCAAGATGTCGCGCGTATTCGGATCTGTTTCACTTTTTAATATTACGGGTATGGCATTCGATGATAAGATTTGAGTTGTTTTAGAGTTGTAAAGCATGGCTACATCTATTCCGCGCTCATCAGGACCTTCGTACCAGACGTATGCATAATTGGATTTTGATAAGTAGGCGTTTTTGCATAACTCACTCAGCACGTTTCCGTTTTCAATTTCAATTAGGCCAATTACATCTGGAAGTTCTGTTCCATTGTTTGTAATGGTTTGTCCTATTTTATTCAGTTTATCATGATATCGTTTAGATGTCCAATTCAGTTTTCCTGAAGGCAAAAAATCTTCATCATTTTTCTTTGGGTCATTGATGGTGTCAAATAGATTTTCTACGTTGTAACTTAAAACAATGGCCTGAGAACCTTTTGTTTGAATATGTGCTGGTTGTGTGCAAGCAATGAATGGTATGAGAATGAGAAACCAAAATAATTTTTTCATATTTCAAAGGTAACGAAGTGCATAAAAAAAGCCGTTTGATTCAAACGGCTTTTTTTGAGTAGAAATAATTGATTATTTCTTCTTTGCAGCTTTTTTTGGAGCAGCTTTTTTCGCTGGAGCAGCTTTCTTAGCAGCAGCTTTTTTAGGAGCAGCAGCTTTTTTCGCTGGAGCAGCTTTCTTAGCAGCAGCTTTCTTTGGAGCAGCAGCTTTCTTCGCTGGTGCTTTTTTAGCAGCTTTCTTAGGAGCTGCTTTTTTAGCGGCCTTTGGCGCGCTAGCTTTTGTTTTGGTTTTCATAAAAATAAACGGTTGATTATTTCCTTTTTCCATTTCGAATTGACTTTTCAATTCGAGTTAAAAATAAAGCGGTATCAATTTCACTTTTCCGTTGCTTTGGATTTGAAGAGTTGGTGAAGGAATTTTTAAAACGTTAAAAATTTTCATCACTTTTCTTACCCAATTTCTTCTCCACTTTATCTGATTCAAATCTGCATCAAATGATAAAAAGAATTCACGTCGTGCGTGAAAATTATTAACACTGTTAATGTTATTATCTGCATAGATCATTTCATCAATTCCATAACCGAATGACAATTCAATGATGCTCTTGAATGTGTTGCTGCGCTTGTGTTTCGGGAATATGTGAGTTGACAACCAATAGGTTTGTGCGTTGTAGTCTTTGAAAACACGTTGTTGAAAATTATGACCTAATGTGTTAGGTCGAAGTGAAGCGTAGGGAGAATTTTGATAAGAAAATTTGAACTGGAAATTATTTTTTATTCGCGGGTGATCATTGAAGTTAGCAAGTAAAACACCAATTGTATTCGCGGCAAAATCTGATTTCGAAAAACCCCACTGTGTTGATTTTCCATCGAGCAATTCAATGCTAAGCATGTATGCAAATGCAAAACTACTTCCTATAACACGCGCTTTTTTTTGATTGATTGAATACGTTGGATTCGCGTGTATGAATAGATTCGTTATTTGAAAACTAGAGTATACGTGTCCTAACTTATCCATTTGTAACCACTCGTTGAAATCGTTAAAAAAATGAAATGAAGATGTCGGATAATTTTTATACCACAGTTGATTTAGTCCAATATGTGATGTTGCTAAACCTAATGATAGGGTGGAGTAGAACAGGGGTTCATAATTTTTTGTGCAATGTTTTGTTGAATCATTCTGGGAAAGAATGTTGAGAGAATAAACGGAAAGAAATATGAGTAGTGTGTACTTCATTTCCTTTAGCGGTGAATATTTTTGGAATTCAAATAATCCCAATATTCTTGAGCAAATTTTTGATGTTCCGCATATGTTTTTGAGAATTTGTGCTTTCCAGTCCCACCGGCTTCGGCGACCATAAATATGTATTCATTACTTTCTGCATGCAAAACAAAGTCAATGTATTTTTCATTCACAAAACGAATGGGGGCAGGAGGAAGACCTTTGTATTTGTATGTATTGTAGGGTGAGTCAATTTTCAAATCATTGTTACTGAGTCGTTGAATTTTCTCTTTGGTATTTAGTGCGAAAATGACTGTAGGGTCACTTTGTAACAGAATGTCTTGCTTTAATCGATTCAAGTATAAACCAGCAACACGTGGTCCCTCATTCATATCTCTAATTTCTCCGCAAACAATGCTTGCAAGTACGGTAGCTTCAAACGGAGTAATTCCTTGAGCGTTGCATTGTATTTTTCTTTCTTCATTCCAAAATTGATTACGATCTTGAATGAATTTTTGTAAGAATTCTTTCGGCGTGTCTGTCCATTTGAATTCATACGAATCACCATTAATGAAAGCAGCTAACCCTTGAAGTTGAAAGGGTGAGTTTTCGAGATGATTTAGAAATTCCAATTCATGTATGATTTCATTTGCAGCGATTAAAAAGGCAGTGCTGTCTTGTTCGAAATGGGTTCCAAATTTTCCCGCTAATTCGTAAATGCTATTTACGTTGTCTGTTCGGAATTTCACAGGTGTTTGTTCGCCGTTTCTCAGTTTATTGATGACTTCATAATATGTGGCTCCAGATTGAAATGTGTATTTCCCTGGTTTAAGTGTTGGATTACGTTTGAACATGAGCGCACAATTCCAAGGAAAGCTCTGAACACCAAGTTCTTTTTGGATTTCATCAGAGCTCATATTGGAGTGAATGAAAATTATTTTCGATTCTCCTTCAAATTGAATCTTGCATATGAACCCCAACGAGAGCAAGCTCAATATGGAAGCAGCTATTGTAAGCAAGCCAATTGCAATGGAGACTTTTGTTTTTTTAGTCATTGATTTGAATTTTATATTCCTCAACTATTCGATTGAGATATACTTTATTACCACAGTATTCAAATGAACAGGATTCAAAGAGTTTTTTACTCGGGAAGTTGTCTTGGTCAATTAAAGCGAATATGCTTCTTATTTTTCCTTCTTTACGTAAAAGGTCTAACAACATTTCCAATGATTTTTTTCCCACTCCGCGATTTCGATCTTCTGCCTTCGGAATTAAAATGCCTACTCCAATTTCTTGAATATCCTCTCTGAAACTAAAGACATCGATGACACCTAAATTTTTTTTCAAATCAAGTTCATAGATAATCCAACGTTGTTGTTTGTGCAAATAGTAACGAAACGGCGTAGAGAAAAAGTCTTCAATTTCTTCGAACGTGTAGGGACCTGGATGTTCGTTTATTTTCCAGAATTCTTCCAGGTTCTCTATCCAATGTAAATATTGAAAGTCCTGTGAATTTATGTTTCGAAGTGTTATCAAGTTCGTTTAATCTTTCAAAAATAACATTAACTTCGTTGCATGCGTTTAACTCCATACATTTTCTTGATTGCAATTGTTTTGCTTAGTGGTTGTAGTATCAATAAAGACATTATGTTTCGAACGGATACTGAGTTTGATTTTACCAAATCAAATTTAGATTCTACGAATAACATTTATCAATTAGCACCTTTCGATTACGTTACTGTAAATCTTTTTACGGGAAATGGAGCGTTGATTTTTGATTACTCTACATCGGGAGTTGACGTGAGAACAAACTTTGCCGGATTCGAATTGTACTATGTAATAGATGAATTTGGTGAAGTTGAATTGCCTGTAATTGGAAAAGTGAAAATTGCAGGTATGACCATACCACAGGCACAAGAATTTCTAGAAAAACAGTTTGTTAATTACAATAATCCCTATTGCTTGGTTCGTGTAATAAACAAGCGCGTTTTGGTTTTTACAGGAGAAGGAAGCAAGGGCATGGTGGTTCCTTTGACGAATCAGCAGGTTTCAGTAATTGAGGCCATAGCAGTTGCTGGTGGTGTGCAAAAAAGAGGTAACGCAAGTAAGATAAAGTTAATTCGAAATGTAAATGGGAAAGAAGAGGTATACAGAATAGATCTTTCTACAATTGCAGGAATTCAAGATGCAAGAATGATTGTTCAGAGCGGAGATATCATTTACGTTGAACCTATTCCACAACTTACCACAGAATTTATTCAGGATATCTCTCCAATTATCAATTTCATTTCAGCGGCATCTGTTTTATTTTTTATTATTACCCGGTAATGGATATTTTCGAAACAGGTTTCAGACATTTATTTAAAGTACAATCAAACGTTTGGAGAGATGACAGAGGCACATTTCAGGAAACGTTTAAAGAGGCAAGTTTCCGAATTGCAACGGGGTTGAACTTATCTTTTGTTCAAGATAATGAAAGTGTTTCCATGAAAGGCGTGTTGCGCGGGATGCATGCGCAGAAACCGCCGCGATCGCAGGGAAAACTCATTCGTGTAGTTCAAGGAGCTATTCAAGATGTGGTGGTAGATTTAAGAAAATCAGAACCCACATTTGGACAATGGATATCCTTTGATTTGAAACAAGGTGATGGACAAATGATTTATGTTCCAGAAGGATTCGCCCATGGATTTTTAGCTTTGGAAGAGAATACAATTGTGAATTATAAATGCACGAATTATTACGATAAAGCAAGTGAGATTCATTTGAATCCGTTTGATACGCAATTGGCAATTGCATGGAAGCATGAAGAAATTGTTCAATCGGAAAAAGATTCAGAAGGAAGACCATTCGCCGAATTCGGCAATCTTTTTTTCTAATGCATATTTTGAATTTCAAACGCAACGGATTGCACGCGTTTGGTTCTTGTTCCCTCTATATCTTCCGTATAGACCATGTCAAGCGCGTTCTTTGATTCGAACACATCGGAAACGTTTTTTATTTCTCCGAATGGAATATTCAAATTCAGAAAGTGATTTTTAAGATCAACCATTTTAAATTCACTGAAGAGTTGGGTAAGCTCCATGTTTAATTCATTTCTATGTTCAACGCGTGAGGTGTTGGTTTGGAAATGAACGGCCTGAAGGCTTTTATTTTGAAATAGAGATGTCAACTTGAAGAACTGAGAGTCACTTCCAATAGCTAAAACAAAAGGTTTTTTATCAAGACTCCAATAAATATCACCATAAGGAGCAATGTTCGGATGTTTCGACCCCAATCTTTTTGGAGTGTCACCCGTCATGAGGAAATAACTAGCTTGATTCACCAAAGAGCTAATTGCAGATTTCTCAAGAGAGACCTCTACAAATGAGCCGCAGTTTGATTGACTTCTCTGCAGTAAGGCAAGTAAAATTCCTTCTTTCAACTGATGAGCGGCAAGCACATCAATCAAAGCTACAGGCATTTTGCAGGGCATTCCTCCTTGTTCGCCATTCATGTCCATGAACCCGGTTTCAGCTTGCAGAACTACGTCATAGGCCACACGATTTTCATCTTTATCGAATCCTTTAATTCGCCCATGGATGAGGCGAGGATTTAGTTTGTAGAGATCTGAATTTTCTATTTCAAATTTTTTATAATCACTTTTTTTGAAATTAGTTAAGAGAATATCTGCGTCTTTTAGAAAAGTTTTAAAAGCGAATAAATCTTTTTCCAGGTCGAGATGAACTATTTCTTTTTTGTAGTTGATAGAGGCGTAATAAGAACTTATGTTCTTCTTGTCTTCAGCAGGCGTGTGCCAATGTCGGGTTACATCACCGCCTGTTTTTTTATTTTCAATTTTGATGACTCTGGCACCCAACTCCGCTAGGAATGATCCAACGCTGGGTCCTGCAAGTACAGAAGAGGCGTCAATAACAATTACGTCTTTCAGAAATTCCATGCATCAAAGTAATGCAATTTTCATGAATTCAATGCTGCTTTATATACTTCAAGACACCTGTTTCTTGCAAAAGTGTGTTCAACAATTGGGTTTGGATATGCTTTCGTTCCAAATTCGGGTACCCATTGCTTGATGTAAGTAAATGCTGGATCAAATTTTTCTGTTTGCAGTTTTGGATTAAATACTCGGAAATAGGGAGCAGCATCGCATCCGCTTCCTGAAGCCCATTGCCAGCCTCCAATGTTACTAGCTAATTCAAAATCCAACAGTTTTTCTGCAAAGTATCTTTCACCCCATCGCCAGTCTATGAGTAAATGTTTCGTTAGGAAACTTGCTACAATCATGCGAACACGGTTGTGCATGAATCCCGTTGCGTTGAGTTCTCTAATTCCTGCATCAACAATGGGATATCCAGTTTTTCCTTCACACCAACTTTTAAATTCTTGTTCATTGTTTCTCCATGGTATACGGTCATAAAGGGGTTTGAACGCCCCATTTACGGTATAGGGAAAGTGAAAAATAATCATTTGATAGAAATCTCGCCAGATTAATTCATTCAGCCATTTTTCATTTTTTTCTAAGCCAATAGCTGCGCATTTTCGAATGCTGATGGTGCCAAATCGTAAATGTATACTTATTCGTGTCGTGCCAGGTATACTTGGAATGTCGCGCTGAAGGTGGTATTTTTCTATGATATTTATCTCAGGAACTCCAACGGGTATGGTCTGGTCAGACCCTTCAAAACCCATGGATTTCAATGATGGTATTTCAGCATTGCCCTCATTTGTTTTATAAAATTGAGATAAATGCTTTTCAGACGGGAATGATTCTAGATCTGAAGGTTTTAGTAGGCTCTTCCATTTTTTACTGTACGGTGTAAACACCGTATAAGGAGCACCATTGTCTTTTACCACTTCGTGTTTTTCAAAAATCACATGGTCTTTTTTGCCAATAAATGAAATTTTCTTTGACTGAAACCACGCATGCATTTCTTTATCTCTTTCTTGAGCATAGGGCTCATAATCTCTGTTCACATAAACAGAGTCGATGTCGTAAACATGGCTCAGTTCATTGAAAATTTCTTCTGGAGTGCCGAATTTGACATGCAAGGAACTTCCAATTTCGAACAGCTTTTTTTGCATTCCTTGTAGCGTAGTGTGTATAAATTGAACACGTGCGTCATTGGGTTTCAAGTGTTTCAAAATATTCTTATCAAAGACAAAAACGCCAAGCACAGGGTGGTCGGAATTCAATGCTGCATGCAGGGCATGGTTGTCTTCAAAACGTAGATCACGTCGAAACCAATGAATGACAATCTTAGGCTTTTCCATAGATATCTTTAAGAGCGTTAGTTAGAGTTTCAAACTGAAATTTGAATCCGAAATTTTCAATCTTTTGGCTTGAGCATTTTTGACTCATGAGCACAAGTGCGCTCATTTCTCCAATGAGCAATTTTAAAGCGAAGGCCGGTATTGGCGGAGTCAATTGCCTTTTGCCCAATACCGTGGCGAAGGTCTTACTGAATGCTCTGTTATTGACGGGCATGGGTGCGGTGCCATTTATTTTCCCTCGAATTTCTTCGTGCTCTGCCACAAAAATGAATTGTTGAATAAGATCGTTGATATGAATCCAGCTCATAAATTGTTCTCCGTTTCCAATGACACTTCCAATTCGATATTTAAACAAGGGATACATTTTTTTTAATGCTCCGTCAAGATTGCTCAATACAATACCAATGCGAATATGTGCTGATCGAACGCCCATTTCCTCAATGGGCAAGGCCGCTTTTTCCCACGCATCAGTGAGGTCTGCAAGAAAACCACTTCCTTTTTCACTTTCCTCTGTGAGCCATGCGTTGCTGTCGGCATAATATCCCACCGCACTTGCACCAATGAACCACTGGGGTTTCGTTTTCATTTTTTCAAGAAGTTCTACTAAAAAAGTGGTGCTCTCAAGTCTACTTGAAACCATGAGCGCTTTGTTTTTTTTATTCCATTTGTTCGATACACTGAAGCCAGCCAAATGAATAACGCCGTCGAAGTTTTCGTTTAAGTCTAAATTCGATTTGCCTGCATGTGCATTCCAATAAACGTTTCGAATACTGCCAGTGTTTGGGAGGTTTTCTTGAGTGGTTAAGTTTGTTATGCTGTGACCTTTGGATAAAAGTGATTCTATCAGATGTGAACCAATGAATCCGCTTCCTCCCGTAATTAAAATATTCATGATGCTTAAACAACCCAAAGGTTATTTAGTTCGGTTGAACTTGCTGCTGTTGGAAGAGTCGTGCGTATTCCCCTTTTCTTTCTAAGAGTGCATGGTGTGTGCCTGATTCAAGGGTAGTGCCTTCATGAATGACATGAATTTGATTTGCGTGTTGAATTCCAGAGATGCGATGCGATACAATGATGTTGGTCTTGCCCATCCTCACTTCCTTAATTGCTTCTAGAATGCGTTCCTCAGTTTGTGTGTCAACGGCACTTAAGCAATCGTCGAGTATGAGAATTTCGGGATTGCCAATCAGTGCACGCGCTATGGAAAGTCGTTGCTTTTGTCCACCACTTAAATTTATTCCTCGCTCGCCCAGAATGGTTTCGTATTGATCTGGAAATTCCATGATTGTGGCATGTAAATCTGCCATTTTGCATGCAGTTTGAACCTCCTGAAGAGAAGCGTTAGGTTTCCCGAATTTAACATTATTCAGAATACTATCAGAAAACAAAAAGACATCTTGAGGTACCACTCGAATTTTTTCTCTGAAGCTTTTTTCATCTATGGATTCCATGGGTATGCCGTTGATTAAAATACTTCCTTGATTCGTGAGATACATGCGAGTTAGAAGTTGAACAATCGACGATTTTCCCGACCCCGTTGCTCCAATAAACGCTGCAGTTTCCCCTGCATGAATGGTGCAATTGAAATTGGAAATTGCATTGACTTGAGTTTCTGGATAAGTGAAATGAACTTGATTGAATTCTATTTTTTCAATGGTACTCACAGTTAGATCTCCACTGGTAACCCTAGACTTCCGGTTTAAAAATTCCAGTATTCTGGTCATACTTGCTTCCGCCTTCATGACTAAACTGGTAACCCAACCAACACTTGCAAATGGCCACGTTAATAGATTAACATAAAAAACAAATTGAACAATAACACCATACGAGATATTTCCTGCTTGCACTTCCAATGCACCAACATAAAGCGTAAACATGGTACTAATACCAACCAATAGCCCAATGACCGGAGCAAAAAGGCTGTCCATGCGAACCAAACGCAACTGTTTGTTTCGATACGATTCACTTTGATTTGTAAAAAAAGAAACGAAGTGATTTTCTAAATGAAGCCCCTTTAGCACACGAATACCACTCATACTTTCTTGAACAGTAGTAGAAAGTATACTCTGATCAGCTTGCACCTGTTCCGTGCGTTTATTGATTCCTCTGCTGACTAGAAAAATTCCTACCATCATAAATGGCATGGGGAGTAGCGTGTAAAGACTCAATTTTGGACTTATTTGAAACATGGTGTACAAACACATGACAAATAGAACAATCAGATTCATAGTATACATGACTGCGGGTCCAATATACATGCGAACACGACTTACATCTTCACTAATTCTATTCATGAGATCACCAGTTCGGTTCGTTTTGAAGAAGCTTGTATCTAAGTTTTGATAGTGGTTATATATCTCGTTTTTCAAATCGAATTCCATGTGACGAGACATGACTATGATGGTCTGTCGTTGATAAAACAGGAATATACCTTTAATAAAATAAAATAGAAAATAGAGTACTGCAAGAGAAATGGCCATGCGAATGACCCATGAACTGAGGTAAGTGCTTGTTTGCGCTGGAATGGCAGTGTCCCATCCTAAAATGGGGTAGATGCGTTGAAGTAATGCCGGTACTTCTAATGAATCATTTTTTTGTTGAGCATACAATAGGGCGTTAGTTAAAAAATCAACACCTTGACCCACTATTGCTGGGGCATAAACCATGAAAAAATTGGAAAGAACGATAAATATGAATCCACTAAAAATTCTGGCTTTATACTTCCAAAAGAGGGGGTTTATATGTCTGAGTGATTTCACTTTTTAAAATTCAAAGTTCCAAGTTACACTTGGTAATATTGGAAATAAACTGACTTGTCTTGCTGTAATTTGGAATCCACCGTTGACTTGTTCCGCACCGAAATAAATGAAATACGGATTCATGCGGTTGTATAAATTGTAGACTGAAAAATTCCAACTGCTAACGAATTTTTTCTTTTCAATTATTTCCGTATTCGTTAAGGCATCATATTTTGTTCTGGTTGCTTTTCCTTTCACGTTCACGCTGAAATCGGCCCTGTGGTAAGGGGCCATGCGAAAGCTATTTCGCTCACCGTAAATGTCTACAATATTTCCTTCAAAGAAATACCTTGCAACTGGAAGAGTAATTGCATTACCGGTGGCATAAACAAACACAAAGCCGAAGTCAACCCTGTCATTCAATTGGTAAGTCAAAACTAAATTGGCATCATGCCGGCGATCCCAACGTGTTGGAAAAGCTCTCCCTTCATTTATGGTTTCAAACACACGCATAGTTTTTGCCCAAGTATAGCCAATCCATCCGGTTAGTTTTCCTGTTCTGCGTTTAAGGAAGAATTCGGCACCATAAGAATACCCTCTTCCGAATACAAGCAGGTTGTCAATATTGTCACCAACGGTTTGGTCAGGACTACTTCCTTCTTTGTATTCGCTCTGGTTGCGCATGTCTTTGTAATATACTTCAACACTTGATTCCCATTTGTCATTTAAGAAATTTCTGAAATATCCTGCACTTGCCTGAGAAGCGATTTGTGGTTTTAAACGGTCTGTGCTAGGAAGCCAAACGTCTGTTGGCAGAGAGGAAGGGGATAGACTTGTTAAGTGAATGAATTGAAGATTGCGTGTAAGTCCTACTTTAAAGCTTGAACTTTTGTCAATTTCATAACGCGCATTGATTCGTGGTTCCAAGCCAACGTATTGCGCTACTTTTTCTCCCTTTCCATATTCAGTAGCAGTTGTTGTTGTTGCACTTCCCACAGCAGAAGTTGAAGAGAGGTAGGTGTATCTTGTGAAAGGTCCAACATGAATAAATAGAGGAATTCGAATTCCTGCGTGAATTCTCCATTTTTCATTCAAATCGAACTCATCTGTGAAGTAAGCAGCCACATCATGCGAGTACAATTTCATTTGTGGACCAAGATCGAAATTCACATCTCCACTGGTTGCATATGTGTTGTTTGGTGTGAATGTGTGGAAGGTATAGTCCGTTCCAAATTTAATTCTGTGCAATTCATTCGGGAAGTAACTCCATTGAATTTTTCCACCGTAGTCGCGTATTCCACTTTTTAAACCGAAGGTGAAAGATTCTTGCTGCCCTTCAAATTGAAATTTGTAATCTGTAAAGTTCAGAATGGCATTCCAAAAAAGTTTTTCTCGGGCAGACCTCTTGTAACGGATTGTGGCAGTTGCATTTCCCCAAGGAATTTTAGTTGAAAATCCACCTTGGGCACTTGAAAAATTAAAGACATCTCTACCCAAATATGCACTGACAAAAATTTGATCGTGCTCACTGAGTCGGTAGTTAAATTTGGTATTTAGATCATAGAAGTAATAACCTGTTCCTTCTAAATTTAAGTTCGGGTTGTTTTTTGCCGCTGCCTTCAATAAGATGTCTACGTAAGTTCTTCGCCCCGAAATAATGAATGATGATGTATCTTTTTTAATAGGGCCTTCCACAGTGAATCGACTGGAAATAGTTCCTATTCCACCAGCACCATGAACGGATTTGCTATTTCCTTCTTTTAAATTAATATCAAGCACAGAGGATAACCTACCCCCATACTGGGCAGGTACACCACCTTTTGTAATTTCTATGTTTTTTACTGCATCAGCATTGAATACACTAAAGAATCCAAAGAGATGACTTGCATTGTATACGGGAGTATTGTCTAACAACACGAGGTTTTGATCTACACCACCGCCACGAACATAAAAACCTGCGTTGCCTTCACCTGAGCTCCGCACACCGGGTAAAAGGGTGATTGTTTTTAGTACATCTACCTCTCCAAAGATGACTGGGATTTTTTTGATTTGATCTATGGGAATTTCAATTCTTCCCATATCTGTGCTATTCACATTCTCTTTCTTATCTCCTACCACATCAATTACACGCATGTCACGAGTGCCCGGCTTTAATTCTATGTTGATTCGTGCATTGGAGTTGAGATTGGGAAAATCTTGCGAGAACACCTCATATCCAATACTTCGAAATTCAATCTGATGTTTTCCTTGAGGCAAAGTAAGGCTGTAATAACCGTAGGTATTCGTAACTGTACCTTTATTTGTTGCTAAATCAATGACGATTACACCAATCATACTTTCTCCATTCGCTCCATCACGAACTTCACCAGAGATGGTATATTCTTGTGCATATAAAAGGGGTGCGAATAATCCGAATGATAGAATTAAAAGCGAAAGGCGAAGTGTTCGTTTCATTTTCGGTGCCAAAGGTAAAGCGGCAATCACAAAAACATGTTACGTTGAAGAATGTTTATGGTTTGAAATTGTTTGTTGGAAACATCAAGTAACTTCGCGCCATGTTTCGAGTAGCCTTCCTTTATCTGCTTCTTTTTACAGTGATTTCCAATTTGCATGGTCAAGTGAAGTCCCTGGAAGCTATGCGCGCTTCTCAGGCACCTAAGATTGACGGGCTTCTCAATGATGCCTGCTGGCAAACAGCTCCCAAAGCGAACGGTTTAACTTGTCTTAATCCGAATCCGGGTAAACCCATGCCATTCGAAACTGAGGCGCAGGTAATGTATACCAATGAGGCACTTTATGTGACTATCTATGCTTATGATCCTCACCCAGATAGCCTTTTAAAGCAATTGTCAGGAAGAGATGGAGACGGCAACTCAGACTATGTAGGCTTTACTTTGAATTGTTATCAAGACGGTGTAACAGGTTACACCTTTGCAGTTTCACCGACGGGCGAACAATTCGATGCCAGACAAACAACCAGTGAGGACGTGAGCTGGAACGCAGTGTGGAACTGCAAGACAAGCATTCAGCAAAACGGATGGATTGCTGAATTTGTTATTCCATTTGCGGCGCTTCGATTTGCAGAGAAGGAGGTACATACTTGGGACTTCAACTATTTCCGTGAAATTCGTAGAATTCGAAATCAAGGTTATTGGAACGAAATAAAACCAAATGGTCCAGGTTACCTCGCGCAGATGGGCGAGTTGAGGGGAATAAAAAGTATTGATGCCCCGAAACGTATTTTTTTCTTTCCATACCTCTCAGGTTACGCCTTGAACAATACGTCTAAGCAAACGTCATTTTCATACAGTGGCGGCATGGATTTAAAGATTGGTTTGTCAGATGCCTACACGTTAGATGCTACCTTGATTCCTGATTTCGGTCAAACAATTTCTGACCAGTTAATTTTAAATCTTACGCCATTCGAAATTCAATTTCAAGATAACCGACCGTTTTTCAATGAAGGTCTCGAATTGTATCAACGAGGTGAAATATTTTACTCTCGCAGAATTGGAGACATGCCCTTTGGTTATGGTCTAGCCTCCAGCGGACTAACAACACATGAGATTGTAACCGCCAATCCAGACAAACAACAGGTTTTGAATAGTGTAAAATTAGGTGGAAGAAATGTGAACGGGTTGGCCATTGGTTTCTTGAATAGTATTGCTTCAGAGGCATTTGCAGAAATTACAGATACATTAACTGGTAAGAAACGTAGCGTTCAAACCAACCCAATCACGAATTCGAATGTGGTGGTCATTGACCAAAATTTACCGAATAATTCTTTCATTTCTTTCACGAATACAAATGTTACCCGAGCCGGACAAGCATATGATGCCAACGTTTCGTCTATCGAGGGCACACTTAAGAATAAAATGAATTCATATGAGTTGCATTTTCATGGTAATCAATCATTGAAATGGGGATTAGAAGCTAACGGAGACACACCCAATGACAAAAGAGGGTACATGGGAGAATTGAGGCTTTCAAAGATTAGCGGTAATTTTACTTTTCAGGTTTCTCATTACACAGAAACAGATACCTATGACCCCAATGATTTGGGTTTTCTTCAGGCCAACAACGAACAAGTTTACAACGCCACTGTTGGATACAATTGGTATCAGCCCTTCTGGAAATTCAACAAAGCATGGACTAGCTTATCCATGAACCGTACTTATTTGTATGCACCACGAAGCTTCACGCAAAACTATCTTGAAGGTGAAGTTTCGGCCATTACCAAACGCTTTTTATACATCAATTTAAATTTTGATGCCCAACCCACACGCGGTTTTGATTATTTCGAACCGCGAGTAGATGGTAAAGTGTTTCAAACGTATACCTATGCAAGATTTGGAGGATTCATAAGTAGTGATTACAGAAAAAAATTGGCGATTGATGCAGGATGCGGTTTTGCAGATTATGAAAATGAAGGACGCGTAATTAGGAACTACCGCATTTCACCTCGATTTCGATTAAATGATAAATGGATGTTTATTTACGTCTACAGTAAGCAAGCACATTTTTCTGATTTGGGTTTTGCAACTTTTAATGATGATAATCCTGTATTTGGAAGACGTGACGTGATTTCGCATACCAATGTGCTCACTGCATCTTTTGCTTGGAATCCCGTAAATTCAATGAATGTTCGTTTCCGTCATTATTGGGGATATTCTGACTATAAACAGTTTTTTGATCGGTAAACTCGATGAATGTTCGTTTCCGTCATTATTGGGGATATTCTGACTATAAGCAGTTTTTTGATCTGAATAACGATGGAAGCCTCATTCAGTCGAATTTCTCTGCCTTCAATTCAGAAACAGGGAAAAATGATTTGGTGAATCGCAATTTCAATTCATTCACCGTTGATCTGTTTTACAAATGGATCTTCAGACCGGGGTCCGAGCTCATTTTTGCATGGAAATATGCCATTGTTCACGAAGACAATTTCATTCCTTCGGGTTTACTTGAAGACGTTAGCGGCTTGACCGATTTGCCTTTTTCAAACTCAGTGTCGTTGCGTCTAAATTATTTTCTAGATTATCGCATGCTTTCTAAACAGCGTGGCGAAGGGGTGTATCGTTATCAATAATTTTTTATCTTTACTTGCAACCCTTTCTTTTTCCATGGGGTCTTTATGGTGTATGTCGGAAAATCAGCTCATACTCGATTGTATCAATGGCAATGGTCAGGCACAGCGAATGTTGTACAAACGTTTTGCTTCCACGGTCTATGGTATTTGTTTAAGATATGCTAAAAATGCCATGGAGGCTGAAGACACCATGCAAGACGCTTTCGTTAAAGTGTTTAAATATTTGAAGGATTATCAAGGAGCAGGAAGTTTAGAGGGGTGGGTAAGAAGAGTGGCTGTAAATACAGCGATAACACAATATAGAAAAGGATTAAAGGGAAAGTATGACGCTCAAGTTGAAGAGCAGTGGCATTTGAGCGATCAATCTTTTGATCAAATGTCAGCAGAGTATACCATGGAAGAAATGTTGAGTTGTATTCAAGCACTTCCAGACGGATATAGAACAGTTTTTAATTTGTACGTTGTGGAAGGGTACAAGCACAAAGAAATAGCAGATATGCTGGGTATAGATGCGAATACTTCAAAATCACAGCTTTCACGAGCAAAGGTTCATTTACAGAATGCATTATTGAATTTAAGTAGGCAAAGAATAAATAAGGAAGAGAATCATGGAGAAATTATTGAATCAGTTGGGTGAGAATTTTAGAGGGTTTCAACCTGAGGTCCCCATGCACATGGAGGCCCGAGTGATGAATGCAATCAAAAAAGATCAGAAGTCTTTTTGGAAATTCTCGTTAACTTACCTCAATGTATATGTTGTTGCCGCTCTCGCGGGTGGTTGTCTCGCGGCAGTACTCTTGACCATGGGCAATGATGTGAAATCGAGTGCGGAGAGTACAAGCGTAGCTCGTGTTGTTGCATCTCCAGTGGTAAATCCAAATAGTTCACAGAACTCTGAAAACATTTCCAATGAAAAGGACGAATTAACTTCTGACAAGAGCATTCGCTCTCAAGAGAAACAACAATCTGCTATTTCAATAAATGTGAAGCCTGTTCAAGAGGAGGTGATAAACTGCGCCGGAACACCAGAAATTGCAGAAGTAAGCCAGGACCATTCGAACGCTGAAGATGAAATCGAAAAAACTCAAATTTCACAAATAACCGAAATGTCAAACGCTTCATTGCCCGATCTCAACAAAGTTGAAAAGAAGCCTAAGGGAAAGAAATTCATGATAAGTACTTTTCATAATTAGTTAAGGTAGAAGCACATGCTTCAACGGTTTATTTTGTTTGGTTTAATAGCTATAGCCCAACCGTGTTGGGCTATAGCTGTTTACAATGATACCTTGATCATAGACGGGGAAGTCATTTACATTGAGGAGAAATCTCTCGGTGGAGCAGATAGTTTAAATCATGTCAAACAAACTGACGTTAAAAAATCGAGAGACGTGTTGGGCTATAGCTGTTTTGAATGACACCTTAATTATTGATGGTGAAGTCATTTACATTGAGGAAAGATCTCAGGGTGGAGCTGATAGTTTAATTCATGCCAAACAAACTGACTTTAAAAAATCGAGAGATCACATACCATGGGCAATGGAATGTGTTGGATTTGGCTCGAATGTTAAATCCAGTTGGTCTTATTCACCTGACGAGAAATTTTTTTCACTACAAAAATTTACCGGAGAGAGACAGAATAACCTCGGATATGGAGCTCGATTTTCCATTTTTACCCAACTTCATAAGCACGTGCATGTTGGACTTGGCGTAGATTATTACCAATTCAATGCGCAATTGTATTCCGTGAATCCTGTCAACGCAGAGAATTCAATAGCATTTTTTATAGGCGATAATCAAGAAGTAAATCAAGTGGTTCAAATAGAGATTCAGCCAGGTGCCTATGAAACAGACACTTTACAATTGAATACCACATTCAATCAATGGCAGATTCAGCAATGGGCCATTCCATTGCATTTTAGATTTTATGTTAATGCCTATTCCCAGCGTCAAAATTGGAGGGCTTTTGGTCAAATTTCACCCACTATTTATTTTCAAAGGCATTCCGTTGATTCGCCCGTTATACAATCTTTTTTGAATGAAAATGGACAGTTTCTAAACGCGGTCATTCAGAATAAAACCGATGTACTCGGTAGCATTCAAATTAAATTAGGAATTGAAAGAAAATTATCGAAGCAGCTTCAGTGCCATGCAGGAATTGCATTCCAATTTCCACCTCTCGCCACCGAACATGCAGGTAATAGCCGCGCTTCTTTCAATACTCGAAGTGTTGATTTTGGTTTGCGTTGGTCGATAGGAAAATGGAAGGACTAATAACTTTAGTATCTTCGAAACATGAGAATCCTTTTCATCACCTGCACGGCTTTATGCACAACTGTTTTTTCGCAAGCTCAGATGCAAAACGGTAATTTTGAGCTACGAAATTCCATTCCTAATTCACTCGGTGATCAACAGGCTTTGATGCATTGGAGCAACGCACAGAGTTCAGTTTCAACGGTGGACTACTACAGCTCTGATGCAGGTGCGTGTTGTGATTGGCCTGAAACCCCATACGGTATTGTTCATGCGCATTCACAAAAGTCATTTGTTGGTTTAGCCTTGTGTGGCAAGGTAAACTCATCGAATCGAACATATCTTCAGCAAACATTTGAAACTCCCCTCGAGTCTGGTAGAAAATACAAGGTGTCATTATTTGTCTGCAATGGAACACCCACTGCAGTCAGTACAAGCGGATTGGCCACAAGTGATTTGGGTTTTTATTTTTCAGAATATCCCGTTCAACAGACTCAAAATTGGCCGTTATTATTTGAACCCCAATTCAAAATAGACACCATTTGGTTTTCATCGCAATGGAAAGAAATTTCATTTGTATTCACTCCTTCAACTGCTATTCGTTGTTTGACTATTGGTGTGTTTGGAAATAATGCGTTGAGGGAAACAAGCATTCAATCGGGAACCACACCGGAATTGGCATACTATTTTTTTGATGATGTTTCCATAACCCCTTTTAATGACGATAAAAAACCTGATTTCAATGATACAGGTAGAATTATTGAGGAGTTGAAACCGGGTGAAGTTTTTGTTCCCAATTCATTTTCACCGAACAACGATGGGCAAAATGATTTTTTTACTCCAATCGGTAACCAGGTGTCTTTCCATTCCTTCAAAATTATGAATAGATGGGGAGAAGTTCTCTTTGATTCTAGTAAACAAGGATATGTTTGGGATGGTATGAATTCGAAAGCTGAAGCACCAACAGGTACTTATGTTTGGGTACTGGAATACACCACAAATATCTTTGATAGCGAAATAAAAACGAAGCAGGGATTTGTCAATCTCTTGCGTTAATTTCGTGGCATGAAGGTTCAGCAACAAAAATCAATTTCATTACCACCTGCGTTACAAGATTTTTTTGCTTC
>VFQT010002076.1_pt1 | contig 21562 bp, 16 predicted proteins | sample 3512381 | NCBI WGS metagenome assembly VFQT01 (sample SAMN10412376, study PRJNA504923) | tailings metagenome | isolation source: Relicate 2 Philex TSF3 active mining site | place: Philippines: Tuba, Benguet | collected 2017-08-29
GGCTGGGTTCGACGCGACGGCCCTTCATGCCGCCGGTTTCCATGATGATGCTGTGCTTCAGGGGCATGGGCTTGGGCAGCGACTCGGCCCAATCGAGCAGCGCAAAGGTGACGCCCAGTATGACGGTGGGCACGCCGTTGGCCTCTAGGGTTTCGAGGCGGAACCGCAGTTCGTCCAAGCCCTTGAGGAAAAATCCGCTCTCTTCGGCGGCGGACTGCTGCACGAAGTGCTGGGCCATGGCGACCAGCGAGGAGCCCTGGCGCTCGAGGTAGCTCGGGAGGAGGCACAGCCAAGCGTAGTTGCTGGGGTGGCCGTAGAAGTAGGCGAAGCCGGCCTCGGCGTTGCGCAGGTAGGCCTCGAGGCGCGCGACGTCGTGGCGCGAAGGGGTTTGGCCGGTGGTTCCCGACGAGGTGAAGGTGGCTTCGGGCTGCCAGGTTCCGGTGCGCACTTCACGCGTTTTAAACGCTTCAATCGGCAAAAACGGAACCTCCTCCAGCGAACGCACCGCCTCGATGCGCGCGGTATCCCATCCGTGCAAGCGTACCCATTCGGCATAGACGGGGTTCTGGGCCGCCTGATAGCGAAAGAGGGCGAGCGCGACGCGCTCAAACTCGGGGTGCACCGACGGAAGCGGGCTCACGGCTGAAGCGGTTTGCTGAGTTCGTGGGTTTGCTTCTGAAGGCGCTCCATGACCTCTTGGTAGATTTCGACCGCCAGTTTGGGGTCGGAATGGTAGTAGGCGTAGCTGCGCGCGACCTGTTCGGGTTGGTAGCCGCGGCGCGCGAATGCCGCGTGGTACACCCGCCACACGGCGATGCTGTCGCCCATGAGGTGTTCTCCGCCGCGGGCGCCTTCGATCAGGTGCATCTCGGTGAGCAGGTCGGTAAACGCTTCGCGCGGAATCAAGTCCTTGGGCCGCTCGCGCGGGTTTTCGGGCTCGGCGCTCCCGCCGCAGCCCGTTAAGCTGAGCGAGGCTCCCAGGACAAACGCCCCTGCGGCGCGGCGCAGACCTACCATCCGCGGTTGAAGATTAAGCGTTGTCCGGCCGGAGCGTTGCGGTGCTTGCCGTCGCGGTAGACTACCGTTCCGTTGACCCAGGTTTGGCTGACGCGCGCCGCAAACGTGCGCCCTTCGAACGGCGACCACTTGCACTTGGTGAACATTTCGGCACCGTGCACCGTGTAGGGTCGGTGCGGGTCGACAAGCACGAGGTCGGCGTGGAAGCCTTCGCGCAAAAATCCGCGCTCGTGAATGCCGAACAGCTGGGCCGGCTGGTGGCACATGAGCTCGACGATGCGGCTGTAGTCGATTTCGAGGCGGCGCGCGAGTTCGAGCATCGCCGGAAGGCTGTTTTGAATGAGCGGACCGCCGCTGGGCGCGTCGAGGTAGGGACGCTGCTTTTCTTCGAGCGTATGCGGCGCGTGGTCGGTCGCGACCACGTCGATGCGGCCGTCGAGCAGGGCGGCGCGCAGGGCGTCGCGGTCGGCAGCCGTTTTCACCGCGGGATTCCATTTGATGCGGTTGCCCAGCTCGGCGTAGTCGGCGTCGCTAAACCAGAGGTGGTGCACGCAGGCTTCAGCCGTGATTTTTTTCTCGGACAGGGGCAATTCGCCGTCAAAAAGGTCCAGTTCCTTGGCCGTCGACACGTGGTAGACGTGAAAATGGGCGCCGGTTTCGCGGGCCAGGGCCACGGCGCGCGAAGACGACAGGTAGCAGGCCTCTTCGCTGCGGATCACCGGGTGGTCGGCCGCGGTGAGGTGCTCGCGGCCCCCGCGCTCCGCGATGAGGCGCTCGAGGTTGGCGCGCATCGTCGGCTCGTCTTCACAGTGCGCGATCAGCTGGTGGTCGACTTCGCGAAAAATCGCTTCAACCGCCGCCGGGTTGTCGACGAGCAGGTCGCCGGTGCTCGAGCCCAGGAACATCTTGATGGCCGCCACGTCGCGCTTGGAGGCCCGCTTCAGCTCGTCGAGGTTGGTATTGGACGCGCCCAGACTGAAGCTGTAGTTGGCCCACGAAACCTCGGCGGCCCGGGCGAACTTGGCTTCGAGCAGCTCGAGCGTGGTCGCAGCCGGAACCGTATTGGGCTGCTCGATGTAGGAGGTTACGCCCCCGGCCACCGCGGCCATGGACTCGGTGGTGAGGTCGGCCTTGTGGGTCAGCCCGGGCTCGCGAAAGTGCACCTGGGTGTCGATGACGCCGGGCAGCAATAGCTTTCCACCCCCGTCCACGATCTGGACGCTGTTGTTTTTGGGCGAAATGTGGTCGTCGATGCGCTCGATGCGTCCGCCCGAGAGCAGCACGTCGGATTCGTAGGTGCGCCCTTCGTTGACCAGGCGCGCGTTTTTGATCAGGTAGGTCGGTGTGGGCTCAAGCATTGCAGCAAGCTAGCGGCCAAAAAGGCTCGAAAGCTTCAGCAAAAGTACCCCGAAGACGGCCTCGCGAATGATTCCGCGCGACATTTTGCTCTGCCCCGCCTTGCGGTCGGTGAAGATCACCGGAACCTCGGCGAGGTTAAATCCCTTGCGCCACGCGCGGAACTTCATTTCGATCTGGAACGCATAGCCCACGAAGCGGATTTTCTCGAAATCCAGGGCCTCCAGCACCGCCCGGCGGTAGCATTTGAAGCCCGCGGTGGTGTCGTGAATCGGCATTCCGGTGACGAAGCGCACGTACTTTGAGGCAAAGAAGCTCAGCAGCACCCGACTCATCGGCCAGTTGACGACGTTGACGCCGTTGCTGTAGCGCGAACCAATGGCCAGGTCGGCCCCGTAGACCGCACAGGCCTCGAGCAGGCGCGGCAGGTCGTTGGGGTCGTGCGAAAAGTCCGCGTCCATTTCAAACACGTACTCGTAGTCGTGCTTGAGGGCCCACTTGAACCCGTGGATGTAGGCGGTGCCCAGGCCCAGCTTGCCCTTGCGCTCGTTGAGGTGGATGCGTCCGGGATGCTTTTTTTGGCTTTTGCGCACCAAGTCGGCAGTGCCATCGGGCGACTGGTCGTCGACGATCAGCACGTCAAAACCTTGGGGCAGCGCGACGACGGCATCGAGGATGGCCTCGATGTTTTCGCGCTCCTTGTAGGTGGGAATGACGACCAGAGCATAGGGCATAACGCAAAAGTAGGGGTTCCGGGCCGACTTCGGTTTGGCGGACTTCGTACCTTTCGGTTTCGGTCCGCTAACGCCCCGCCTTCATGAAAAAGCTCTTTCTCCTCGACGCCTACGCCCTGATTTTTCGCGCCTATTTTGCCTTTGCGCGGAATCCGCGCGTCACGAGCAAGGGCCTCGACACCTCGGCCGTGTACGGGTTTTTGCTGGCGCTGCTCGACGTGATCGAAAAAGAGAAGCCGTCGCACCTCGCGGTGGTGTTTGATGTTGGCGGTTCCGAGGTGCGCGAGCAGCTGTACTCTGAATACAAGGCCAACCGCGACGAGACGCCCGAGGGCATCAAGGTGGCGGTGCCCTACATCCAAAAGCTGCTGGGCGCGATGCGGATTCCGGCCTTGGGCGTACCCGGCTACGAGGCCGACGACGTCATCGGAACCTTGGCCCACCAAGCCGAAAAAGCCGGTTTTGAGGTGTTCATGATGACGCCCGACAAGGACTTTGGGCAGCTGGTGACCGACCGAGTCAAGATGTACAAGCCGTCGCGCGGAGGCGAGCCCGCCGAGGTAATGGGGCCCGCCGAGGTCTGCGAAAAGTGGGGCATTGAACGGGTGGAGCAGGTGATCGACATTCTCGGCCTGATGGGCGACGCGGTCGACAACATTCCGGGCATTGCGGGCGTCGGGGAGAAGACGGCGGCGAAGTTGCTGGCGGAGTACGGAACGCTCGAAAACGTCCTGGCGCACGGCGACCAAATCAGCGGCAAGCTGGGCGAGCGCGTTCGCGAGCACGCCGAAATGGCGCGCCTTTCTCGTGTTTTGGCGACGATTTTGACGGATGCTCCGATCGAGTTGGACGAGGCCGACCTCGTGCGCGAGCCGGCCGACGAAGAAGCGCTGCGGGCCCTGCTCGACGAGCTCGAAATTCGCTCGCTGGCGCGGCGCCTGCTGCCCAACGCCGCTTCAGCTGCGGCGGCGCCCTCGGCCGAGGTGAAGTCGGCGGCGGCCGCGCCGCGGCCCGCCACCGGCGCAGATTCCGCCCAAATGGACCTGTTTGGCGGTGGAGCCCAAGAAGGCGATGGAGGCGAACCCGCCGCGCCGCACATTCCGGGCGGCTCTGCCGCAACCCAAGCCCACGCCTACACCTTAATCGACACGGTCGAGGCGGCCCGAGCCCTTTCGCGCAGCCTCGACGGCCTGCGGGAGCTCGCTTTTGACACCGAAACCACCGGACTTGACGCCCTCGAGGCCGAAATGGTGGGCTTTTCGCTTTCTTGGGAGGCCCACACGGCCTACTACGTGGCGCTTCCGGCCGATCGCGCCGCGGCCCAGGCCTGGCTGGAACTCTTTCGTCCGCACTTCGAGCGCCCCGACGTCACCTGGATCGGCCACAACCTCAAGTACGACCTGCAAATCTTGGCCAACTACGGCATTCGCCTGGCCGGAACCCTTCGCGACACGATGCTCGCCCACTACCTCTTGGAGCCCGACCAGCGCCACGGCATGGACGCGCTGGCCCAAAACTACCTGGGCTACACGCCGATTTCGATCGAAACCCTCATTGGAGCCAAAGGCAAGAACCAGCGGAGCATGCGCGACGTGCCCGCCGCCGAGGTGGCCGAGTACGCCGCCGAAGACGCCGACGTGACTTGGCGCCTCCACGAGGCCTTCACGCCCAAGCTGGCCGAGGCCGGACTCGAATCGGTGCTGCACGACCTCGAATCTCCGCTGGTGCCGGTGCTGGCCGACATGGAACGCGCCGGCATGGCGGTCGACCTCGAGGGCTTGGCGCGCTACTCGGTGGAGCTGGGCGAAGATTCCGCCCGCCTCGAGGCCGAGGTGCGCGAGCTCGCCGGAGTCGATTTCAATCTTGGGTCGCCCAAGCAGCTCGGCGAGGTGCTGTTTGACCGCCTCAGGCTCGACCCCAAGGCCAAAAAGACCAAGACGGGCCAGTACGCCACGGGCGAGGAAGTGCTTGAAAACTTCCGCTCCGCCCACCCGATCGTCGGCAAGTTGCTTGAATGGAGGCAGGTAGGCAAGCTCAAGAGCACCTACGTGGACGCGCTCCCCGAGTTGGTGAACGCGCGGACCGGCCGCATCCACACGACCTTCAACCAGGCCGTGGCCGCCACCGGCCGCCTTTCGTCGACCAACCCGAACCTGCAGAACATTCCGATTCGCACCGAGCGCGGACAGCGCGTGCGCGACCTGTTCGTGGCGGGCGGCGAGGACCGGGTGCTGCTCAGCGCCGACTACTCGCAGATCGAGCTGCGCGTGATTGCTTCGATGAGCGGCGACCAGGGCATGATCGACGCGTTTTTGAGCGGCGAAGACATTCACGCGGCGACGGCGTCTAAGGTGTTTGGGGTTCCGCTCGCCGACGTCAGCCGCGAGCAGCGTTCGCAGGCGAAGACGGTGAATTTCGGAATCATTTACGGCGTTTCGGCCTTCGGACTCAGCCAGCAGAGCAGCCTGTCGCGCACCGAAGCCAAGGAGGTCATCGAGCAGTACTTTGCCACCTATCCCGGCATCAAAAAGTACATCGACGACCAAGTCGCGGCCGCCCGCGCCAAGGGCTACGTCGAAACTCTTTTGGGGCGCCGCCGCTACCTGCGCGACATCGATTCGCGGAACCAGGCCGTGCGCGGCCATTCGGAGCGGAACGCGATCAACGCGCCCATCCAAGGCACGGCCGCCGACATCGTGAAGCTCGCCATGATCCGCATCCACGACCGCCTGCAGCGCGAAGGCCTCAAGAGTCCCATGATTCTTCAGGTCCACGACGAACTGGTGTTTGACGCCTACACGGCTGAGGTGGACGCGCTCCGCGAGCTGGTCAAATCCGAAATGGAGGCGGCGTTCACGCTTTCGGTTCCGCTGGTTGCCGAGACGGGAGTTGGGCGGACGTGGCTGCAGGCGCACTAGCCTTGCGGCGAAGCCGCAAGCCTGCTTCTTGTTTCTGGCTCCTTATGTTACCGCTATTCGGTTTTTTTAATCCTTTGTGAACCAGTCACATCCCTAGTTTCAACGTGGTGAGAAAAAGTAAATCCGGTTATAACCGAACGCCTTTCCGCACTTCACCGCTTCGCCTGCACTAGAAACAAGAAACCAGCAAGCAAACTAGCAACGAGCCAACCTCGCTAAAGCTCCACCTTCTCGCTGTGGTACAAGCCGTCCCAGCTGGCGACGATGAAGACGGTTCCGCGGGTGGGACGCGGTAGGGCGATGCGGCCGTCAGACGGGAGGTCGTAGAGGGTTTGCGACCAGAGCATGCGGCCGGCGGAGTCGTACATCCAGAAGTCGAGTCCGGTTTCGGGGCGGCCGAGCGGGAGCTGGATGGCGGCGTTGGTTCCGCGGCCAAGGACCGAAAAAGTGAAGGGCTGCGTGGCCGGAACTTCTTCGACACCAATGCCGTTGCTAGGCTTGAGAACGACGCGGTAGACCGTGGGCGTGGCCGAGGTGGACCCGGTGGAGTTGTTCGTGAAGGCGTTTTCGAGCTGCGAACCGATTCCGCCGACAATGTGGCCAAGGACGAGGCTGTCGAAGCTTGCGGGAAGCAGCTGGACCTCGTGGGGCGTGTGCGCGACGTCAAGGTTGCGCAGAAATTCCGCAGAGGCGCCCTTGAGGCCGGGCATGCTCACGGGCAGCACCACTTCGTGCAGGCTTTGGTCGGAATCGCGAACGACGGCCGAGATGGTCGACACGAACGGCACGTTTTGGTCGTCGACGAGGGATCCGTTGACGTAGTGGTACTGCGAGATTCCGCCAAAAAAGAGGTTGAGGTTGCGCTCGGTGGCCGAGTCGTAGAGCACCGTGGACGCGCTGTGGTAGTGGCTCAGGTACTGGCTGAAGTCGGTGCGCGGAACGATTCCGGTCGCCGTGACCTCGACGGGGTACAAAAAGGGCAGGTCGATGGTGGGCTGAAAGACTCCGGACGAGATCATGAAGCCGGGGGTTCCGTTCGCATAAATCTGCGGCATGAGGTTGTAGTCGCGGCGGTGCAGGTGCACGGGGTCGACTACGGAGTCCACGTTGGCGACCTGAAGCTGGCCGCCCGGACGGCGCAGGTCAAAGCTGCGCACGGCGTTCGTGTAGGCTTGGCTGAACCCGGGTCCGTGGGTGGGACCGTGGGGGTTGTAGCTGCCGTCGAAGCGGTGGCCTCCGACGAGGTAGAATCGGTCGCCGAGCAGGGCGAGGTGGCCTCCGGTGACGGCAAATCGCGGGTGGTTGATGACTTCGATTGCGGGGGCGAGTGAGGTTCCGCCCTTGACCGCCGAAATGAGGGCCGGAAGGCTCATGGCCACCAAACCGTCGTAGGTTTTGTGGGCTCCGGCGGTGGCGGAATAGCCGTAGCCGCCGAGTACGTAGAGGCTGTCGCCGTGCTGCGCGTAGTTGGGGTTGCTCGACCGCAGCTGTTCTTGAAGCGCGACCGACAGCGTCGTCAGTGGAGCCGACCAGACTTGGCCGTTGGATGGGTTGACGACGTACACGTTGCTGTTGTTTTGGGCAGCTGGAAACGACGTAAAGGGTTGGCGCGCATGGATTCCGTCGGTGCGCCCTCCGACCAAAACCCATTCGCCCTGGTATTGTCCGTGCGCAAACGAGTGCAGCCCAGGCAAGCCGCTGAAGGTTACGGGCTGAAGGCTGACTTCGTACGGAAACCAGTTTTGGGCCGCGGCCGCTGCGCTGAGCGTGACCGCCAAGAGGGTAGTGAGGCGCTTCATGGGGGCAAAGTAGCCCAATCGGTCGGAGTGCTTTGTGATGTAGGTTGCGCTTCGCCCTTAGGCGCTCGGGCGGCTTCTGGTTTCTGGATTCTCGTTGGCGGATTCTCGAGAACCAGAAACAAGCAACAAGAAACGTTAAAATTTGAGCGGAAGCGTCAGTTTCTCGCCGTTGCGCAGCACGGTCACGGTGGTTTCGGCTCCGGTTTCGAATTTGGCGAGGACCTCCATGTAGCCGGTCATGTTGGTGACGGCGTGGGAGCCGAGGGCGACGACGACGTCTCCGCGCTGAAGGCCGGCGCGGGCGGCGGGCTTGCCGTCGGTGGTTCCGTCGATGCGCATGCCCTGGCCGTCGTAGAGGTAGTCGGGCACGACTCCGAGCGTCACCTTAAAGCGCGGAGTGTCGCTGGCGCTGCTCTTGGTTTTGGTGAACGGAATCTCGGCCTGGCCGTCGAGGTTGCGGAGTACGGCTTCGACCAGGTCGGCGACCTCCGCGAGTCCGTCGTAGTTGATTTTGTCGGCGTCGTCGCTGGGCTGGTGGTAGTCGGCGTGCTGGCCGGTAAAGAGGTGCAGGACCGGAACGTCGGTGAGGTAGAAGGAGGTGTGGTCAGAGGGTCCCACGCCGCTCGAATCGATTTTGAGGCGAAAGCGGTCGGCGGCTCCGGCCGCGGCGAGGGCAGGGGGCCAGGCGGGCGAGGTTCCGACGCCGTACAGGGCGAGTTGGCGGGTGGCACCGAGGCGTCCGACCATGTCCATGTTGACCATGGCGGCCGGTTTCACGGGGAGGGCGGCCAGCTTTTTGGCGAGGTCGTTTGAGCCCCACAGGCCCTGCTCTTCGCCCGAAAAGGCGACGACGATCACGCTGCGCTGGAGCTTGGCGCGCTTGAAGCGATAGGCCAGCTCGAGCACGGCGGCCACGCCGCTGGCGTTGTCGTCGGCTCCGTTGTGGATGGCGGAATCCTTGCCGCGGTAGAGGCTGCCTTCGCCGCCCCAGCCCCAGTGGTCGTAGTGGGCTCCGACGACCAGCGGGGGGAGTTTGGGGTTGCGTCCCGGCACGACGCCGACGAGGTTGGTTCCGGTGACGGGCGCGCCGTGGGCGACGCCGTGCACCTTGGGTTGTGCAGTAAAGGTGACGCGGTAGCCGGGAGCCAGTTCGTGCTCGGCCAGCTTGAGGGAGGCCATGCGGCCGCTGAGGTAGGCGGCGGCTTGGTGCTCGCCGCGGGTTCCGACTTTGCGGCCCTCCATGGCGTCGTCGGCGAGTACGAATACGTCGGCACGGAGCCTATCGATGGTCTTTGCGGACTGACCTTGAGCACATGCTGCCCAGAGAAGAAATCCAAAAAGGAGAACGCGCTGCATGCTTGTGCGATTAATCCCGTTCCGCGCCCAACCAGCGGAACGACCGCTTGAGCAGCATCGGCGTGTTCAGGGTGGTAAATACTCCCATGATGACGAGGATGCTGAACAGCTCGATTCCGATCAGGCCCTCGCGGTAAGCGATGTTGGCGATCACCAGCTCCATAATGCCGCGGGCGTTCAGGCCGATGCCCAGGGTCAAGGCTTTGCGGTGGCGCAGTCCGGCGAAGCGGGCTCCGAGGTAGCCGCCGACGATTTTGCTGGCAAACGATACCCCGACGATGGACAGCAGCAAGCCCCAAGCGTTGATCGACGAAAAGCGGAATTCCAGTCCGATGCCCGCAAAGAAAATCGGGGCCAAAAAGCCCATGGCCATGCCGTGGGTGGTTTTCTCAAATTCCGCAAAATGGGCCGCTCCCAGCAGCTCTTTGCTCAGCAGCATGGAGGCAAAAAAGGCACCGATGATGAAGTGCAGGCCCACCGCCTCGGTCAGCGAGGCAAAAATCAAGATGAAGGCAAACATGATGGCCAGCAAGGACTCTTTTCCGCGCATCAGGGTGAGCAGCTTGTCGAGCTGGGCCTCGATGAAGTTCTGGCGGTCCGTCAGTCGGTTGATCAGTCGGTAGGCCAAAATGAGTCCGGCGAGGAGGAGCACGATTTTGCCCAGGGTTAACGCAATCGTTTGCCCCAGGACTTCGATGCTTGAATTGTCGGCACTGTTGATGTCGAGCAGCACTCCCAAGATGGTGAGGGCGAGCACGTCGTCGAAGATGGCGACCGAAATAATGCGCTGCCCAATTTCGGACTTGAGCTGCCCGAGGTCCATTAAAATGCGCACGCTCACGGGCAGGGCGGTGATGGCCACGCAGAGTCCGACAAAAATGGACGAAACCAGTTCGAGGTCAAAGGCCTGGGCCACCGCAAACCCCGACCCAATGGGGATGAAAAATGCCATGAGCGAAGTGACGAGGTTGCGCCCGGTCGACGTTTTGGCGATGTCGCGAATGTTGATTTCGAGCCCGGCAATGATCACGAGCAAGAAGACGCCGAGCTCGCTGATGACCTTGAGTTCCTCGTTGCGCACCATGAGGTTGAGCATGCTCGGTCCGAGCACCACGCCGGCGAGGATTTCGCCGATCATGGCCGGCTGCTTGAAGCGCTCCATCACCTCGCCAAATACCCGGGCCAAAACCAGCAGCAGGAGCAGGTTGGCAAAAAAGGGCAAATGCAGGATGGGAAGGTGCTCCATGCCCCAAATATAGCGGATATCCTAGCGCTTGCGCAGGCGGATGCTCTTGGGCGTCACCTCGACAAATTCGCCGGTTTGGACGTATTCCAGGGCCTCCTCCAGGCGCAGCACCTTGGCGGGCGCGATGCGCATTTTTTCGTCGGAGCCTGAAGCGCGCATGTTGGTGAGCTTCTTGCCTTTGGTCAAGTTGACTTCGAGGTCGTTGCCGCGCGTGTGCTCGCCCACAATCTGCGACTTGTAGATTTCTTCGCCGGGTTCGATGAAGAAGATTCCACGGTCCTGCAGGCGGTCGATCGAGTAGGCGAGGGCGGTGCCCTGCTCCATGGAAATCAGCGAACCGTTCATTCGGCGCGGAATCTCGCCGCGCATCGGCTCAAATCCGGTGAAGCGGTGGTTCATAATGGCTTCTCCGGCGGTGGCCGTCAGCAGCGCCGAGCGCATGCCGATGATGCCGCGGCTCGGAATTTTGAACGTGACCACCATGCGGTCGCCCTTCGGGGTCATGTTGGTCATTTCGCCCTTGCGAAGGCTGGCCATTTCCACGGCGGTGCCGCTGTTTTCCTCGGGAAGGTCAATGATGAGCTCTTCGACGGGCTCGCACTTGACCCCGTCGATTTCTTTGGTGATGACGGTGGGCTGGCCAATTTGAAGCTCGTAGCCTTCGCGGCGCATCGTCTCGATCAAAATCGAGAGGTGAAGCACTCCGCGGCCGTACACATAAAACGAGTCGGCGGTTGCCCCCGGAACCACGCGCAGCGCCAGGTTCTTCTCGAGCTCTTTTTCGAGGCGGTCTTTGAGGTGGCGGCTCGTCACGAACTTGCCTTCGCGGCCAAAAAACGGCGAGTCGTTGATCATAAACAGCATGCTGAGCGTCGGCTCGTCGATCGCGATCGTGGGCAGGCCCTCGGGGTTTTCGGCGTCTGCGATCGTGTCGCCGATTTCAAAACCTTCGATTCCGGCCACGGCGCACAGGTCGCCGGCATGCACCTCGCTGACCTTCGCTTTGCCTAGGCCTTCAAACGTAAAAAGCTCTTTGACTTTGGCTTTGGTGATGCTGCCGTCGCGCTTCACGACCGAAACGTTTCCGCCCTCCTTGAGGATGCCGCGGTGCAGGCGTCCGATGGCCATGCGGCCTTGGTAGCTGCTGTAGTCGAGGCTGGTGATCAGCATCTGCGGGGTGCCGGTGCGGACCTCGGCCGCGGGAACGTGCTCCAGCACCACGTCGAGCAAGTGCTCGATGTGTTCGGTCGGCGTCTTCCAGTCGGGACCCATCCAGTTGTTTTTGGCGGAGCCGTACACGCACGGAAAATCCAACTGCTCCTCGGTCGCGTCGAGCGAGAACATCAAGTCAAACACCATCTCGTGGGCCTGCTCAGGGTCGCAGTTGGGCTTGTCGACCTTGTTGACTACGACAATCGGGCGCAGCCCCATCTGCAGGGCCTTTTGCAGTACAAAACGGGTTTGGGGCATCGGGCCCTCAAACGCGTCGACCAGCAGGAGCACCCCGTCGGCCATGTTGAGCACGCGCTCGACCTCGCCGCCAAAGTCGGCGTGGCCCGGAGTGTCAATAATGTTGATCTTGACCCCCTTGTAGGTAACGCTCACGTTCTTGGCGAGGATCGTAATGCCGCGCTCGCGCTCGAGGTCGTTGTTGTCGAGGATTAACTCTCCGGTCTCCTGATTCGTGCGAAACAGCTGGCAGTGGTGCAAGATTTTGTCAACCAGGGTGGTTTTGCCGTGGTCAACGTGGGCGATAATCGCAATATTTCGAATCGGAGTCATAAGAGAACGGGTAGGGAAAAAGCGCCGCAAAGGTACGCCTTTCCGCAGACCTGGCCTCTTCTACTCCAGATTATCAAATCGGTACAGCGGATCGAGATCGAAATCGTGCCCCGCTTCGCAGAGCGGATTGATCAACCCGTCTTGGAGTCCGTACACCCAGCCGTGGAGGGTGGGCGCCTTGCGTTCTTTCCAGGCCCGCTGGATCACGCTCGTCTTGGCGAGGTTCTGCACCTGCTCGCGCACGTTGAATTCCACCAGGCGGTTCACGCGCTCAGTGGGGTCCTCGCTGACGTCAATCTCGGCGGAGTGAAGACGGTGTACGTCCTTGATGTTGCGCAGCCATTTGTTAATGATGCCAAACGAGTTGTTGGTGAGCGAAGCCGCAACCCCGCCGCAGCCATAGTGTCCGCACACGATCACGTGCTCCACCTTCAGGTAGTGCACGGCGTATTCGAGCACCGAAAGCAAGTTGAGGTCGGTATGCACCACCATGTTGGCGATGTTGCGGTGCACAAAAATCTCGCCCGGCGCGGTGCCCGTAATGGTGTCGGCCGGAACGCGGCTGTCGCTGCAACCAATCCACAGGTACTTGGGCGTTTGGATGCTCGAGAGCCGGTTGAAGTACTCGGGGTCGTCGTGGTGCCGGCCTTCAGACCAGGCCTTGTTGGCGAGCAGAAGTTGGTCGATGTCGCGCATAGCGTGGGGAATAGATTGGGGTCAAAGGTTGGTGAGGTAGTCTTGGTGCGGACTCCGGCGCACGGTAACCTCGATGCCCAACAGGGCGGAATGCGTGGCGAAGTCGTGCACGACCTCCAAGATGTCGGGGTCGACAAAGTCCGCTTGGGTGAAGTCGACCAGGAGCTTGCAGCCCTTGGGCAGCTTTTCGAGGGAATCCTTGAGCTTGCCTTTGTTGAGAAAGCTCACGTTGCGGCGAAGCTGCAAGATGTAGTTGGTTCCGAGGTGCGTGAGCGACACCGTGCTCTTAAAGTCGTTGAGGGCAATGAACACCGTGGCCACCAGCAATCCCACCGAGATGCCCTTGAGCAGGTCGGTGAGCAAAATGGCGAGCACGGTGACCGCAAACGGAATCCACTGCATAAAGCCCTGCCGCACCAACGGCCGCACCACCTTGGTGGGGTGGGTCAGTTTGTAGCCCGTAGCAATGAGCACCGCCGCCAGGGTCGAAAGCGGAATCTGATTGAGCACGGGGGTCAGCAGCAGCACGCTCAGCGCCAAAATCACCCCGTGGGCCACGGCACTCCAGCGCGACTGAGCGCCTGCCTGAGCATTGACGCTGGTGCGCACGACCACCGAAGTGACCGGAAGTCCGCCGAGCAGGCCCGAAGCCATGTTTCCCACCCCCTGCGCCATGAGTTCGCGGTTGGTCGGAGTCACCCGCTTGAGGGGGTCAATTCGGTCGGCGGCCTCGATACTCAGGAGGCTCTCCAGGCTCGCAATCACCGCGAGGGTGAGGGCGACGGTCCAAACGGCGGGGTTGCCGAGGGCGCTCCAATCGGGTGCGGACCAAGAGCTGCCGAGCGACGGAAGCTGCACGCGGTGCGCCTCGGAGACGGCCCAGTCGGCCCCGAGCAGGTCGGGAAGCGCGCCCGCCAGGAGGCTTCCGCCCGCGACCGCAAGAAGAGCCGACGGCAGCATTTTGCCCAAGGCCGATCGGGTGTAGCCCGTGGCGTCGGCCACTTGAAGCCAGAGCAGCGACGCGATTCCGACCAGGGTGGCCCCGGGGCTGAAGGCGCCCAGGGCGTGCAGCATGCTGCTGAAGGTGTTCTCGGGACCGGGCTGGTCGAAGCCCTCGTCGCCAAAGAAGTCGGCGTCGTAGCCCACGAGGTGCGGAATCTGCTTGAGAATGAGAATGAGTCCGATGGCCGCCATCATGCCTTTAATGACCGTATTGGGTACGTAGTGCCCAACGACCCCCAGCCGCAGAAGGCCGAGCACCACCTGCATGGCCCCCGCCAGCACCACGGCAACCAAAAAGAGCTCAAACGCGCCCAGTTCGAGAATCGCACTGAATACCACCGTCGTCAAACCCGCTGCCGGCCCCGAAACGCTCAAGGGCGACTTGCTGAGCAGCCCCACTACGACGCCGCCCACGACTCCGGCCACCAGGCCACTGAGCAACGGAGCGCCCGAGCCGAGCGCAATGCCGAGGCACAAGGGCAAGGCTACTAGAAATACAACAAGGGCGGCGGGCAAATCGGCCCGGAGGTCAGCGGAATTCAGTTTCATATTAACTCGATAGATAGCGAATATAAGTGAGTTCAATGCCTGAACTTCAAACGCTCTTGGAACAATTTTGGGCAATCCGAGTTCATTACTTGGGCATAAAAAATCCAATCCGAGTAAGTTGGATTACCTTTGGCGCCCCTTTTAACTCCACTCCATGCGCACTAAGTACCAAGACCTTATCGAACAGACGTTCGAGTGGCCGCAGCAAGAATTCTCGACGCACGACTCGGAACTGTACTGGCACGACATCCCCGTGATGGAGATCATTAAGCAGTACGGAACGCCCTTGAAGGTCACCTACGTGCCCAAAATCTCGGAACACATTCAGCGGGCCAAGCGCATGTTCAACGTGGCGATGGCCAAGGTGGACTACCAGTCAGACTACCATTTTTGCTACTGCACCAAGTCGTCGCACTTTCAGTTCGTGCTCGACGAAGCCCTAAAAAACGACATTCACCTCGAGACGTCGTCGGCCTTCGACATCAACCTGATTGAAACGCTTGAGGAAGAAGGACGCATCACCAAAGACCACTTCGTCGTCTGCAACGGCTCCAAGCGCGCCCAGTACACCGAGAACATTGCCCGCCTCATCAACAACGGGTGGACGAGCGTGATTCCCGTGCTCGACAACCGCGAAGAGCTCGAGTTGCTCATGGAACAGGTGAATCCAGAGAACGCGCACCCCGTCAAAGTAGGCATACGCATCGCGGCCGAAGAAGAGCCCAAGTTTGAGTTCTACACGTCGCGCTTGGGCATCGGATACAAGGAAGTGGTTCCGATGTACAAAAACTACATTCAGAACATTCCTAATGTTGAGTTGAAAATGCTCCATTTCTTCATCAACACGGGCATCAACGACACCGCCTACTACTGGAACGAGCTGAACAAAGCCGTGCGGGTCTACATTCAATTGAAAAAAATCTGCCCTTCGCTCGATTCCCTGAACATTGGCGGCGGATTTCCCATCAAGAACAGCCTCTCGTTCAACTACGACTACGAGTACATGGCTGAGGAAATCATCGCCCAAATCAAGCAGACGTGCAACGCCGAGGGCATCGAAGAGCCCCACATTTTCACCGAGTTTGGAAGCTACACGGTGGGCGAGTCGGGCGCGACCTTTTACAGCATCATGGGCGAGAAGAAGCAAAACGACCGTGAAAAGTGGTACATGATCGACTCGAGCTTCATGACGACGCTTCCTGACGCCTGGGCCATCAACAAGCGGTTCATCATGCTGGCGATCAACAACTGGGACCTCGACTACGAGCGCGTGCTCTTGGGCGGACTCACCTGCGACAGCGACGACTACTACAATTCAGAACAGCACTCCAACGCCATCTTCTTGCCCAAACTCAAGGGGGAGACCCCGCAGTACATCGGGTTTTTCAACACGGGAGCCTACCAAGAGTCTATTGCGGGCTACGGCGGAATCCAGCATTGCCTTATTCCGGCACCCAAGCACGTAGTCATCAGCCGCGACGCCAACGGAGACTGGAACACCCGACTGTTCGCCAAAGAGCAGAGCTACAAGTCCATGCTCAAAATTCTCGGCTACTAAGCCTTTGGGGAGCCCTTGAGGCTCCGTACGTTTGTTCAGCAATCCTTCTAATTCCCTTCTGCCATGCCTCGCGGACCTATTTCTCAATTCATCGAAAACCACTACAAGCACTTTAACGCCGCCGCCCTCGTCGACGCCGCCAAAGGCTATGAAGCGCACCTGACCGCGGGCGGAAAAATGATGGTCACCCTCGCCGGAGCCATGTCGACGGCCGAACTGGGCCGCTCCTTGGCCGAAATGATTCGCCAGGGCAAAGTCGACATCATCAGCTGCACCGGCGCCAACCTCGAAGAAGACCTCATGAACCTCGTCGCCCACAGCCACTACGAGCGCGTGCCCCACTACCGCGACCTCACGCCGGCCGAAGAGCGCGACCTGCTCGACCGCGGACTCAACCGCGTGACCGACACCTGCATCCCCGAGGAAGAAGCCTTCCGCAAGCTGCAGCACCACATCCACAAAGTGTGGTCCGCGGCCGAAGCCAAGGGCGAGCGCTATTTTCCGCACGAGTACATGTACCAAATGATTCGCCTGCCGGAGTTTGCCGCCGAGTACGACGCGGCCGTCGACCCCGCCAACTCGTGGATGCTGGCCGCCGCCGAGCGCAACCTGCCCCTCATCGTCCCAGGCTGGGAAGACAGCACCATGGGCAACATCTTCGCCAGCTACGTCATCAAAAACGAACTCAAGGCGAGCACCATGAAGTCAGGCATCGAGTACATGGCGTGGTTGGCGGACTGGTACGTGGCCAACTGCCGCAACCCCAAAAACCCGACCGCCCCGTCGGTGGGCTTCTTCCAAATCGGGGGCGGCATCGCGGGCGACTTCCCCATCTGCGTCGTCCCGATGCTCTACCAAGACATGGAAATGGAAGACATTCCCTTCTGGGGCTACTTCTGCCAGATCTCCGATTCGACCACTTCCTATGGGTCCTACAGCGGAGCCGTTCCCAACGAAAAAATCACCTGGGGCAAGCTGGACATCGACACGCCAAAATTTATTGTCGAGTCTGATGCTACAATCGTTGCCCCGCTTATGTTTGCGTGGATACTCAAATGGTGATCTACCCCCATGGAAAAGCGACGCATTATCGTTGACTATAAGAATATTACCTCGGACCAGCTGTCGCTGATCACCGATCGTTACCCGGAGGGTTTTGCGCCCGAAGACATGATTTCGTTCAAAAATTCCAAAGGAGAGACCGTTCGCGCGGTGCCTTTGGAGACCGAAGACACCAAATACCTCTTCAAAGTTTCGATCGAAATGGAGCGTCGCATGGAAGCCTTCATGGACGAAGACGACGACAGCGAACCCGCCTCCGAAGAGGACGCCGCCCCTGAGGCCGACGTCGCCGAAGACCTCGACGACTAGCGGCAGCCACTAACTAACAATTAGCAACCAGCAGCTGGCAACTAGCGGCGGCCGTTAACGCCGGTGGTAGGATCCGCCTCGGGCGTAGGCGCGGCTGGTCCAAACGAGTTCGGCGAGGGCGGAAAGGACGTGTTCGGTGCTGAGGCCGGTGGCGTGCTGCAGTTCTTCGACGCGGCGGGGGCCGTCTAAGGCTTGGAGCACGGCGGCCAGGTGTCCACTCAAGGGCTTCAGTTCCTTGGCGGGGCTTCGGGCGGACCAGCCAAGGTGGGCCATGACCTGTTCGGGGTGAAGGGCCATTTGGGCGACGTGGTCGGCAATCAGGCTGAGGCATCCTTGGCTGTGGACGTCGTGCACCCGCCCCGGGAGGGCAAATACGCTGCGGTCGTATCCGTTGGCCAGTTTGGCGGTGATGGAGGCGCCGCTTTGCATGGAGGCCTCCACGACGAGCACGGCGTCGCAAAGGCCGGCGATGATGCGGTTGCGCTTGGGGAAGTGGCCCGCACGGGCCGGAACGCCGAAGGGCCATTCAGAGATCCAGGCGCCACCCGACTGCAGGATGCGCTCGGCGAGCCGCGCGTTGGCGCGCGGCTGCGCGGCGTCGAGGCCGTGGGCCAGCACCGCCCAGGTCGGAAGCCCCGACCGCAAGGCCTCGCCGTGGGCGGCCGCGTCGATGCCCAGGGCAAGCCCGCTGACGATCGTGGGCTGGGCCGCCCCGAGCGCGTGCACCCAAAACTCCGTATGGAGCAGGCCGTCGGGAGTGGGCGATCGGGTTCCGACCACCGAAAGCACGCGGTCGCTTTCTTCGAGCGTTCCGCGCACAAAAAGCAACGGCGGCGGGTCGTTCGTGTGGGCGAGCCGCTGCGGGTACTCGGGCGCCTCGAGGGGGATGCACCGAATTCCGTGGTCGGCGTGCTGCTGCACCATGCGCCGCACCTCGTGGAGCTGGTGCATGACGGTCTTGTTCCACCGCCCGGGAATGTGCTGCGATTCTTGCTGAAAGTCGGCCAACGTCGGCGCCAGTTGCCTCAGCCAAGTGAGGGGTTGTTTGTGCTCGGCCTCAATCAGGCGGAGCGCAAGAAGGTATTGGTGTTCTTCGGTCATGCGACCAAGGTCCGATGCGGATTTTCGCCGAGTCGGTTCAAAACGTAAGCAAGCGTTTATTACCTTTGCCGTCCACTTGGGGGTATAGCTCAGCTGGCTAGAGCGCTTGCATGGCATGCAAGAGGTCGTCGGTTCGACTCCGACTATCTCCACGGAGTGTAAAAAAACCCCGCCGAATTCGGCGGGGTTTTTCTTTTTCATAGCGCCCGGTGCTACTGACGCCGATTTAACTTCTCGAGGAGAAGACCACAATCTACTTCCGTGCCCGGAACTAGGTCTTGAGGTACCGTGTAAAACAACTCGCGCTTCTTGTTGCGCACATAGAAAATCTGCTGCCCGACTTCTAGTGTGATTCCGCTTCGCGACAGGGGTATCAAATTGGGGTTCATTACGCCGGGAATAACCAACGGAATGGGCCGTAACAGTGAGTTATAAAGAGTGAAATTGACGTATCGATTGGTGTCGATGGCAACCGCAGTATTGGCCGTCGCTGGAACCTCTGGTTCCGCAGATAGCCCAAGGCAAAGGAGTATCGTAAGCATGACCTTCCTCTGTCTATGATTTGACCGAATTCACCCGCTTCGACTGAAAGCGCTGCAGGTGGTCGTGCAGGTTGGCTTTGATGGAATCCAGGAACTCTTGGGCTTGCGGGCTGGGCTTTTTGCCTTCGGGCCATACAAACGACCAGTAGCTGCGAATGGGGAGTCCGCGCACCGGCTGAATGAAGAGGTTGCGCTGCTCGAGGTCCGCCAGCACGCTGACTTTAGGCATAATGGAGTAGCCGAGTCCGGCCAAAATGGACTGCTTGATGGCTTCGTTGGAAGAGAGTTCCAGGCGCATCTTGACGTGGAGCCCGTGCTGCTGAATGTAGCGCTCCATCATCTGCCGGGTGGCGGAACCCGGTTCGCGGAACAGCAGCGACACGCTGGCCAAGCGGTCGGGAGACCAAACTTCACCTGAAACGGGCGGGGTAGCGCCGACCAAGACAAACTCGTTGTCCATGACCGGAAACTCCGCGAGCCGCATGTCGGGCTTCAGGGAAATAAGCGCAAGGTCTACTTCGTTGGCTGCCAGCTGGGCCATTACCTGGGCTTTGTTGGAAACGCTGAGGCTAATGTCGACCGAAGGGTGGGCGTTGGCAAACGGCGCGAGGAGGTAGGGAGCCAGGTACTTTCCGGTGGACACCGTGCTGATTCGAAGGGTGCCCGAAATTTCGCCCTGGTAGTCGGCCAGGCATTGGTTGACCCCTTGGGTGCTGCGCAGCACCTCTTCGGCTTTTTTGGCGACGGAACGTCCGAATTCCGTGAGGTAGAGGCGCTTGTGCACGATTTCGGTGAGCGGAAGCGGAAAGTGCGCCTGAAAATTCTTGAGCTGGATGGACACGGCGGGCTGCGAGAGGTTGAGCTCTTCGGCGGTTTGGGTGACGCTCAGGGTGCGCGAAAGGCGCACAAAAATCTCGAGCTGGTGCAGCGTGTACTTCATAAAAACATTTAATAGTTGCAAAGCTAACACCCTATAATTGTAAAAGTTCAAATTGGGTCAGTTTTGCGGGGTGAATTGGACCCCAAGGGCGGAACAGCAAGTGGTTGTAGCGACAAAGCACCGCAAAGAGGCGGTTTTGGCGTCGGTTTTTGGCTCCCGTTGGGGCCTTCGCCTCGAGGCTGCTGGCGTGGACACCGACCTCTTGGGAACGTTCAGCGGCGAGGTTCCGCGGGTTGGGGACGTGCGGAGTACGCTCCGCGCCAAGGTCCGGATGGCGGCCGCGCGATGTCCGCAGGCCGAGGTAGTGCTTGCCACGGAAGGTTCTTTTGGGCCCGACCCCGTGCTGGGATGGGTGGCGCTGCACGAAGAGGTGCTGCTGTGGTCCTGGCCCCAGCAGGGCAAGGAACTTTGGGTGGCGCACCGCAGCCACGACACCAATTTTTCGAGTACCGACTCCACAGAATGGATCGAGGTGCAGCGCTGGGCTGAACGCGTGGGCTTTCCGTGGTCCCACCTCATCCTCCGAGACGCCCAAGGCCAGGTTCTTGCCAAAGGCATAAGCGATCCGGTGGAGCTTGAGCGGCTGTGGCGCGCGGCCGCCCTGGGCGGCGCACCGCGCGTAGAGACCGACATGCGGGCCGACCGCAACCCCAAGCGCCAGGAGGTGCTGCGCACGTTGGCGGTGAAGACGCTTGAAGCGTTTGAAGCGCTTTGCCCGCATTGCCGTTTTCCCGGTTTTGTGGCCCGCCCGGCGGAGCCGGGCGCGCCCTGTTCCGCGTGCGGAACTCCTACGCGACGCCCCCAGCTGCTGAAGGCGGAGTGCGCCGAATGCGGGCACGTGGCGGTTTGCGATTCCGAGGACCAACTAAAGGGGGCGGACCCCGCAACCTGCGACCGATGCAACCCCTAATGGACCTCGTCGTGCGCGGCGCCACCGCGACCCATCGGGGGCGAACGGAAGTGTGCGACCTCTGGGTGCGCCACGGCCGGGTGGAACGCCTCGAGCCCGAGGTGGCGCTGCCGGCCGGAGCCAATCCGCGCGAAATTGACGCCCGCGGACTATGGCTGCTGCCCGGGGTAATCGACAGCCACGTGCACTTTCGCGACCCCGGTTTTCCGGCCAAAGGCACGATGCACAGCGAGTCGCGTGCCGCCGTGGCGGGCGGCGTGACCACGGTGTTCGACATGCCCAACACGCTTCCGCCTACCATGGACGTGGAGTCCTGGACCGACAAGATGCGCCGCGCCCGTCAACGGATGTGGACGAATTATGCGTTTTATGCGGGAATGCACGCCGAGCGCTGGAAGGACGCGCTCCGCATTGATCCCACGCAAATTCCCGGCTACACCGACGACGGGCTGTATATGCAGGAACGGGATGTTTTGCTGTGCAACCGTCCTGAGGTGCTCGAAAGCGTACTGCTCGAGGTGCCCAAAATGCTGGCGCTCCACTGCGAAGACGAGGCGCGCATCCAGCAGCAGCTGATCAAGGCCCAGCGAAATTTTGGGGCGGAACTTCCGATTCGGGCCCACAGCCAGATACGCGACGAGGAGGCCTGCGTTACCGCCACGCAACGGGTGCTGGAGGTGCAGCG
>VFQT010002077.1_pt1 | contig 21553 bp, 16 predicted proteins | sample 3512381 | NCBI WGS metagenome assembly VFQT01 (sample SAMN10412376, study PRJNA504923) | tailings metagenome | isolation source: Relicate 2 Philex TSF3 active mining site | place: Philippines: Tuba, Benguet | collected 2017-08-29
CTACGACGACTTCTTGGGCATAAAACGGACGGTGGGGGAGTAGCGAGTCACTAGGTCACTGATGACCCTGTTGCCAACCACCGGGGAACAATCGTACACATAGCTTCATTCTGCACCAAAGTAAGAAGCAACAGAGCGAGTCTACTGCTCCACCACAGAATACAGGCACAAATCATGTGCAATCGACATTTCCCTTGCCCCACCGACCGAGATGTACGCATACTTATGTCGTGTAGTGCGCATTCACTTCGACATATTCCTTGCTGAAATCACAAGTCCACACCGTTGTCGCCTTGTCACCCATCCCCAAATCCAACGTGATAAACACCTCGGAGCGACGCAGCAACTGTGAAGCGGCATCAAGATCGGCTTCGATGGGCATACCACTGCTGACCAAGCGAATTTGTTCTTGGCCCAACCCGAAGTCCAGTGTCAACGTATCGGGGTCGATGGCTGCGCCACTATACCCGGCTGCACAAACCACACGCCCCCAGTTGGGGTCGTTGCCATGAATGGCGGTTTTGACTAATGGCGAACAGGCAATCGCATCGGCGACGCGATGCGCCATGGCATCGCTGACTGCACCGGTCACACGGATTTCGACCAATTTGGTGGCACCCTCACCATCGCTAGCGATTTGTTTGGCCAAATCAATACACACCTGCGACAACATGGTCATGAACGTGGGCAGTTCTGCATCACTAATACTCACACCAGAGACACCAGAGGCCAACAGCAGCACCGTGTCGTTGGTGCTCATATCGCCATCTACACTAATTCGATTAAAACTCTGATCAACAGACTGCTTGAGTGCCGTTGCCAACACGTCAGGAGCCACTTGCGCATCGGTGGTCAACACCGCCAGCATGGTGGCCATGCCGGGATGAATCATCCCAGCGCCTTTGGCAATCCCAGCGACAGTGACCGGCTGCCCAGCAATCGTCACCGTGGCGCTGGCCCGTTTGGGGCGTGTATCAGTGGTCATGATGGCACGTGCAGTCGCTTCAGCGTCACGCAACCACACATCTGATGTCAACGCTTGTATCCCAGTGGCGACCTTGGTCATGTCGAGCTGACGCCCAATCACACCTGTCGACAACACCAACACCTGGTCGGCTTGCCCACCAACCACATCAGCCGCGAGTGCAGCCATTTGACGGGTATTCACCTTGCCCTGATCACCAGTACAGGCATTCGCACATCCCGCATTGGCAATGACCGCCCGAATGTTGCCGGCCGAGGTCGACAAGACTTCGCGGTCGTACAGCACGGGGGCTGCTTGCACACGGTTGGTCGTGAACACACCAGCCGCGCTACACGGCACATCGGCCACTACCAATGCCAAGTCCAACACGCCGTTTTTTTTCAAACCACACGCAGTTGCTGCAGTCCGGAATCCGGGTGCAAAGGTGAATACCGTCGTCATGTCGTTCCTACTTCTTTCCATCCACGAAGGCACGCACCTTCATTGGCAATCCAAAGATCTTGATGAAGCCTTCAGCATCCTTTTGGTTGTAAGAATCGCTCATCGTGAAGCTGGCAATGTCTGGGTTGTACAGTGTCGTCTCAGCCTTGCGACCAACCAAGATGGCATTGCCCTTGTAGAGCTTCAAACGCACCGTGCCGGTCACGTTCTGTTGAGTCACATCAAAGAAGGCCTGCAGTGCCTCACGGAGTGGAGTGAACCACTGCCCGTTGTAGACCACTTCTGCATAGCGATGCGCCACCGTGTCTTTGTAGTGCAACGTGTCGCGATCGAGCGTCAACTGCTCGAGGCCCTGATGTGCGACCCGGATCAAGGTGCCACCGGGAGTCTCGTACACACCGTGGCTCTTCATGCCCACCAGACGGTTTTCGACCAAGTCGATGCGCCCGATGCCGTGCTTGGCACCCAACTCGTTGAGCTTCTTGAGCAAGTCCACTGGGCCGACCTGTTGGCCATTAATGGCCGTGGGGATACCCTTCACGAAGTCGATTTCGACATACTCGGCAGCATCCGGAGCAGCCTCTGGCGACACCGACATGGTGTACATCGGCTCTTCGGGCTCGTTCCACGGATCCTCGAGAATACCACCTTCGTGTGACATGTGCCAAATGTTGCGGTCACGGCTGTAGATCGACTTGATGGTGGCGCTCACGGGCACGTTGTGCTCAGCGGCGTAGTCCAACGCATCCTCGCGTGAGCGAATATTCCACTCGCGCCATGGTGCGATGACCTTCAGGTGTGGAGCAACGACCATGTAGGTCAGCTCAAAACGCACCTGATCGTTACCCTTGCCGGTACATCCGTGAGCCACAGCGTCAGCACCCTCTTCGAGGGCGATTTCGGCTTGGCGCTTGGCCAACAATGGCCGTGCCACTGATGTGCCAAGCAGGTACAAACGCTCGTAGGTGGCGCCTGATTGCACGAGAGGGAAGAGGTAGTCGCGCACAAAAACCTCACGCAGGTCTTCGACGTAACACTTCGATGCACCACTGGCAATGGCTTTTTCTTCTATACCGACAAGCTCGTCGTCTTGACCCAAATGCCCACAATAACACACGACTTCGGGGTTGCCGTAGTTTTGCTTGAGCCACGGCACAATGATGCTGGTATCAAGCCCGCCCGAATACGCCAGCACAACCTTCTTGACTTTGGGACGTTCCATGTCAACTCTCCTTTGTTATGTAAATAAAAGCTCAACATCATCGCGCGTCAGGGTTTTGATCCCGCCATGCTCTGGGGTGATGAGCTGACTCACCAATTCACGTTTGCGCTCCTGCAGTTGCAGAATTTTTTCTTCAACTGAATCGCGCACCACCATTTTGTAGACCATGACCGGCTTAGTTTGACCGATACGATGTGAACGGTCAGTGGCCTGCATTTCTACGGCTGGGTTCCACCATGGGTCAACATGGATCACATAATCGGCGGCAGTCAGATTAAGCCCTACACCGCCGGCCCGGAGACTAATCAAAAAGAAATCATACTGCGAGTCATGCTGGAATGCATCGATGACCTGCTGGCGATCGCGGGTACGCCCATCGAGGTAGGTATAACGCACGCCACGGGCATCGAATTCATCGCGGATGAGCGTCAGCATTTGCACGAACTGGCTGAACACCAACGCCCGATGACCAGACATACGAATCGAATCGAGCGTCTCAAGCAACACGTCAAATTTGCCCGATACACTGGGATTTTGGGCATCGACGAGGCGCGGATGATTACAGATTTGTCTGAGTCGGAGCAACCCTTCGAGCATCTTGACCCGTGCTTGTTGGATGCCTTCACCGTCAATCATCCCCAGCAACAAAGCACGGTAGTGGTCACGCTGGGCATCGTACAACACGCGTTGTTCGGGTTCCATATCGCTGTAGATGATGTGTTCGGTGCGCGAAGGCAAATCGGGAGCAACCTGGTCTTTGGTGCGGCGCAGGATGAAGGGATACGTGAGGCGGCGCAGCAGCGCAAGTGATTCATTGCGGCCCTCACCTTCACGCATGAATGTTTCTCGGAAGATGTCGGCTGGACCCAGCAAACCAGGATTCAAAAAAGCGAACTGCGACCACAACTCAACCACGTTGTTTTCGATGGGAGTCCCCGTCAATGACAAACGTCGATCTGACTGCAACCGGCGTACGGCGCGTGATGTCTCAGCATTTGGATTTTTGATGGATTGTGATTCATCCAAAATCACGTACTGGAAGCGATACGTGATGAGCATTTCGATGTCACGCAACATGGTCCCGTAGGTCGTCAGTACCACATCCACATCGGCAAATGGTTGCACGGTTTTGTTGCGCCCCTGATCCACATGGGTCAAGACCCGCAGATTTGGCGTAAATTGAGCTGCCTCGCGTTGCCAGTTGTAGATCAATGAACGGGGCATCACAATCAATACCGCGTTGGCGTGGGGTTGACGTTCGCGGATGGACTGCACAAACGCCAACGTCTGAATCGTCTTGCCAACACCCATGTCATCTGCCAAACACCCCCCAAAGCCGTAGGTATTGAGGAAGTGCAACCAGTCATATCCGGCTTTTTGATAGCTCCGCAGAGTCCCCACAAAGCCGAGTGGCAACGCTTGGGGCTCGATGTGTTCAAACAATCGCAAACGTGCCCGGCGTTGCTCGAATTCGGCGTCGATTTCGGCACTCTGTGCCATCTGTACCAGTTGATCGACCACAGCCGCTTGGGCATCACGATAGCGCAATTGCCCGGCATGATCATCACCCATGGCAAACAGTGGTGCGAGGCGTTGTGCCAGCTGGGCAGGCACAAGCCCCAGTGAGCCATCAGGCAACAAAATGTAGCGATCACGCCGCAACACGGCTTGGCGAATCGTCTGCAAATCCACGCTCAGATCGCCGAAGTGCACCACCGCCGCCACATCAAACCAGTCGATGTGCGATTGAACCTGTACGTGCACCTGTGGCTCGTCCATACGCATGCGCACCGATGTCAACAACGACTCACCGGCAACCTCGAAACCGTTGGCAACCAGGGTGCCGACGACACGCATCATGAAATCCACGGGATCTACCCGTCGACGGGTACGAAACGACCCATCATCACCGACACGCAATCCTTGTTGTTCGAGGATGCTCACAAGGCGCATTTCCGCATCCACATCACGCGAAATACGAATGAGGTGTAATTCTTCGGCACCGTGGAGCACACTTTGCAAGGGGTATTGCATGTCAAAATCGAGGCTTGTCCCCTCATACATGAACTGCAACGCAATCGCCAGTTGCCCCTGACGTTCGCCCAATACGACACGTCCCGTGGGCTCACAGATGATTTCATCCCAGCGCAAAGCCGATCCACACAGCGGCACACGCCACGCCAATGCGAGCAACCGCTCATCAAAGCGAACACGATCGACAGCTGCCACGCGCATCAGTGGCGTCGCCAACAGCTGCTCGACCATGGGCGTTAATTCACCAATGGCCACCAGCCACTGCCCAGTCAACAACCAGTTAGGCGCAAACGGCAACACGGTATGTCGTTGTGGATGCACGACCACTGTGCGGCGCGACGTGTATACCACACTCTGCAACACCAAATCTGTGCCATCATCATCACACGACAGCTGTACCTCGCCACCTTCGCTGATGACAGTAATCGGCTGATGAAACACGAATTCATCGTCGATCAAGTACACCTGCTGACCTTCGAGCAACGCCAAGGCCCCAGCATACAACCAGGCGCGCTGAGCGGGTTGCGCCACACGCAATGTCTGCTCGCACAGCATGGCGGCCGCTTGCAACACTCCCAGCGAAGCTTGTGGATGTCCAGCTGGTGTGGGTGGCGCGCGCAGTGGGCGCACCTCGGCATGGGCCAAATCGTCGGACCCCGCCCGCATCACCACATTAGCCGGGATGAGGGCCCAACCATCGACACCGACGCCCATAGCATGCCCGCGCCGCACAAAAAAACAAATCTGTGAGTGTTGGGCGGGCAACGGTTTGGCAGACCCCTTATCGGCGATAGCAAACAGCGCTTCCCACGGCTGCGGCGGATGCATTTGCATGTGAGCATGAATCATCAAGATCGCCGCCACCCGATGCACACACGGGCCTTCGTGCTGATATGGGCATTCGCACAACGTCGTCACCCGCCCGGCAATCACCAACACTGACACCTGATACCGCTGTTCACCGTCACGCACCACAGCGGTGGCAGTAGCTGGTGCAACTTCTTCGATGGCCACCTGATGATTGGCACACAGCTGCTGTGCCGGTTTGCGCAACTGAGGCGTAATCCCGGCAATGTACTGTTCCAATGCGAGTGGGGTCAGAAGTTGCACCGCGCTAGTCATGGGTTAGTTGCTCCGTGCTATGCCATAGTGATCCTGCAACGAACGCACCGTCACGGCCCGCTGCTGCAGTTCGCGGATGCCGGCCACCGTGGCAGCTGCTCCCGTCAAGGTCGTCACAAGCATCACGCCGTAGCGAATCGATGCAAAGCGCAAGGATTGCCCGTCGGAATAGGCCTGCGACCCCAAAGGCGTGCTAATCACAAGCTGTACCTTGCCCTGTGCCAACAAATCGGCCGTATGCGGCGAGCCATCAGCAATCTTGTTGACCGTCGTCACCGGGATGTCGACGCTCTCGAGCATGTCAGCAGTGCCCTTGGTGGCATACAACACAAAGCCCAACTGCACCAAGTCGCGCGCAATGCGCACAATGGCGTTTTTGTCGTTGTCGTTGACCGTCAGCAATGCGCCACCCGAACGTGGAATGCGCTGATTGGCACCCATTTCTGCTTTGGCAAAGGCCAAACCGAAGTTGGAAGCATGCCCCATGACCTCACCCGTCGAACGCATTTCAGGGCTCAACATGATGGTGGCACCGGGGAACTTATCAAACGGCAAGACGGCCTCTTTGACAAAGAATCCGTCAACACGCGGCTCTTCCACAAAGTCCAGCTCTTGCAGAGTTTTGCCAGCTGACACCTGTGCGGCCAAACGCGCCAGCGGATACCCAGTAGCTTTGGCGATGAACGGCACTGTCCGCGACGAACGAGGGTTCACTTCGATGACGTAGACCACTTCGTCCTTGATGGCGAATTGCACGTTCATCATGCCCTTGACCTTCAGCGCCAAACCGATGCGCTCGGTTTCGTCACGGATAATCGACAGATGATAGGCGCTGATTTTGTAGGGTGGCAGCACCATGGCCGAGTCACCCGAGTGCACACCGGCCTCTTCGACGTGTTCCATGATACCGGCAATCACCACACGCTCGCCGTCACCGATGGCATCAACATCAACCTCAAAGGCATCTTCGAGATATTTGTCGATGAGCACTGGTGCACCTTCACTCACCACCGTCGCTTCAGAGATAAACCGCTCGAAACTCTCGTCGTCGTAGGCGATGGCCATGGCACGCCCGCCCAGCACATAGCTGGGACGCACCAACACGGGGAAACCGATTTCGTGCACGATGGCGTATGCCTCTGCCAACGTCGAAGCCATGCCACTGGGTGGTTGCTCGATTTGCAGGCTCCGGAGCAATGCGCCAAAGCGACCACGTTCTTCGGCCAAATCGATGGCATCCGGCGAAGTACCCCAAATCGGCACACCGTAGGCCTCGAGACCAGCGGTCAAATTGAGGGGAGTCTGACCACCGAACTGCACCAACGCTGGCACATCACGCACCGGTGCACCAAAGTCGGCCCCGGCTTCACGATCGTAGATGTTGAGCACGTCTTCGAGGGTCAATGGCTCAAAGTACAGGCGATCAGCAGTGTCGTAGTCCGTCGAAACCGTCTCCGGATTACAGTTGATCATGATGGTTTCGATGTCCATGTCGCGCAATGCAAAACAAGCATGGACACAGCAGTAGTCGAACTCAATACCCTGGCCGATACGATTGGGTCCACCGCCGATAATCATGGCCTTGGGGCGATCGGTGACTTCGGCTTCATCGCTCCCGGGTTGGCGACTGTAGGTGCTGTAGAAATACGGCGTAGACGCCTCGAATTCGGCCGCACAGGTGTCGATTTTGCGATAAATGGGCACGATGTGCATCTGCTTGCGCTGAGCACGTACTGCCAAGGCCTTGGGCTTGTCGCTGAGCAGACCGGCAATCTGTGGATCCGAGAAACCGTATTCTTTGGCCACAAACAGCACATCTGCAGGCAGTGTGTCAAGCTGGTACTGCGTCAATTCACGTTCGATGGCCACAATATCAAACATCTGCTCGACAAACCATGGGTCGAAGCCAGTGCGCTCACAAATCGATTCCAACGATGCCCCAGCCCGGATTTCGTCGCATACGCGGAAAATACGGCGAGGCGTGGGCACGCTGATATCGTCAGAACCGACCACCTTGACCTGATTGCTCCCCACAAAGCCAGTGGCACCGATTTCGAGACCACGCAATGCCTTTTGGAAGGCCTCAGCAAACGTCGCACCGATGGCCATCACTTCACCCACGCTCTTCATCTGTGGGCCAAGAACGGGATCGACACCGGGGAATTTTTCGAAGGCCCAGCGTGGTGCTTTGACCACCACATAGTCCAAGCTTGGCTCGAATGAGGCTGGTGTCAACTTGGTGATGTCGTTGGGAATTTCGTCGAGTGTGTACCCCACTGCCAGCAATGCGGCAATCTTGGCAATCGGGAAGCCGGTAGCCTTCGATGCCAACGCCGACGAACGACTCACACGCGGATTCATCTCGATGACGTATGGAGTGCCGGTCTTGGGGTCGACCGAGAACTGGATGTTCGAGCCACCGGTTTCGACACCCACTGTACGGATAATCAATTTGGCCATTTCGCGCAAGCGTTGCAATTCACGGTCGGTGAGGGTCATGGCTGGTGCCACGGTAATCGAATCACCCGTGTGCACACCCATGGCGTCGAGGTTTTCGATGGTGCAGACCACCACGAAGTTGTCGGCGCGGTCACGCATCACCTCGAGCTCGTATTCCTTCCACCCAATCACTGATTGCTCGATGAGCACTTGCGTCACGGGTGAAGCCCGCAAGCCGCGCTCAGCAATCGTCTTGAGCTGATCTTCGTCATAGGCGATACCACCACCACTGCCACCCAACGTAAATGAAGGGCGAATCAAAACGGGGTAGCCGATGCCAGCGGCGACTTCCACGGCACGTTCGACGGTGGTCACCGTCTCGCCGAGGGGCACACCGATGCCGATTTGGAGCATGGCCTGCTTGAAGAGCTCGCGGTCTTCGGCCAGGGCAATGGCGGTGGGTGTAGCACCAATCAGCTGGACGTTGTATTTCTCGAGTATCCCCAGTTCGTGGAGTTTCATGGCCAAATTCAAGCCAGTTTGACCACCCACTGTGGGCAGAATGGCGTCAGGGCGTTCTTTGATGAGAATCTGCTCGACGGCTTCGGGGGTCAGCGGTTCGATGTAGGTGGCATCGGCAAACTGCGGGTCTGTCATAATCGTGGCCGGGTTGGAGTTCACCAACACCACCCGGTAGCCTTCGCGCCGGAGCACTTTACAGGCTTGCACACCCGAATAGTCAAATTCACAGGCCTGCCCAATCACGATGGGCCCCGAGCCAATAATCAAAATGCTGTTGATATCTGTGCGCTTGGGCATGGTCTACTTCCCCTCCATCAATTCCACAAAACGATCAAACAGATAGGCAGCATCGTGGGGCCCAGGTGCGGCCTCGGGGTGGTACTGCACACCAAACGCCTTCAAATCACGGGCCTCGAGCCCTTCCACACATTGGTCGTTCAAGTTCACGTGCGTGACCACCGAGCCCACCGGCAATGAATTCGCGGCCACGGCGAAGCCGTGGTTGTGACTCGAGATTTCAACCTTGCCAAAGGCCTTCACCGGCTGATTGGCACCATGATGCCCAAAGCGCAGCTTGTACGTGGAGCCACCGAGGGCCAACCCCAAAATCTGATGCCCCAAACAAATACCAAACATGGGCACCTTGCCCAACAGGGCTTTGGTGGATGCAATTCCATAGGTCACCATGGCCGGATCGCCAGGCCCATTCGACAAAAACACACCATCGGGCTTGAGTGCGAGCACTTCTTCGGGTGAGGTGGTAGCAGGCACCACGGTAATGCGAATGCCACGCTCGGCCATCAGGCGCAAAATATGCTGTTTGATGCCGAAGTCATAGGCCACAACATGTAATGGGCGTGACGCCTTGGTACCGCTTGAGCCCAAGCCCCATTCGCCCACACCACTGGTCCACGTATAGCTTTCGGGGCAGGTCACATTGGGCACCAAATCGAGACCTTCCATGGTCGGGGCTGCCTGGGCAACTGCGACCAGTGTGGTTGCGTCGAGCTGGGTCGAAGAAATCACGCCTCGCATGGCACCGGCCGAGCGAATGTGACGCACCAGGGCCCGTGTATCGACGCCGGTGATGCCCACAATACCTTGGGCACGCATTTCGTCGTCGAGCGAAGCCGTGGCACGCCAATTGCTGACGCGCTGGCTGGCTGAACGCACTACGAAGCCTGACAACCACCATTTGCGGCTCTCACCATCTTCGACATTGACGCCAGTATTCCCGATGTGTGGCGCCGTCATCACCACAATCTGCCCAAAATACGATGGATCTGACAACACTTCTTGATAGCCGGTCATGGCCGTGTTGAATACGACTTCGCCGGTGCGTTGCCCGATGGCGCCAAACGCACTTCCTGGCCAGATAGTCCCGTCTTCGAGTGCGAGCACCGCTGGTGTCCGTTGCAAACCTGCCTGCATGCCTTCCTATCCCTCCGTTGTCGGGGCGTGCCGCCCTACAAATTCAATCACTACCGCCGTTTCGTCACAGCGGTCTTTGAGTGGACACAACACACAATCGCGCCATACCTTTTCGGGGAAGCGTTCGTGCTCGGTCACCACAAACCCCAATCGCTCAAAAAACCCAACGGCGCGCGTCAGCGCAAATACCGTCGGGTAACCACGTCGTTGTGCTTCTTGGACCAAGGCCTTGACGATTTCGCCACCGACCCCATAACTGCGATATTCGGGCAACACTGCCAACGAACGAACTTCTACGAGAGCCGGCCCCATTTCGAGCAACGAGCCGATGCCGACAATGCGATCAGCGACGACCGCAACCAACCACTGCGACAGCGACTGGGCAATGTTCTCGCGGCTGCGTGGCAATAAATGCCCTTGCGCCACGTTTTCGTCGACAACTCGCTTGATATCGTCAATATCGTGCGCTTCGGCTAAACGCACCATCACGACTGGCGACGGCGTGCTTGGTGATTGTTGTGACATCATGATTGCGCCACTCCTGCCACCACACACGTGCCGGCTTCGGCACCCTGCGCCAAACGTTCAAGCCCATCCATGTCGACAATCCGAGCCTGGGCAGCGCCAGCTGCCAAGACCGCCAATGCCGCTGTAACCTTGGGAATCATGCCCCCATAAATCTCGCCACTGGCGATTTCAGCCTGAATACGCGCAGCATCAAGCTCGCGCATCCATGCCCCGCCAATCTTGACACCAGCCACATTGGTGACAAACGTCACCTCAACAGGCATCGTAGGAACAGCTTGAGCCAAGGCCGCTGCAATCGCACCGGCTGCTTCGTCGGCATTTACATTATAACTACCATCTGGACCTAATGAAACAGGAGCAATCACTGGAACCACACCACTTTGGAGCAACTGCCACAAAACGGCGCTGCGCACCGCCACTGGCGTACCGACACGCTGCAAATCCCCCTCGGGATGGTGATACTTTTGCACACGAATCAAACCACGATCGACTCCCGACATCCCGCAGGCGTCAACCCCAGCCAAACCGAGTGCTACCGTCAGACGCGTATTCACGGTCCCAGCTAAAATCATTTCAGCAGCTGCCATGGCAGTGGCATCGCTGACTCGCAATCCAGAAACAAACTGAGGGGTACCACCCAACGCCGTCTGAATTTGCCCGATTTCTTTGCCACCACCGTGGACAATCACCGGTACAGGACGCATGGCAGCCACCGCTGCCGTCAGCCGGGCCACGAAAGCCGCATCGTCAATATCATTGCCACCAATTTTGATGATTCGCAGTGTATTCACGCCCACCCCTTTCACATCACCAAGCCATATCACGACTTATTGTTTGTCTTGTAATTGCTGAAACGCCGCCGCATTGAGCGTGTAATCAAACCATGTCTTACGCGTAGTCGGCAGCGCATCATACAGACGCTGTGCGGTATGATTATCTTCGGCAGTCCGCCAATACACCCCGTCGTAGCCCTCGGCAACAGCCCACGCCGTACACTGCACAATCAACTGCCGCCCGATTCCCAATCCCCGTTGGGATGGGTCAACATACAAATCATTGAGCAAACACCGCTCTACGGCCAATGTCGACGACAAGACGCGATACGCCGTCACGAAACCCACTGCGGCATCACCATTCATGGCCACCCACTGCGCACCTTGAGAAGGAGCCGTCGCCAAACGCCCAAAGTGCATGCGGTTGCGATCGGTATTTGGTTCGACCCGATAAAACTGCTGATAGGCGGCAATCAACGGCAACACACTGTCGAGATTGGTCAATGTTACCCGTTCAATCACCACGGTCATTGCGCGTCTCCTGCTACCGCATCCACGGCCAGGCTGTAGGTATGCCACGTGGTCCGTTGTGTCGGCAGAGCATCATACAAGCGATGCGCAGTATAGTTGTCGAGTGCCGTTTGCCAGTGAATCCGTGCATAGCCTTGTGTCTTGGCCCAGGCCGCACAGTGCAGTATCAACTGCCGACCTAACCCTTGCCCACGTCGCTCTGGGATGACATACAAATCATTGAGCAAACACTGCTCGACAGCTGATACCGACGACAAGACGCGATATGCCGTCACAAAGCCCACAGCGGTAGCACCATCCATGGCCACCCACTGCGTCCCCAAGCTGGGCTGTGTAATCAGTCGGCCAAAATGAGCCCGGTTGCGGTCAGTATCTGGCGTTGCTCCATAAAACTGCTGGTAGGCAGCAATCAACGGCAATACGACTTCAAGGTTGGCATCCGTCACTGTCTGGATGGTCACGGTCACAGCAATCCCTCCGTCTCTGCCATATCACAAATAATGTTCATACACTGAATTGCCTGCGTGGCAGCGCCTTTGGCCAAATTATCCACGCTGGACATGACAATCGCCAAGCCAGGCTGTGCAAGCGTCACCGACACCGCACACATGTTGGTGTTGGTCGTATGCGCCATGGCCGCCAGCTGACCAGCCGGCAACACGCGCACAAACGGCTCTGTGGCATAGGCTTGCTCGTACAAGGCCTGCAACGTGGGGGCATCCACTTGTTCATCAATACGCACATACAGGGCGCTCAACATGCCGCGCACCACCGGCACCAGATGCGGATTAAACAACACGGTCGGAGCAGCGCCACTACTCAATTTGGCCAGCTCTTGCTCGATTTCGCCCACATGCCGATGCACATGTCCGATGTTGTAGGGCGTCACCGTATCATGGGTTTCTGCGAACAACGTGTTGAGTTTGGGAGCACGTCCTGCGCCCGAAATCCCCGATTTGGCGTCGACGATGATGGTGCGGTCAGTCACAAGTCCCGAGCGCAGGAGGGGCATGGCCCCCAAGATGACCGATGTCGGATAACACCCCGGTGCGGCCACCAAGCGTGCACCGTGAATGGCCGCACGATTGATCTCGGGCAAACCGTATGGCACTGGCAACATGTCGGGGAATGGATGGGCATGACCATACCAGCGTGCATAGGTCTCGGGAGTGTCGAGACGGAAGTCCGCCGAAAAATCAACGACTTTGCACCCGGCCTGCAGGGCCTTGGTGGCGACTTGGGCAGCTGCTCCATGTGGCAATGCCAATAACACCACATCCACATCAGCAAATGGTGCATCGTCGACAGCCACCAACGGCGCATCGAGTGGCCCTGGATACACTGCTGCCAATGACTTGCCGGCCTGCGACTCCGATGTGGCAAATACTACTTCTACTCCACGATGGCGACGCAACCACTTGAGTGCCTCGTAGCCTGCATACCCCGTGACCCCACAGATTCCTACCCGCACCATATGCACCATCCCCTAGATGTACAAAACCCCCAAGGCTTGTGGCCTTGGGGGTGGTCTGGCAATGTTGACTTCGTCAGTGTGGTTGCTACTGCCGATGCACAAAGCCGCCCCCCAAGTCCGTTCGGACTCGTCGGCGGTCAGCTCGTCGCAATTCTCGGCTGTTCACAACATTACTGCATACATTCATGGGCATCAGTGTACATCGCTTTCATGACACTGTCAACACGAATTGAAATCCCTGTACCCACAGACTAGACAATACTTATTCAATGAATATAATATGAGAGAGTCTTTCATCATTTCAATGCAGGAGAAATCGCGCAACCATGACAAGGCGACACCCTCATCCCCGGCGGTCATTTGTGGCATGGACGGCACTCATCGGGCTGGCCGCATGTGGATTACCACCTCAGAGTAGTGGTCTGCGTTTGGCCGTGGCAGCATCACTCAAAAACGTCATGGCGGCGCTCGATCAGGCATATCGCACCCAACCCACAACCCCGGCAGCCCAGATTCAGAGTGCCGGGTCGGGGGCATTGGCGCAACAAATTATCGATGGCGCAGCATTTGACCTATTTGTTGCCGCTGATCGCCCAGCCATGGACAAAGTGGTTGCGGCGGGTATTGTGGCAACCGACAGTGTACACGTAGTCGCCCAGACCACCGTCGTGGTCGTAGCCCATCCAAGCAGTACGATTCGGCGCATCGCGGACCTAGGCGAGCCAGGCAAGTGGGTTGTGTTGGCAGACAGCACGGTGCCTGCGGGGCGCTATGCCGAACGCATTTTGGCTCAGCAAGATACAGACACTGCCATGCGCATCCGTGCCAACGTGGTATCATACGAAGCCAATGTCAGCGCAGTGCTACAAAAAATCGTCAGTGGCGAAGCCGAAGCGGGCATCGTGTATCAAGCAGACGTCTCGCAGCTGAGCACCGCCAACATTCGCGTCATCCTCCCTGACCAAGCCGTCTATGCCGAGTATGTGGCCGCCATCTTGCCGCGCGCACAAGCCGGGAGCCAGGCGTTTCTGACGTATCTGACAAGTCCCGCCGCCACCGCCACTTGGCAACAGTGCGGCTTCACGCCGCTATCATGAGGCACCCACCCATTTATGCGTAGCCTACAACGACTTAGTGCACTTGCCATACTGCCCATGCTCGTCATCTTGACCATCCCGTTGTTGGGGTTGATCAGTCGTAGCAGTGTGGGGGCCATCTGGCAAGCGCTCTGGAGTAACGAGGTCCAACAGGCACTCATCGTGACTGCCTGGACCAGCGGGTGGGCACTACTGTTGATTGTGCTATTGGGCACGCCCATGGCGGTATGGTTGGCACGTCTGCCCAGTCAGCACTGGGCATCGCTAGTGGTCGATTTACCTGGAGTGCTCCCCCCGGCAGTGGCAGGGCTGGCGCTACTCAGCGTTTTTGGGCGCACGGGGTGGCTGGGGCCGCTCTTCGCCGATTGGGGGATCAACATCCCTTTCACGCCTGTAGCCGTCGTGCTGGCGCAACTCTTTGTGGCAGCGCCACTCTACATCCGCAGTGTCAGCATTGCCCTGCGCGGCATCGACGAAGAAGTATTGCAAGCAGGTGCCCTCGACGGCGCGCATCAAGGCAACCTGTGGCGGTACATCATCGTGCCGCTGGCGGCACCCGGGTTCCAAACCGGCACCGCCATGGCCTTGGCCCGCGCGCTGGGTGAGTTCGGCGCCACCGCGTTGTTTGCCGGCAGCCTGCCCGGCTATACGCGCACCATGGCCTTGGCCATCTACATCAATGCCGATTACGACAGCGCCCAGGCAGTGGCGATGAGTTTGATTTTGCTCGGATGTGCCATTCTATTGCTGAGTGGGGCACGGCTGGCACAACGTTCACACCAACAAAACGACCTGCGCTGACGCGGAGTATTTCTCTCCTTCGCTCGCACAGGTCGATATCCATCACCACCACTCAGCATTATGCTGGTGACAACACACCAGCAATCACGCCGATTTCACCGAGGTGCAGATTGGGGTGCACCTGCGTGTAGTCGAGCACAAAACGCCCCACGTTCAACGCCCCCCAGTACCGCGCCACGCCATCCACAATGGCGGGCAGGCACACGGCTTCACCAGCCACTACCGCACGCATGTGGCTTTCGGGCCATACCTGTTGCAAATCCAACTCTTCAGTGGTCTTCAATATTTGCGCACTCTGGGCGTATACCGCCTGTTGGTAGGCCGCTAGGGCCGACAGGTCGATCTGGTCTGACAATTCGACCACCTCAGCATGAGTCATGGCGGTGCCCATGTGCCCCACACTGATGCCCAACTTGGCTTGCCAGCCATCGCGGGTATGCACCTGAGGTACATTGGCCACAAAGCGACTGAGCGTGATGTCTTCGATGCGCAACAGATGCCAAATATTCCACACGATGGAATTCATCTGAGGGGTGGGGCATTGCCGTAGCACCGCCGCATCCCAACGGGTAAACAACGGGGCCAATGATTGTTCATGCAACAAGGCATGACGTTGGCGAATCATGTCGAACATCCCACCACTCCTTTTTTTGCTGTGACCAGCATATCATCACACCGCCATACGGTATGACATTACCCGAACCCATCACGCCAGTTATTTGGCCTGCTTGAGTGGCCACAAACGCGGGCCACCACGTTCGTACTGTTTGGGATAAAAGGGCTCAGCACCGAGAGTCAAGGCTGCTTGCCGGGGCCAGGTCGGAGTATCAAGGAAGGCCCGCCCCAACGCAATCAAATCAGCATCACCATCTTGCAAAATCTGCTCGGCCACATGCGGATTGTCGATCATGCCCACCGCACGCGTCAGCACACCGCTTTCGCGCTTGACGCGGGCTGCAAACGGCACTTGGTAGTTGGGAGCCACTGGGATACTCACCCCAGGTACCGCACCACCACTCGAGACACACACAAACTGCACACCGGCCTGCTTGAGCAGGCGCGCCTGCATCACGGCATCATCGGCTTGGAGACCTTCGGGATGCCAATCAGTGCCCGTGATGCGTGCCCCCAGGGCAACATGATCGGGGATGGCGGCTTGCACGGCTTGTGTCACTGCGAGCGGGAAGCGCATCCGCCCAGCCACATCGCCACCCCAGGCATCACTGCGCTGATTGGTCAGTGGTGAAATAAACGAATGCATCAAGTACCCGTGAGCCATGTGCAATTCGATGGCATCGACCCCAGCGGCGACAGCACGCTGTGCGGCCGTGGCAAAAGCCTGCGTAATCCGCTCGATACCGGCCTCATCCAACGCCTCGGGCGTTTGATAACCGTCGGCAAATGGCACGGCACTCGGCGCGACTACTTGCCAACCGCCAGCGCTGACCGCAATCTGACGACCACCGTCCCATGGACGGGCCGACGATGCCTTGCGCCCGGCATGAGCCAACTGCACGCCGATTTTGACCTGTGGTGCGACAGACTTCACAAAGCGAATCACATCGGCCATGGCATAGGTGCAAGCGTCAGAGTACAAGCCGACACATCCATGCGAAATCCGCCCAATCTGCTCGACAGCGGTCGCCTCGATGACAATCATGCCTGGCCCACCGCTAGCGAGGGCAGTGAGATGCGCAATATGCCAATCCGACATGACGCCGTCGTTGGCTGAATACTGACACATGGGTGCGACCACAATCCGATTCTCGACGGTCAATGGTCCGATGCGGAGCGGTTGAAACAACAATGACTGCATTTGCCTGCTTTCCTGGTATACAATAAGCACAGAAGCACTGTGCTGTGATGCTGACATGCACTGCCATTATACATGGGTAAACACTGTACAGACAGGTACGGGTGCTCCTCAGAGAATTGTTTGTATTGAGCGTTTTCGCTCGCCTTCATAAGACAAAAGTGATACATCATGTCAGATATTTACGCATATTTCGACACTCATTGCCATCTCAATGCCACTCAGTTCGACGCAGATCGTGAAGAAGTACTCGCACGCATGCAGGCTGCGGGTGTGCACCGCACACTCGAAATCGGGTACAACCTGGCATCGTCGCAGGCCGCCATTGCCCGCGCCACGGCTGACGCCTCCTGTTGGGCGGTGGTGGGCATCCAACCCAACTATGCCGAAGAGTGCGATATTGCGGATTGGGAGGCGCAACTCCGCCACATGGCCCAACACGAACGCGTGGTGGCGATCGGCGAAATTGGCTTTGATCATTACCACCAGCGTGCCACGGCACAGGTCCAAGAAGATCTCTTCCGCCGTCAAATCGCCATTGCCGACGAACTAGCATTACCGATTGTCATCCACAGCCGTGATGCACACGCCGACACACTCCGTGTGCTCAGTGATGTACGCTACCCACATGGCGTCGTCCTCCATTCATTTGCTGGGGATGTGGCTTATGCTGAGGCATGTTTGGCAATTGGGTGCACGCTATCACTGAGCGGGCCGATTACCTTCAAAAATAATCACATGATGCACGAAGTTGTCAAAGCGACGCCATTGACACAATTGCTCATCGAGACCGACAGCCCGTATTTGGCACCACATCCATACCGCGGCAAACGCAACGAGCCAACCTATGTGGTCGAAGTGGCGCGTCAGATTGCGCAACTCAAAGAGTGTAGTTTGGCCGAAGTGGCAGCACAGACCTGGCACAACGCCCACCGTGTCTTCAATAGAGGGGAATGAGTGATGCAATCATCGTCGCGATCCGGCTCGGTCAACCTGGCCATGTTGCGCATTGTTGCCATCCCACATCCACTCAGCTGGATTCATGGAATCCTGATTATTGGACAGCTACTCAGCCAGTGGATTGTGGTTGCATCGATTCATCGTTCACGCTGGAGTAGTGGCACCGAGGTGCTAGCATGGGCCGCCGTGTATGCAGTCGTCGCTGTGGCGATTATTGTATTCAGTACTCGCAGTGATGCCTTTGTATTCTACCTGCTGGCAACGATCGTCGGTTATGTCTTTGTGGTATGGCAGATGACGACCATGGTGCGTGCGTTGGTTGCTCAAGAACTCGGCACCGATTATGCATCGCTGTTGGTCGGCTACCACGACATCTTCAACGAAGTCATCATTCGCATCATGCGCTGGGGGCAAAGTCTGACCACGGGCGAAATCACAAGCACGCCCATCCTGTTTGTCCTCATCCTGAGCATACTCGCCATGGCCATCGCCGGTGTTTCGACGTGGTGGTTGTTGCGCCGGCAACAGGCCTGGCTGAGCGTGGCCATCAGTGCCATCCCACTGTTTATCAACTATACCTTTTCGCCACAGACACGACGTGACGATGATTTAGTACTGTTTACGGGGATTGCACTGGTCCTCATCATCAGTAATCACCTATTGATGCGCGAAGAAGTCTGGCAAGCCGCCCAGTTCGAACGCCCGATTACGACTCCGCTCCACACGCTGTGGAACGCGTGTTTGATTATCGTGCCCGCACTCGCTATCGCAAGTGCATTGCCACTCCCATCCACCAGCGAATACGCACTCGATACCTGGGCGCGCATCCGCGCACCGTTCAACACCATCCGCAGCGGCTGGGACACCTTGCTCGGCAGTAGTGCCACCAATCAGGCCGGTGGATTCTCACGCGCAAGCACACAAGTCGCCGGCCCACGCATTCGCTCACAACAAGAAGTGCTGCGCGTCTCCACCACCACTTCAGAATACCTGCGTGCTACCACATTCGACAACTACACCGGGCAAGGGTGGAACACGCAAGCACGTCGGGATCAGACGAGGCTGCCTGCCTACACCTTCATGACCAACCGTCAACAGGCGCGCATGGCCGTACTGAGCACCATCGAGGTGCGCCAAGACCGCAGCGACAATCTGCTCCTGAGTGTGGGGCAACCCCTCAATTATGGACGTGATACGGTGGTGGACCACCTGGCCGGCATTGAATTCACCCTCGACAGTGTACTGGCGGTGAGTAGCAATAAATCTGTGCTGAGTGGGCAGGTGTACACCACCACCAGCATGATTTCGCAGGCCTACGACACGCAACTCCGTAGCACACGGTCCGCTCCACCAGACATCCAACGCATCTACACGGCGCTCCCTGCATCGCTGCCCGCACGTGTGAGTGCGCTCGCCACCGACATCGTGACCACGGCGAATGCGACGAATGCCTATGATCAGGCCGTTGCCATCCAGAGCTATCTACGCCAATTCAGCTATGACGAACGGCGCACACGCCCACCGAGCACACAGGATTGGGTTGATTACTTCTTGTTCGAATCACAACGCGGGTACTGCGATGATTTCGCCACCGCAATGACGGTCCTGCTCCGCACCCAGGGCATCCCCGCCCGCTATGTACAGGGGTATGCCCTCGGCAGCCGCGACCCCGTCAGTGGGTCGTACATCATCCGTGAATCCATGGCACACAGCTGGGTAGAAGTGTACTTCGACGATTATGGCTGGCAACGCTTCGAGCCTACCCCAGCCGGATACGTCGACCTGCCGGTGCGCGTGGCGCCTAGCACACAACCCGATACGACGGGAGCAGACACGGATCAACCTGCACCCCAATCTGCCCCCAATCGTATCGACAGCCTCGAACGTTTTGAGCCACCCGATGATCCAAGTCTCGCCGCAGGGGGCACGTCCGACCAGCAAACGACACCCTCGCCGTGGTGGTGGGGTGTCGGGGTCATCGGCCTGGCTAGTATCACCTGGGGAGCACGCTATTGGTGGTTGCGACGTGAGGCATTTTGGCGCATACACGTCATCTATCAGGTGGTCTGCGCCCTGCTGCGCTGGGGAACTTTTGCCCTACCGAGCAACGTCACACCATGGCAGGTCGAATTGACCGTATCGCGCACACACCCGACTATTACTGCACTCATCCGTGCGTTTTTGCGTGATTACACACGCATGCAGTATGCCGAGCAAAAACCGACCACCTGGGCCTCCATCCCCTGGTCTACCCTGATCATCCGTCTCATTGACGTACGCATTGCCCATATTCGTGCCACTACCCGCCATTGACAAAAGGGGTCTCATGCATATTTTGATCATTGGTCCCACCACACCACATCGTGGTGGTGTAGCACAATTCACGACCATGCTCATCAATCGCATGCGCCAACACCGACGTGTTACCGCATGGGGCTTTGACCCGCTCTACCCGGCATGGCTCTTCCCTGGCAACACGCAGGCTGACCCCAGTGCCCAGCAACTCACCTGCCAGGTTGACACCTGGGTACACGGCTATCATCCATGGGTATGGTGGCAGGCCTGGCGCCGTCTCGCCACATCCGTAGACGTCGTCGTCTGGCAATGGTGGACGCCCTACTGGATCCCCTTTTTGCTCATGCTATTTTGGCATGCGAAACGACGTCGACTGCGCTCCATTGCACTCTGCCACCAACTCGTCGAACCCGATGCCGCCACCTGGCAACACTGGCTTGCCACCACCATATTGGGGCGCGCTGATGCAGTGATTTTTTTTGGCGATGAACAGACGACACCCACTGCATGGCCGAGCCTGCATCGCAGTTTACCGCTCCCCGTGCATCACGACATTTTGTCACCATTACCCACACCCGCTGCTGCTCGCCAGCAGTTACACCTTGAGCTCAATCAGCGCGTATTTTTGTGCTTTGGATTTGTGCGCCCCTACAAAGGGCTCGAGGCGATTATTGAGGCACTAGCCCAGTGCCCGCCCGAGTGTGTGTTGTTGATCGCCGGTGAATGGTGGCCCGACGCTCATGGATTACGCACGCGCATCGAGCAATCACCGGCTACCGCCCGGATTATTGTGCACGATTGGTACATCCCCAACGAGGCAGTATCGACCTATTTTGCCGCCGCTGATGTGCTTCTACTACCGTATATCGGAGGTAACGTCAGTGGGGTATCGACCTTGGCGGCTGCGACTGGTTTGCCTATTTTGTGCAGTCAACAGGGATCCATCGCCGGGCTTGCCCACGTCTACGAGGTGGTCGACGACCCGAGTGCCTCTGCCTGGGCAGCAGCAATGATGCGCGTGCATCACCACTGGCCGATACCACGCGCTACCACCCACACAGACTCGTCGAGCTGGGATGACCTCA
>VFQT010002078.1_pt1 | contig 21537 bp, 16 predicted proteins | sample 3512381 | NCBI WGS metagenome assembly VFQT01 (sample SAMN10412376, study PRJNA504923) | tailings metagenome | isolation source: Relicate 2 Philex TSF3 active mining site | place: Philippines: Tuba, Benguet | collected 2017-08-29
GTGAACGGCCAGAAGATGTGGACCTCGCTGTCGAGCGACGCCGACTACTGCTGGCTCGCCGTGCGAACCGATGCCGATGCACCGAAGCACAAGGGCATCTCGATCCTCATCATGCCGATGAACACACCCGGCATCTCTCTGCAGCCGCTGAATCTCATCGGTGAGCACGACATCAACGCGATGTATCTCGACGACGTGCGAATCCCCGTCGAGAACTGCGTGGGCGGAGAGAACAAGGGCTGGACGCTCATCACCAACCAGCTCAACCACGAGCGCGTCACCCTGTGCTCGACCGGTGTCGTGGAGCGCGCACTGGCCGACACCCTCGAATGGGCCAAGTCGACGACTCTTCCCGATGGCCGACGCATCGCCGACCAGGAATGGGTGCAACTCAACCTCGCCCGCGTGCACGCCAAACTCGACGTTCTACGTCTGATGAACTGGCAGTCGGCCTGGGAGGCCACCCAGGGCGTCCTCGACGTCGGACACTGCTCGGCGATCAAGGTCTACGGCACCGAGTTCTACCTCGAGGCCTTCCGTCTGCTCTTCGAGATTCTCGGCCCGCCGGGATATCTGAAAGGTGGCACCCCGGGCTCGATCCTGAAGGCCCGTCTCGAAAACCTCTATCGCGGCATGTTGATCCTCACCTTCGGTGGCGGCACCAACGAGATGCAACGCGATCTGATCACCATGTTCTCTCTCGGATTCCCACGGGCGGCACGCTGATGGACTTCTCCTTCTCCTCCGATCAGAACGAACTTCGTTCCCTCACTCGCCAGATCCTCGGCGATGCATGCACGACCGAGCACATGAAGGAAGTTGCCCGAACCGAATCGGGTACCGATCTCGCTCTGTGGAAGACACTCGCCGATGCCGGCCTGGTCGGAATCGGTCTGCCTGAATCGGTCGGAGGTGGCGGGCTCGGTCTCACCGAGGTCGCCATCGTCCTCGAAGAGATCGGTCGGGTGGCTGCGCCGGTTCCCGCATTCGCGGTGATGGCTCTCGCCGCCCCGGCCCTGGTCGACCGTCCCGAACTGCTCACCGGCGTCGCATCCGGTGACGTGATCATCACCGCAGCGATCCACGAGCCGGTCGGCGATCCGCACGCTCCGACCACCAGGGTTGTCGATGGGAAGATCACCGGCACCAAGGTGTGCGTGCCGCACGGATTGCTCGCCACGCGGTTCGTCGTGACGGCCACCGATGGCGTCTACTGCGTGGAGGCGAACGATCCGAAGGTTCGCGTCACGCGACAGGACACCACGTCGGGTGTTCCTGATGCGCTCGTCGAATTCGACGGTGCCGTCGCTTCGTGTGTCGGCGGGTCAGCGGCAACCGAACGGCTCATTGCTCTCGGCTCGACCGGGGCGAGCGTCATGGTTGCCGGAGCCTGCGACGCAGCACTGCGCCTGACCGCCGACTACACCAAGTCGCGTCAGCAATTCGACAAGGCGATCGCCACCTTCCAGGCGGTGAGTCAGCGAGCCGGCGATGCATACATCGACACCGAAGCGGTGCGACTCACTGCATGGCAGGCCGTGTGGCGTCAAGCGAACGGACTTCCCGCCGCCGAAGCCGTTCTGTCGGCCAAGTTCTGGGCGTCCGAAGGTGCATGGCGCGTCATGCACGCGTCTCATCACCTGCACGGTGGTGTGGGCGTCGATCGCGACTACCCGCTGCACCGTTTCTTCTTGCTGCACAAGCAACTCGAACTGCAGTTGGGTTCCACCCAACCGAGCCTCCTCCGCCTGGGTCGACTCCTCACCGCTTAGTGCTTCTGGTGGCAAATTCGTCTCGTGTTTCGTGCTGATGTGCCACCAGTTTCGACAGTTCACCGAGTCTCGTGAAGGGGCCGACCGTGACATCGGATCGCTGGCGTTCTGGTGGCAGTCCTGCACGAAACACGAGACGAATTTGCCACCAGAAGCACCAAGGATCGTGAGCGATGGGGTGGGGCTTCTAGCATCGTCGTGATGTCGTCGAACCCCAATCCGATCCTGCCGCCCGATCCGGATCTTCCGCTGATCCACACGCGCAACTACGAGGTTCGCGCGTACAAAGTCAGCGACTCCGAGATCATGATTCGCGGCGCTGTGCGCGACGACAAAGCACCGGGTCTCTACGTCGACGGCGACCCCGAACCGCTGACGATTCACCACATGGTCGTCGAACTGCGGGTGTCGTTCCCGATGCTCGAGATCCTCGACGCCACGACCGAGTTGAAGGAATTCCCGCATCACGAGTGCCCAGGAATCGCCCCGCACTACCGCAAACTCATCGGACTCTCGATCGCCCGCGGTTTCACCCACAAGGTGCGCGAACTCTTCGGCGGACCGCGTGGCTGCACGCACACCACGGCGCTTCTGCAAGCGATGGGCCCGGTCGCCGTTCAGTGCGGTTGGAGCATGCGCGTCATGGCCATGAAAGAGGCTTCGACGACCGGAGCAAAGCCCATGGAGATGTCACCGGAAGCCCGTGAGCGTGCTTTCGCCATGAACCTCAACACCTGCCACATCTGGGACGAGGACGGCGAGCACGTGAAACTCATTCGAACGGGAGGAAGTCTGGGAGCGCCCCTGTCGGTGTCGAATCGACTCGCCAAACTCGGTCGGCCCATCGACGAATGGGAAACTCGCCGAGGCTGAACCCGCCGACTCAGCCGATCAGACGAAGAGCTTCTTCCTTGGCCCACTTGTAGTCGGCCTTGCCGACCGGAGTGCGCACCACCTGATCGACGACGAACACCGCTTTGGGTGATTTGTAGTCGGCGACCAACGTGCGCGAATGAGCCACGATCTCCTCGGTCGTGACCGACGTTCCGGGACGCAGGTGCACGAGAGCCGTGACCTGCTCGCCCCACCGCTCGTTCGGCGTACCGACGACCACCGCGTCGAAGACGGACGGGTGTTGCTTGAGAGCCGACTCGACCTCTTCGGGGTAGATCTTCTCGCCGCCGGAGTTGATGCACACCGACCCGCGCCCGAGAACCGTGATCATGCCGTCCGGCTCGATCTGTGCGAAGTCTCCGGGAACCACCCATCGCTTGCCGCCGTAGGTGGGGAAAGTGGCCGCCGTCTTCTCGGGGTCCTTGTAATACCCGAGTGGGATGTATCCACTGCGCGCCAACTTGCCGACTTCACCGACCGCGCAGACTCGTCCGTCATCGGAGAGAACCGTGGTGTCGGGTCCGGTCTGGAACTTCGGCGCCGAGAGCGCGCTGCCGTCATCGGGACGAGTTCCGGCTGCACCCGTTTCCGTCGCGCCGTAGCTGTCCATGATCACGATGTTGGGAAGCGCCTCACGCAACTGCGCTCGCACACCCGTCGTGAGCGGCGCTCCACCATTGCCGATCGAGAACAGCATCGACAGGTCGTACGAGCTGGCATCGGTCAACAAGGTCTCGGCGAGCGGACGGGCCATTGCGTCACCTATCGTCGACAACGTGTTGCTCTTGGCCCGTGAAGCAAGACTCAGCACTTCGTGAGCATCGAAGCGCCGGCGGCTGTACATCACGAATGCCCCGCCGCCGATGATCGCGTTGCCCATCACCCACTGACTCCCGCCGTGCATGATCGGCCCGATTCCCATGAGGCGCATCCGGAAGGTCGCCGCGGCGGCTTCCTCGCCGAGAACCTCGATGCGCTCGATCGGTCGGTTGGCGCGCAACGAATTCATCGCCCCGAGGATCACGTCTTCGGACCGCCACATGACGCCCTTCGGCATGCCCGTGGTACCACCGGTGTAGAGAATGTACGGATCGTCACCCGAACGACCGGGGAAGTCGCGATCCGGTGACGCTGCCGCCAGAGCAGCTTCGTAATCGTCACCGAGAACGATGACGTTCTTCAACTGGGGAAGGTCGCTGCGAATCGATTCGACCATGTCGACGAACTCGGGCGACGTGACGACGGCGACGCAATCGGCGTTGTCGTACAGGTACCGCAGCTCGGCTTCGACGTAGCGGTAGTTGACGTTGACGGCGGCAGCGCCGATCTTCGCGCATCCCCAGAATGCCTCGACCCATTCGTGGCAGTTGTAGGCGTGGACTCCGACGTGCTGGCCCCGCTGCACGCCGATCGACAGCAGGTGGTTGGCGAACCGAGTGGCCCGCTCGTCGAGTTGTGCGTACGTGTACTCGACCTCATTGGTGATGAGAGCCATTCCGTCGGGGATCGCATCGGCGATCACTTCGATGGCATCACCCAGGTTGATACTGCGCGGGTACGACTTGTGCGCCATCGTCATTCTCCTTCGTAGCCGTCGAGCATGTCGGTGAAACCGTACTGGTGATGCGGCCCGATCGCCATGTTCTCGTAGAGCCCGTACCCGACATGGGTGCGACCGTCGCGATCGGTGTAGGAGAATCGTGCCGAGTTGTCGACGATTCCGAAGAGTCGCATCGCTCCCTCGGGAGTGGTCGTGTCGAGCTCGAAGTTCTGGACGACGAGCGGCCCCTGCCACATGCCGTGTCGCCAATCGGCGTCGTAGCCGTAGCCCGTGCCGACTCCGATGTGCACGGGCAGCAACGGCTCGATCTTCATGTCGTACACGAAGCCGTCCGCGGCGACCACACGCAATTCGGCTCCGGTCGAGAAGCGCGACCCCTTGCGATATTTCACCTGATGCTCGGGTCGACCGAGGTGTTCGATCCGTCCATCGGGGAAGATCCGCGTGGCCTCCTCCATCACCCGTGATCCGTCCGGGTTCTCCTGAACGATGATCATCATCGAGTGGTCGTCGAATCGGATCGGCGTGTAGATCCAGAACCAACTGAAGGGATTCGAGGCGCGAATTCCGGCCGGCTCGCTCTCACCCACCGGACGCACGCCCCACGAGCGGTCACGAGTGCCCCACCACTCGTCGGACGACAGATCGAACGTCTTTCCCGCCACCGTGAGCGTGCCGTCCCAACCACCGGTCTGCGCCAGACGGCAGGTGTCGAAGATGACGCGGCCGTTCTCACGGATGTAGTGACGAGGTTCCTCGAATGCCGGCATGGCCCCGGTCCACGTGGCATCGATCGTGATTCCCCATTCATTGTCGTCACAGCGAAGACGCAGTGTCTGCAGCGGCTCGATGACCTCGATGCTGAGCGGACCGACACCCGGCTTCATTCGGTCGGCACCATCGAGAGCACCCGAGGCCCGAACGACCCGATGCTGACCCTCGTGGAAGACGAGCAGATATGCGTCGATGACTCCGAGGTTGGGGTACACGCCGAGTCCGGCCACGAACATCGTGGTTCCCGACTTGTCGAACCCGTTGAAGTAGTAGCGGTCGTAGAAATTTCGATCGCTCGTGGCCGCGTGGCGCATCGGCTCGGAGATCTGGTGAATGGGAAAATCGTCGAGATTGCTGAGCATCATGGTCTCCGGTCGTTCAGATCGCGGTCAGGTGAGGCGCGACATCGGTGGCGAAGGCCGCGAGCTGGTCGCAGAGTTCGTCGCAACTGCGTGCCTTGAAGCGCACCTGCAACTGATTCACACCTTCAGCGGTGCCAGCGAGTACTCGCTCGGCGATCGACGACGGCGATCCGCTGAGGGTGGCTTCACCGACGTCCCAACCCGGCGTTCCGACGTACATGAACGGCGTGATGTGGCCGATCATGAACGGTCCGGAGCGACCGACCCGATCACGCTCGGAGTTCAGGATCGCGACCATGTCGGCGTTCGACGGACCCTGCGGTAGCCAACCGTCGGCCAGACGAGCCGCCCGACGAATGGCAACCGGGCTCGACCCGGCCACCCAGATGGGTGGTCGCGGGGTCTGCGCCGGCCGAGGTCGGGCACCGAAACCGTCGACGAATTCGTTCTCGAGTGCGGCGGCCAATTCGGGGATCCCCCGATCGAGAGCCTTGCCGCGATTTTCGAAATCCACACCGAGGTGATCGAACTCGGCCTGCACGTGTCCGGCACCGATACCGATGAAGGCGCGGCCGTTCGTCAGATGATCGAGGGTCGCGAACTGCTTGGCCGCGACGCGCGGGTGACGATACGGCAGGACGTACACGTGAGTGAGAAGTCCGACTCGGGACGTGAGGGCACCGAGCCACGCCAGCGTGGCGATCGGATCGGCCCAGTGGGTGCCCATCCCTCCGACCACCGATTCAGGAAGGGACACGTGATCGCACACGCCGACGTAGGCGTACCCGTTGTCGTCACACGTCGTGGCCAGCCGGGCCAATTCAGCCGGACCCGCGGTCGCTTCCCAATCGGCGACGAAATACGAACTCTGGGCCTGGATCGGCAACTGGATGCCGTAGATCCGCTTTCCTTCGGCGACGGTGAACATCGAACCCCCCTGAGACGACTCCTAGATTCGCAGATTCACCGCAGAGGATGGAATTCGCGACACGTGGTCGGTCGGGCCGCCCGTCGAGCGACCCAACCGACCACGGTCGGACTGACTGAATTGGTGCTGACGTCTCGAATCAGACGATTCGGCGACGCCTCACCACCGCAACGAGGCCGAGACCGAGACCCATGGCTGCGAGAGCCGCCATGACCGGTTCACTCGACGTCGGTCCGGTGACGGGCAGTTCGGCCGGGAAGAGAATCCTCTCGGCCGTCACCGTCGCCGTTGCCGTGTTGCTGTCGACGGTTCCGCCGGTTCCGAACGCCACGTTGGTCACCGAACCCGCAGTCACATCGGCTGCCGTGACGGCATAGGTCGCGGTGCAGGTGAGCTTCGCCTTGGCCACCAACGTCGTGTTGGCCGGACCACAGTTGAACGCCTTCCCACCGTTGATCTTGTTGTCGGTCACCGTGAACTGGGTCGGTCCCAGAGTCTTGGTGCCCGAATTCGTCAACGTGTAGGTGTAGGTGATCACGTCGCCCGCGGCGAAGTAGAACGCCGGTGATGCTGCCTTCGTCAACGTCATCGACGACACCTCAGCAGGCAGGATCGGAGTGAAGATCGGCGGAATCACGATCGGCGGAACCGTCACGACGGTCACCGTGGCTTTCACCGTAGGTGACACGGTGCTACCGATCTTCGCCGAGGCCGTGTTCACGATCGAGCCCGCTGTGATGTCAGCGGCTGTGACCGTGTACGAAGCCGTGCACGACACGGTGCCGGCCACCGCGAGGGTCGTCGCCGCCGGGCCGCAATTGAATGCGGTTCCGCTGTTGATCTTGTCGTCCGTCACCGTGAACTGGCCCGGACCGAGCGGCTCGGTCCCGTTGTTGGTGAGCACGTACGTGTACGTGACCGTCTGACCCGCGGCCGACACCTGAGTGGGCGACGGTGTCTTGGCGATCAGCAGAACGGCGAAGTCGACCGTCGCGGTGACCTTCTCGGAGTCGAGTTCTCCCAACGAGGCGAAGGCTTCGTTCACGATCTTTCGGGCGGTCACGTCGGCGGCCGTCGAGGAATACGTGCGGGTGCACGACACGGTCTCGTCCGGATCGAGTTCCACCGTTGCGGCACCACAATTGAAGGCCACACCGGAATCGATGCGATCATCGGTCACCGTGAACTGGCCGGGGCCGAGCGGCTGGTTGCCCGAGTTGGTGATCGTGTAGGTGTAGGTGATCGACTGGCCAGCGGCACTGAACCACGTGGGGGACGGCACCTTGGCGAGCGAGATTTCCTCACGCTCGATTTCGTTCACGATGGTGCACACGACTTCTTCGTCGTCTTCGACGGTCACGATGTCACCATCGAGTTCAGCAGCACCGCAGTCCCAACCATCGGGCGACAGATAGCCGTCCGGGCCGTCCTCCGAGAGCTCGTAATCTCCCGCCGGCACCATCACTTCGGTCACGTCCTTCGAGCCCGACACGCCGGAGACTTCGACGTCTTCCGTCGGAGTGCCGTCGATACCCATCGCAGTCAGCGTGAAGTCCTCTTCCGAGGCATCACCGTCGGCCACTTCCTTCACGAGAGTGAGGGTGGTCATCGGCGTGTAGGTGTTGGTGAACGTACAGGTGATCGAGCCGTCGTCTTCGTAGTCGGGCGACGGAATCTTGCCGAGTTCCAGTTCGCCCGCTTCGAGGTCGACGCTGTAGCCACTCGGAAGTTCACGAGGGTCGCCATCCGAGTCGAAATCGGTGCACTCGATGTCGGTGAGTTCCCAGCGGGGATTCATCGGATCCTGCTCGACCAAAGTCACCGTCTCACCACTCGTGAGAACGATCGGCTCCGACGAATCGGTTCCATCGTTCGGAGGAGTGAGTTCGAATGTCGTGTTCCACGGTGACTCCGCGTCATCGGTCGTCGACTCGATCTCGAACATCGCCGAAGGGGCGACGACGTCATCGTCGGAACCCTCGATCGACTTGGCGATGGTGACGAGTCGGCCCTGAACCACCGTGCCGTAGACGCACCCGCGACCCGTGCTGCCTTCACGCGCGAGCAAGGTGTTCGGCTCACCCTCTTCTTCGTGATCCTCGGCCATCGTTTCGACAGCCGGACTGGCTGGGCATGCTTCTTCGCCTTCGACCGGCGACACCATGTCGATCTTCAAGCGATAGCCCTGACCGTCCTTGGTCATCGTCACATCGTCGGGGATGGTGAACGTGACGACGTCACGACATGCTCCACCAGGTCCGCCACCGTTCGGACACGGCTTGGTGTCATCCGGGGTTTCCCACATACGCCACGGAATCCCGACACTCGGATCACCGTCGAAATCGCCGAAGCCGAGACTCGCGATGCCGCGGTAGTACGCCGCGCCGTTGCCTTCCACGGCCTTGTTGTAGAGCGCGACTTCGGCCAACAAGAAGGACTCTCCACTGGTGATCGCACCACCGGCCGCCGGGGCGATCCCGAGGGCAGTCTGTTGTGCGAGATCGAGTGCCGAGGGGCACGACGATCCGGTTCGGCCGTGCGAGGTGAGGGCCTCGTCCGGCGAGGTCACCGAACCACTCGGCTGATACCGAATGCAGTTCGACTCGGCGGTTCCATCGGGATCTCCTCCCGCGGTCACGCCCTCGTGATCGGACATTCGACCACTGATGGTGCCGATGCTCACCGATACTGCGTCGGCGCGCGGTTCGATCGACATCTGAACGACTCCCACTGCACCGAGGCCGACCGCGGCGAGCATCATCGTTCGAAAGATCGTTCCTTTCCGTCTTCGATTCGACAATCGAGTACCTCCTGTTGAGTGCACTCCCGGATCGGAGTGCGGGTCAGGAGTTTCGATCGGTCTCGAATTCGGCGCTTCCCACGGATGTCACCGGGTGTCGAGAAATTGTCCCGGCGTCGATCGGTCGATCGGAGCACGATGAACTGGTGGCAAATCGGCGCGAAAGCCGTGGCGGAATTGCCACCAGAACAACCAAACAACTGGCACTCCCAACGGGATTCGAACCCGTGCCGCCACCTTGAGAGGGTGGTGTCCTAGGCCACTAGACGATGGGAGCAAGTAGCGGACGAAACGCTACCGCCCGAAACTCCTCCGCCCCACCGGTCAGCTGTCCGAGTCTCCGGTTCCGCCGTCCATGCGCTTCTTGCGGAACATCACCGCGCCACCGACCACCGCGGCCGCGGCCGCCACTCCGATACCGATCCCGACGGCCGAGCCCGATCCGCTGTCATCGCTGTCGTCGGTGGCAGCCTCGGTCGACTGGGATTCGGCAACTGCGGCGAGTGTCGTGACGGGTGACGCGATGGTCGTGGGCGCCTCGGTCTCCGGCGGAGCCGCGATCTGTTCCTCGACACGACCACGGAACGGACCCGAGATCTCGAACGTGACGCCGGCTGCCTTGCCGATCGCGCCGAGTCCCTCGATCGGCACGAAGCCCGGAATGATCTCGGCGAGGTCGCGGTTGCTCGGTCCTCGTTGCGACGAGAAATAGAGACGATCGCGTGTCGGGTTGAACACGGGGCCGGTCACTTCCGACGGGCCGTGTCCCTCGCCCACCACGCGCACGAACGGAGCGACGACACCGTCGGCGGTGATCATGACGACTTCCATGCTCCCTCCGTCTTCAGCGACGTACAGGTCTCCAGATCCGGCGTCGACCGTGATGTTGTCGACGTGAGACAGCACCGCACCTTCGGTTCCGAGTCCGTCGGGGTCACCCTTCCAGATGAGCGTGTAGGTCTGAGCACGTAGGTCGATGCCGTGCACCGAGTGGTCACCCTTGCTCGTGAAGTAGATCCAGCCTTCGTGGAACCAGATGCCTTCGTTACCCGAGAAGATCGTCGCCTCCGGAACCTGATCTCGCGTCGGCACCGTCGCGCCCGACGGGTCGGCGATCGGCGCCCACGTGACCGAACCATCGGCGCCCACGACGCACACGTCGAGGGTTCCGGCCGACAAGTCGGGGTAGGCCGTCGGCGTGAACCGGTACACGCGCCCTTCACGATTGTCCTCCGTCATGTACACCCGCTGATCTTCGGGATCGACGGCAGCCGCTTCACGCGTCCAACGGCCCATCGCCTCGTGGAACACCGCCTCCTTCTGCCCGGTCGGATCGCATTCCCACAAGCGTCCGGTCCCGGCGAAGTTCTCCTCCCCGCTCAGCCAGGTGCCCCATGGAGTCACGCCACCGGCACAATTGGAGTTGCTTCCCGACAAGATGCGGTACGCATCGATGATCGAGCCATCCGATGCGAAATGGATGCACGACACCCCGCCCGCATCGGGGGCCATGAAGTCGAACACTTCGCTGTTGCAGACGTAGTACCAGCCGCCCTCGCCATCATCGAAGGTTCCGGCTCCGTCGGGAAATGGATGCCAGGCATAGTCGGTGTCACCCACCGGGTCGCCGCCGATCGCCACGATGCGTGACGTGAAGCCGGCCGGCAACAACAACCCGTTCTCGTCAGGAGTGTCGGACAGCGGCCCGTACGGACTCTCCCCGGGCGCCGCTCCGGAGATCGACGACTTCGCCGACACCGGCGACACGAAAGCGACCGGCATGACGGCCCCTCCGCCTCCGGCGATGATGCTGGCTTTCAAGAACGACCGACGATCCATGCGTTCCCCCCTGAACGACGTGCCGAAACACGTGTGGACGGCACAACCGTAATCCGGCCGCGAAGTTCCGGGGTGACAAACGAACGACCGGGCCGAAGCCCGGTCGCGTGGCTGGGGAGCAAGGAATCGAACCCTGAATAACAGAACCAGAATCTGCTGTGTTGCCAGTTACACCACTCCCCAAGGAGCACCGCAATTGTAGTGGTCGGTCCCGGCGACACCACCTGACGTTCAGCCGATCCAGCGCTCCAACGTGGAAAAGCCCACGATGCGACCGACCGCCACACCCGCTGTTTCGGTCAGATGTTCACGGGCGGCCGCCCACCCACGCACCGGGCTGGTGTCGGTGGCCGACGTCCGGGCAGAAAGTCCGAGTTCTTCGGCCATGAGTCGAATCCGCAGCGAGTGGAAGGGGTCGCTCACCAGGACCACCGTGCGAACTCCCCACTCGTCGGCTCGGTCGGCCACGTTCTGCAGCGACTCCCATGAACTGGTTCCTTCGTCCTCGCCGACGATCACCTCGTCGGGAACACCGGCATCGACCAGATACCGCCGCGACGACTCGGCTTCCGTGAATCGATCTCCCGGTCGATTACCGCCGGTGACGACGATCATCGGAGCGACACCGTCGTTCCACAGTTCGACCACGTGATCGAGTCGCGCCTGCAACTGCGGAGACGGACGTCCGTCGTACTGAGCGGCGCCCATCACCACGATGGCGTCGACTGGATCACGATGGTCGGCGCGTCCGGTGTTCCAGACCTGCAGCAACGTGACCGCGACGTAGGCGACCGACGAGATCGCCAATGCGAGAACGATGGTCAGTGCCTTCCACCACGATCCCCGTCGCCACCAACGCAACACGAACGCACGCTCCGGTCGCAGAACCACTCTCGGAGTGGAATCGGCCTCGGGTTCCTCGGGTCGCGCGCCCGGAGGCGGTGGCGGCAGGAAGCCGGAGTCACTCATGTCATCCGAGACGTCGAACGGCCGTGTCGATTCGCTGAAGAACGACGTCGCGTCCGAGCAGTTCGAGCGCTTCGAACAGCGGCGGTCCGACGGTGCGTCCGGTGACCGCGACACGAATCGGAGCCTGGGCCTTACCGAGCTTGAGTCCGAGAGCCGTACCGCAGTTCTCCGTCACCGCTTTCAACGTTTCGGCACGCCATTCGGCGGAGGCGAAGGCGTCGCGCGACGAACGCAACATCGCCGACGACTCGGCTGTCGCGAACGTCTTGTCCCATGCCGCATCGTCGATCGGCGCCGCGTCGAGGAACATGAAGTCGACGAGTGACGGAACTTCGGCCATGGTGACGATGCGTGTCTGGACGAGTTCGGCCATGTCCCGGAACACGTTGGCATCGAATCGATCGGCCGGCCACGGTACGGACTCGCCGCTCAGCCAGGGCTGACACGCCGTGATGAACTCGTCGACCGACATCGCGCGGATGTACTCACCGTTGAATGCAGCCAACTTCTTCAGATCGAAGAAGGCCGGCGAATGGTTCACGTCCTCGAGCGAGAACTGTTCCTGGATCTGCGACCACGGAACGATCTCGGAGTCACCTTGTGGCGCCCACCCGAGGGTCATGAGGTAGTTGATCATCGCGTCGGCGAGATAGCCCTCGGCGCGATACTGCTCGAGCGCCACCTTGTCGCGACGCTTCGACAACTTCTTGCGTTGCTCGTTGACAAGAACAGGAACGTGTGCCCACGTCGGTGGCGTGTGCCCCAGCGCTTCCCACAGCAACTGCTGCTTCGGGGTGTTGGGAAGATGCTCCTCGGCCCGAACGACGTGGGTGATTCGCATCGACACGTCATCGACCACATTGGCCAGAAGGAACATCGGCGAACCGTTCCCGCGCAACAGCACGAAGTCTTCGATGGTGTCGTTCTGGAACTCCACCCGTCCACGAACGAGATCGTCGACCACGGTGGTTCCCGCCGGCACACGGAATCGCAGCACCCGACCGGGGCCCGGACCGAGCCCCCGATCGCGCGAGTACCCGTCGTACCCCGGCTGACCCGACTCCTTGGCCCGGTCCTGGATCTGCTCGGTCGTGAGATCGCAGTAGTAGGCGTGGCCGGCACGGAAGAGTTGCTCGGCGGCGGACACGTGCGCATCGGCGTATTGACTCTGGAAGTACGGGCCTTCGAACGTCGGATCGTCGCGACGAATTCCGATCCACTCGAGGGCCTCGACGATCCCCTCCGTCCACTCGGGACGGTTGCGTGCCTCGTCGGTGTCTTCGATGCGAAGGACGAAGGTTCCACCGCTCTTCTTGGCCAGAGCCCAGTTGTAGAGCGCCGTCCGTGCCCCACCAACGTGGAAGAAACCGGTGGGCGACGGAGCGAAGCGGTAGCGCGGAGCACCTGACGTGGACGTGCCGGACGACATGCGATCGTCACGCTATCGGTCACGCCTCACCGGGATAGGGTCGCCTCATGGGTCGACATGCCTTTCCCCTGGGCGTCGAACAGCACGACGGCCATCGAAGTGTCGCTGGTGGTCTCGCACGTGCGGCCGTCTTCGGCATCAGTGACGGTCTCGTGTCGAACGTCTCGCTCGTGATCGGCTTCGCCGGTAGCGGAGTCGACTCGACGGTGGTGCGATTGGCCGGTCTCGCCGGTGCGATCGCCGGTGGAGCGAGCATGGCTGCCGGTGAATGGGTGTCGGTCTCGGCCCAGAACGAGCTCATCACGCGCGAACTCGAGATCGAGAAGCGAGAACTTCGCGTCAACACCGTCGCGGAGACGAACGAACTCGCCAAGATCTACGAGAGTCACGGCATCGAACCCGAACGGGCCCGTGCCGCAGCGGCCGACGTGATGCGCCGCCCCGATGCCGCCCTCGCCGTACATGCCCGCGAAGAACTCGGTGTCGATCCGGGAACGCTGCCCTCGCCGATGAAGGCCGCCGTTCTCTCACTCGTCTGCTTCTTGTTCGGCGCGCTCCTTCCGGTGATTCCGTGGTTCATCGGTGAAGGCACTGCGCCCAAGGTCTGGTCGGTGGCCATCGGTGTGGTCGCGGCCGGATTCGTCGGCGGGGCGATCGGGATCACCGCCGAACGCGGGGCTCTCCGTACGGGCCTGCGTCAGATCGTCATCCTCCTCGTGGCGTGCGGTGTCACCTACGCGGTCGGTCAACTCTTCGACGTGACCGTCACCTGATTCGATCGGCGAAGATCTCGACATGACTCAGCGCAACGTTCTCGGTGACGACCTCCAACCTTGCTCGTTCGATCCGTTGACCGGCTACTACCGCACCGGATGTTGCGAATCGCGAGGCGACGATCCCGGCATGCACGTCGTGTGCGCAGTGATGACCGACGAGTTCTTGCGGTTCAGCAAGGCAGCCGGCAACGACCTCAGCACCCCCATGCCGCAGTACGGATTCGCCGGACTCGTGGATGGCGACCAGTGGTGCCTGTGCGCGTCGCGCTGGCAAGAGGCCTTCGAAGCCGGCTGCGCTCCGCGGGTGGTTCTGGCGGCGACCCACGTCTCGGCCCTCGAGTTCTGCGATCTGTCGGCGCTCGTGGCTCACGCGGTGGACGCGCCGGCCTGATCGTCTCGCGCCGTTCGACCCGACGCATCTGGCCAGAATCACCTGGTCACGCCGGAAAGTTTTTTCTGTAGGAACTACATCTAGGGATTACCATGCTCGGCCGTGCCTCCCCGCCGACGTGCTGATGCCGCTCGCAACGACGAGCTGTTCCTCGACACCGGCCTCGACCTGTTGCGGGAGCGTGGCCCCGATCGTTTCGCGGCCCTCGAACTGGCCCGCACCGCCGGTCTCACGACAGGAGCGGTCTACGCCCGCTACGAGAACCCGGCCGAGATCCTCGTCGGACTCTGGCAGAACCGCATCGCGACCCCGATGCAAATGTTCGTGGCCAACTCACTGGAGGCCCTCTCGACGAGCGACCGCCGCGATGCCGCCCACGCCATGACGAGCCGGGCCCTCTCGAACCCGAGCGGACCGCTTCGACCGGGTGTGAGCGTGCTGATCGCCGCGACCCGAGTTCCTGAACTCGCCGAGGTCGTCGGTCCCGACATCGAGCAGTGGCTACGTGATCTCGACCTCACCGTCGACCCGAACGAGCCGAGTGTCGCGATCCGTCGCTGTCTCCTCGCCGCGGTGGTCGGCGCCCTGCTGTTCGACACCGCCGACCTGTTCGATCCGAGTGACTGGAACTTCACTCGCCAGCTCGCCGAGGCGATGCACTCCCACGGTCCGGTCGGGCGTCGTCCACTACCGGCACCCGCCACCCCGCGCGAAACGATCGTCCGCACCGACAACGATGCCCGCGATGCGCTCGTGAACGGGGCGGCACGAGTCATCGCACACGGTGGTATCGAACGTGCCACGACTCAACGCATTGCTCGAGCGGCCGGTGTCACCCCGAGCGACGTGTTCGCCGAGTACCGAACTCGTCCCGAACTGTTCGCCGACGTCGCTCACAAACTGCTCGAACACATCTACACCGATGCACGCAACGTCGACGACACGAATGCCGACACTCTGACGTGGCAGGAACGCTTTCTGACGGCCAAGCTCGCCGACTATCGGGGGCTGCTGCAACCCGCGGCCGCCGACCATCGGCGGCTTCGTCTCGAATTCCATCTCGCCGCGATTCACGATCCGATGATCGGCGACACACTCCGACGTGTCGACACCGAGGTGAACCGTTCCGTGGCGCACACGTCGGGCGCCAGCCTCGGCCTCGACCCGTCGCGCCTGCACGCCGCGGTGCGCTTCACCCGGTCATGCGGGCTCGGCGGGATGCTTCTCCAGGAACTCGTGGGCGGATTCGACGATCTCGACCTTCGGTACGTGTTCGAGCCTCTCGTCGGGCTTCTCGAGAACTAGATCGAGCCCATCAGGAGGGCCGGATCCGCGGTGACCGCCCCCACCAGGCCGTCGACGGCCGGCATGAGCTGCTCGCAGAAGAACCGAGCCGATGCCACGCGCTCGGCCACGACCGCCGACCCGACAGCGGCCTCGTTGTCGCGGGCGATGAGAGCCGACTCGGCCAACAGGAAACCTCCGGTCAACGTGCTGAGGAGGCGCAGGTACGGAGTCGCCCCCGACAACATCGACAAGGGATCGGACGAGTTCGTCGCGAGCCATGTCGTCGCCCGGCGCGTCGCATCGAGAGTCGTGCGCAAGGCTCCGGCCACACCCGCGAGATCGGCGTGTGCGTCGAGTCGGCCGCACAACGCGTCGATCGCGTCGAGGTGGCGGGTGATGACGACTCCTCCACGCAGACCGATCTTTCGACCCACCAAGTCGATGGCCTGGATCCCGTTCGTCCCCTCGTAGATCGTCGTGATGCGCGCGTCGCGATAGTGCTGCGCGACCCCGGTTTCTTCGACGAATCCCATTCCACCGTGGATCTGAACCGCGAGTCCGGTGAGTTCGACTCCCATGTCGGTTCCCCACCCCTTCGACATCGGCGTGAGAAGGGCGGCCTGGTCGGCGGCCCATTCACGTTCGGATTGATCGAGATGGTGACTCGCGACGTCGAGGCACGCGGCGTTCCAGTAGGTGAGGCGACGAAGTGCTTCCAGCGTCGTCTTCATGGTGAGCAACATGCGCTTCACGTCGGGATGATCGATGATCGGTGAGCTCTCCCCCGCAGGTGCTCCAGGGGCTCGTCCCTGACGGCGGTCGCGTGCGTACTGAAGAGCCTGCTGATACGCACGATCACCGAGAGCCAGACCCTGCAGACCCACCGACAGGCGGGCCTGGTTCATCATCGTGAACATGTACTGCATACCTCGGTTCTCTTCACCGATCAGGTATCCGATCGCACCACCGTTGTCGCCGTACGACAGAACACACGTCGGACTCGCGTGGATTCCCATCTTGTGTTCGACCGAGACGCACGTGATGTCGTTGCGTCGACCGGGTGTGCCGTCGGCTTCCAGCAAGAACTTCGGCACGATGAAACACGAGATTCCCTTCGTTCCCGGAGGCGCGTCGGGTGTTCGGGCCAGGACGAGATGAACGATGTTGTCGGCCATGTCGTGCTCGCCGAACGAGATGTAGATCTTGGTGCCCGAGATGAGATACGAACCATCCCCCTGACGAATGGCCTTCGCACGAACGGCTCCGACGTCGCTCCCCGCGTCGGGTTCGGTGAGATTCATCGTTCCGGTCCACTCGCCCGAGATCATCTTCGGGAGATACGTCATGCGCTGCTCTTCGCTTCCGTGATGAGCGATCGCATCGATGGCACCCTGGGTGAGCAACGGACACATCGAGAACGCCATGTTGGCGGCCGTCATCATCTCCTGGATCGCGATGCCGATCATCCACGGGAAACCACCGCCGCCGTATCCCTCTTCGAACGGCACCGCTCCCCAACCGGCTTCGACGTAGGCCTGATACGCGTCTCGGAAACCCGGGGCGGTCGTGATGCTGCCGTCGCCGTTGAGCCGCACACCGAACGTGTCGCCACTGCGATTGAGCGGAGCGACCTTCTCCTCCATGAATCGGGCCGCTTCGGCGAGCAGGTCACGGACGACCGACGGATCGGCATCCGTGAAGCCGGGCATCTGCAAGAGTCGTTCGAGTCCGCAGACCCGGTTGAGAACGAAGTCGATGTCGTCGAGAGGAGCGCGATAGTCGGTCACGCCGCAAGGCTAAGTGACCGGAGCGAAGCACGCCATCGGGAGCGACGAGTCGCGCCGAGAGTCACGTTCGACGTGATTCGGGTGTCACGCACCGGTCAGGTCGCGCCACTGCGCGGAGTACCGCGACGCCACCTGGGCCGGCGTGCTTCGCAAGGTCGACTCGGGAACGAGATCGACGATCAACCGCGCCTCCTTGTAGTGGTGCACGTGACCGACCCCTTCGAACAGTTCGACGCGACGAGCAACCAGATCGGCCGGCGGATTCGGATCGAGAAAGCCCCACATCGTGTACGCGATCGTGAGGTCGTGGATCACGGGAGCCCGACCGAACATCGACGCCCGTCGTAACGCGATGTTGAGGCAACCCCGAATCGCGTCTTCGACGTGCAACTCACCCACGTACAGACGATCACGGAATCGTCGCGCCAACGTGAGCCCATAACCCTGATCGGGACCTTGGTACCCGAGGCGCTCGCCGGCCGGCTGTCCGGCATCGAGATCGGCCGGACGATCCGGGGACCACGGCGCCGGAACCACGTCGGGCGACGCATAGGAGCGCACGACGTCGATCACGGGGGTGGGGGCGAAACGCGGAGCGGACATGGTCGAATCGTAGTGCGTGGCGTCTCGGCCGGTCAGGCCGGCGTGTGGAGCAATCCGTAGACGAGCGATTCCTCGAGGGCTCGCCAGGACGCTTCGATGATGTTGCTGCTGACGCCGATCGTCGTCCACGAACGTTCCCCGTCGGTCGCGTCGAGCAACACACGGGTCACCGCACCGGTCGCCGTCGCACCGTCGAGAATGCGGACCTTGTAGTCGGTCAAGTGAACCTTGGCCAGCTGCGGATACGCCCCTTGCACGGCAGCGCGAAGCGCAGTGTCGATGGCGTTCACCGGTCCGTTTCCTTCGGCGGTGTGCACGTGGCGCGTCGCGGCGGCGTCGGATCCGACCCACACCTTCACGGTCGCCTCGGTGGTGAAATCACCAGAGGTCGTTTCGTCGGTGATGACTCGCATGCTCTCGACGCGGAAGAAGTCCTGCTGCCACCCGGTCGCGCGGCGCATCAGAAGTTCGAGCGAGGCGTCGGCGGCTTCGAAGTGATAGCCCTCGTGCTCGAGGCGCTTCAGGTCGTCGATCACCTGATTGACCGCCGGGCCGTCCATCTCGAGACCGAGTTCGTCGGCCTTCATCGTGATCGTGGCTCGACCGGCCATTTCGCTCACCACGAATCGAGTGCCGTTACCGACCAATTCGGGATCGACGTGTTCGTAGGCGTCCTTGGCACGGGCGATGGCACTGACGTGCAGACCCGCCTTGTGCGCGAATGCCGACGATCCGACGTACGGTGCTTGCGGGTTGAGCGGGCGGTTGAGTACTTCGGCCACGTGATTGCTCACGGCCGTGAGCCGTTCGAGCCGACCGGCCGGCAGACACTCGTAGCCGAGCTTCAACTGGAGATTCGGAATGACCGTCGTGAGGTTGGTGTTGCCGGTTCGCTCGCCCAGACCGTTGAGAGTGCCCTGAACGTGCCGGGCTCCGGCGAGCACCGCGGCCATCGAGTTGGCGACGGCACATCCGGTGTCGTCGTGGCAGTGGATGCCGATCGTGACGTCGTCGCCGACGTGGGCCTTCACGACCGTCACGATCTCCTGGACTTCGTGCGGAAGGCTCCCACCGTTGGTGTCGCACAGGACGAGATGGCTCGCACCCTTCACGACAGCGGCTTCGATGGCGCGGAGTGCGAACTCTTGATTGCGCTTGAAACCATCGAAGAAGTGCTCCATGTCGACGAGAACCCGTCGCCCGTGGCCGACGAGGTACTCGACCGAATCGGCGATCATCGCCTCACCCTCTTCGAGAGTGGTCTGCAGAGCATTGACGACGTGATAGTCCCAACTCTTGGCGACGATGCAGACCGCACTGGTTCCGGCATCGACGAGATGGCGCAACGTCGCGTCGTCATCGACTTTTCCTCGCGGACGACGGGTCGACCCGAATGCGACGAGGGTGCTGGTGGACAATCGAAGATCGGTGGCGGCGCGAGCGAAGAATTCGATGTCCTTCGGATTCGCGCCTGGCCATCCACCTTCGATGAAGTGCACGCCGAGGTCGTCGAGTTGCTCGGCGATGCGCAGCTTGTCCTCGACGGTCGCCGACACACCTTCGACCTGGAGGCCGTCGCGCAGTGTGGTGTCGAAAACTTCGATCATGGGTTTCATGGTGGTTCCGTTCGAGTGGTGGTGTGGTGCGGGCCGTGTCGTTCGGTCATCGATCCGAGAAACAAAAACGCCGCCCGGAGGGCGGCGTCGGCGCACGAGAGAACCTCGTGCGCTAGCGGATAATGATGATCGAGACGAGTGCGGTGGACATCGCTCCTCAGTCAACCGGCTTCGACTCGCCGCGTCAACCATGCCCGATTCGAGACTGCCCGACTCGAGACTGCCCGACTCGGGTGTGGATGAACTGTGGACGGCCTGTGGGTGACTCCCAAACTTTTGTGGATGCCGACGGAATTCGGGGGATAACCATGTGGACGACGAAAATCCCTCTTGACCTGGTGTTTTCATCGCGTCACAGTGCGTTCACCGACACGTTCGACGGTGTTGTCCACCGCCGGGTAGGGGGAGGACCCGACTACCTGACGAGGGACACGGCGGCCGAACGGTTCGGGGAGGGGGACTCATGTCGACGGCGAGGCAGGTGACTGCGGCGCCTCGAACATCGCCTCTGATCCGACAGCCCCGGGTGGAGCGCCAGCGCCGGCTGCACCGCCCGGGGCTCTCGCATCTCCTCGGCCCCGCGTCGTCGTCCTCGTTAGCGTGACGCCGTGACCGATCCCCGACGCGACCTCACCCCCGGCCAGCGCGAACAGCTCGACCTCGGGTACTCCTTCGGCGGTCTCTCGACCTTCGGCCAACGCCCCTTTCTCGCCGACGCCGAGCAACTCGATTCCTGGCGACCCGACGTCGCGATCGTCGGTGCACCTTTCGATCTGACCACGAGCAATCGTCCGGGTGCTCGATTCGGCCCTCGCGCGATTCGAACTCTCGCCTACGAACCCGGCACCTATCACATGGATCTCGACATCGAGATCTTCGAGCATCTGGAGGTCGTCGACTTCGGCGACGCTCATTGTCCGCACGGACGAACCGACGACAGCCACGCCAACATTCGACGCCGGGTGAGTGAGGTCGCGTCGCGACGCATCGTTCCGATCGTGCTCGGAGGGGATCACTCGATCACTCTCCCATCGGCCACCGCCGTCGCCGATGCGTACGGACACGGCAACGTCGGCATCGTGCACTTCGACGCGCACGCCGACACGGCTGATCGGGTCGACGGAAACCTCATCAGCCATGGAACCCCGATGCGTCGACTCATCGAGAGCGGCGCGGTGCCCGGCACACATTTCGTGCAGGTCGGCCTACGGGGCTACTGGCCACCCAGGGACGTGTTCGACTGGATGCGCACTCAGGGCATGCGCTGGTTCACGATGCAAGAGATCTGGGAACGCGGATTCGCCGCCGTGATGGACGATGCGATCGCTCATGCCCTCTCGATGGCGAAGTATCTGTACGTCTCGATCGACGTCGACAGTCTCGATCCGGCGTACGCGCCCGGCACGGGAACTCCGGAGCCCGGTGGCATCGTGGCCGCCGATTTGTTGCGGATGGTGCGGGAGATCTGCCGCCGCCACCATGTCGTGGGGATCGACATCGTGGAGGTCGCCCCGGCCTACGACGTGAGCGAGCTCACCGTGAACGTCGCCCACCGACTCGCGTTCGAATGCCTGGGCGGGCTTGCCGCTCGCCGCCGCGACCTCGACTGATCACCGACGTTCGACGCGAGTCGTCACTTGGCCAGTTCACACCAGGAGAGGTACTTCGATTCCTGGCCACGCACGACCCGACCATAGATCTGACCGATCTGCGAGGTGACCGGGCCCGGGCACGGCACGTCACGATCGT
>VFQT010002079.1_pt1 | contig 21536 bp, 40 predicted proteins | sample 3512381 | NCBI WGS metagenome assembly VFQT01 (sample SAMN10412376, study PRJNA504923) | tailings metagenome | isolation source: Relicate 2 Philex TSF3 active mining site | place: Philippines: Tuba, Benguet | collected 2017-08-29
GTCATTTCTCGCACCCGCATGCCAGATTGCAGGCCACCCCGGGTTGACCGGGGCGGGGTCAGTCGCGTCGTTGACTCGCCGACCGGCTCGAGTTGCAGCTGCGATGAGCCGGGGCCAGCGTCGGGTCGTCGGGTCCGAAGACGTGGTCGGCGGTCCAAGGGTCGTCGGGTCTCGGGCCTTCGCCGCAGATCCAGCAGTGGGTCGCGGTCTCCCTCACCAGCCTGGCTCGCTCGGGGTAGTCGCCCTTGTAGTGCTCACGGCTGGCGTTGCGAATGGCTTGACGTTTGCCTTCGCAGGTGGGGCAGCGGGTGGTGGAGGTGGTGAGTCGGCGGCATCCGAGGCAGGGTCGTTGAATTGGCATGGGGTTGAGGTTAGGTCTTGGTGGTGTCTCAGACCAGCACAAGACACGGGTGTGACTACGTCACACGCCCGTGTCTGTTAGTGCCACATAAGGGTTGCAGACGGTGTCTGAACGCCGTGTCTGGAATCTGGCGGGGTGTTCTAGGGCTCGAGTGGGTCGCGGAGGCGGCCGAGTTGGATGGCGTCGAGGGCTGGGCGGAGGTCGGCGTTGTCGTATTTGATGCCGGCTTGGCGTACGGCTTGGCGGAACTGGCGGGTGGCTTTGTGGCGTTGGCCGGGGCGGATGTCGGGGAAGGTGTTGAGGATGGCTTGGGCGAGTTCGTATTGGCTGGTGGTGAAGCTGCGGTCGGTGTCGCGGAGTCGGATGGGGTGTTGGTCGTCGAGCTGCTCTTCTACCAGTTCCACTTCGTGCGGTGCCCAGGTGATGCGGCTGAACATGCGGGTGAGTTTGATGAGTCCGTCGGTGCGTTCCATTTGGTAGACGAGGTCGACGTCGTCGTTCTTGGCTGACGATCCGCGTTGGCCGCTCTTGCCTTTGTCTTTGCCTGCGTGGTCGGTTCGTAGGAGTGCGATGCCTGCTGCTTTGAGTGCGAGGCCGGTGGTGCGGGCGAACTCGCGGTAGGTGTCGGCGGAGTTCTCTTCGCCTTCTACGGCGCGTCCGGTGGTGTCGATGACGACGACCTGGGCGCCGGTGAGCTCCACGAGTTTCATGACGCTGGCTGCACCGTCGTAGGTGTTGAGGGCGGGCAGGCTGGGGATGATGGCGTAGTGCAGATGGGACAGATCGTCCGCTTCGGTGTAGCCGAGGCGCTCGAGGCGTTCAAGCAGGTCGCCTGGTGTCATTTCGTAGTCGAGGTAGAGGACGTGCATCTTGGGTTGTGGGTCGCGGCCGAAGATGGGTTTGCCGGTGGCGAGGGCTGCGGTGGCGGCGAGGGCGAGGTAGGACTTGCCGACTTTGGCGACGGCGAACAGTGCGGTTTGTCTGCCGCGTGCGATGAGCGGGTAGGCGATCCAGTCTTCGGTGACGTGGTCTTGGTTCCAGAAGTCTGGCCAGTTGACGAGCATGTCGATGAGTTCGTTGGGTGTCTGGCTGGGTGGGGTGGGGTTGCGGCCGAGCCATTCGTTGGTGGCTTTCTTCCAGTCGCCGCCGTGTCGGGTTTGTGCCCAGTAGCCGAAGCGGGTGTAGCCGCCTTCGGGTACGGGTGCGTTGGTGGAGAACACGATGAGGGCGTCGTTGCCGTTGTGGTTGACGCTGGCGGAGACGCCGCGGTCTTTGCCTGGTCTTGTCCAGTAGTCGGTGCCGTCGTGGGTGTAGGCGTATTTCCAGCCGTCTGCTTCGAGCAGCTGTTGCCAGGTGTGGGCTGCGTCGAAGCGGCTGGAGGGCAGGTTGGGGTCGTGGAGGAAGTCGTCGTGGTCGCGGGGTTTGGCGCGGTCGATCTTGGGTTGGGTGGTGAGGCGGTGCATGAGCCAGCCGGGTGCGTCGACTGGTGCGATGTCGTCCATGGCGTAGCCGTGCTCGAATCCGTATTCGCGGCCGTTCTCGTGGATGGATGGTGGTGCGACGACGTATCCGCCTTCGCCTCTGATGTCGAGTCCTTCGCCGAGGCGTTTGCCTGAGTCGTTTCGTATTTCGACGTTGGTGATGAAGTAGAGGTGGCGGCCGCCTGAGCCGGTGAGGACGGTGACGGTGTCGGGGAGTTTGCCGTGTTGGGTTTCGAGTTCGGCGAGTGTGTCGCTGCCGTTCTTGCCGTTCTTGTCGTCGATGTCAAGGACGAAGAACTGTCGTCGTCCTGCTTTGCCGGTGGCGATGCCGATGCCTGCGTTGGGCCACTGCTTCCACCACGCACGAATCGTCGCCTCGTCGCTGCTGGCTTGGGTCGGCCAGGCGTCGATGAGCGGGACTTTGGATCGTGGTGTGATGGGGATGACGCGTATGCCGCGTCGTGCGTAGGCGAGCGCGGCGTCGACGAGACTCATCGTCTCTCCCTCCTTGTGGGTTAGTAGGTGGTTCAGACTAGCGAGGTCAGATGGCGCGCCCGCGAATCTTGTGGAGCCACACCACGTATTCCTGCTCGGTGAGCCAGGTGTCTACGTCGGCGGTGTACCAGAGTTTCTCGGCGCGTTCGTTGCAGGCGATGATGCGGAACCAGGCGTCGGTGTCGACTTTGGCTGGTTGCCACAGTGTGCCGTCGTCGGTGGCGTAGCGGTAGCGCACGACGAAGAACGGCAGGTCGGCCCGGTTGGCGAGGTCGCGCAGGGCTTTCATGCTGGTGTCGTCGACGGCCTTGCCGTTGATGTGGCGGTACTCGATCAGCGCTTGGGCTTGCGCGCGGTCGTATTCGACGACGAGGAAGTCGATGTCGGTCGCCGGGACGTTGTAGCCCCAGCGGCGGTGTTTGGCCGAGAGGATTTCGTCTCGGCGGTTGTGTCGTTCGTATGCGGACATGGGATGCCTTTCATGATTCGTTTCAGTTGTTTCGGTGTGTATTCGGGGAGTTGGAACCAGTCGTCCCAGATTTGGCTGGGATGTTTGCCGAGCCGGATGGCGTACTTGTCGGCGGCGTACGGGTCGAGGTTGCAGTCGGTGTCACGCCATCGTTGGATCATCTCACGGTTGGTGCCCAGGCGTGCGGCGATGGTGCGTGCGAAGGTGCCAGGCTCGAACTGCTCGAGCAGGCGTTTCGCGGGGAAGCACCACCGCCGACGCTTGGTGGTCACCAGTCGCGTGACATGGCTTCGGTGTCGTACACCTCGTCGCCCCACAGTTCGCGGAAGAACTCTTCCACGGTCTGTTCGCGCATCAGCCCGACCTTGTCGATCGGGATGATGGTCGTGCGGTAGGCGTTGGTGGCGTGGATGACCTGGAGGTCGGCCGGGTCGAGGTTGGTTTCCTCGATGTTGACCTGGTCTGCCTGGTCGACGCCGGTGCCGCTGGCGCAGATGATGATGTCGCCGGGTGTGTTCTCGTCGTAGACGACGCGGGTGACGCCGAGGGCGCCGTGTGCGTGCACGATGTAGATGTTGCGGCTCATGACTGCACCTGCTTGCGCGCGATGCGGTTGGCGATGTTCAGCGCGAACGCGAACCCGAGGAAGAACATGGTCATTGGCCGTCCTCCACGTCTTCGATACGGAACGGTTCGCAGTTCAGCATTCGCCAGCCCTCCATCTTGCGCTCGTTGTCGGCGCGCTTGAACTCGGCTTTCTTCATCTTCGGCGGTTGGATGCCTTTCTTACCGCGCGCTGCGCAGTAGTCCTGCATCGCCCACCAGATGTGGTCGAAGCCTCCGTGTACCAGTGCTGCGTACAGTTTGTCGGCGAGCTGGACCTCACCGACCAGTTGGCGTTGCAACTGCTGCACTTTCTGACGTTCCTTGGGTGTCATGATGACTCCTTGGATTGTGGATGCGGCGGGCATCTCGTCCGACGTCGCGGCGGGCGGCGTGCTCTCACCGTAGCAGGTTTGCCTGCTCCGACCGTGCACCTACACGATTTTTTTTCGCATGTCGACCGGGCCGCCCGCGTGGCGGGTGCACTGCGGTGGCGTGCTCGGTGTGATGTGAAGAGTTATTTGATTTTCACACCGCGCGCAGCGCCACGTCACTCGTCGTCCGGTGTCTCGGTCTCTTTGTTCATCCATGCTTGGGCGATCTTGGCTTTCTGGATGTGGCTGACTGCTTCGCACAGGCCGATGGTTTCGGCGGCGGTCTGGTCTTGCGAGCATTGGATGAAGAACGACTGGTCGCCGTCGCCGTCCTCGACCACCGCGATCAGCACGTACTTGGTCGCCCACCCGTCGCAGTTGGCGTTCAGGTACTTCTCGATGAAGTCAATCTTCTGAGTCATCGTCGGCTCCTTCACACCACGGGTGCTGCGGCGTCGGGTTGCACGGGCATGGCCGTCTCGGTCCCGTCGTCATGCAACCATTCTTGCGCCAGCGGCCGGTAGATGTCTATTCCGTTCCAGTTGCCGACGTAGTAGAGGTCGCCGTTCCACAGCCTGGCTTCCAGCCATTCGCGCAGCGGGTCGGTCATCGCCTCTCGAGCGTAATCGGCGGCGACCACGACGCTTCCCAATGCCTGCCTGGCTTGAAGCCGATGCACAGCCGGCCTTCTTCGTCGAGCATGACGAGGATGTAGACGCCGCCGGTGCGGTATGCCTGCATGACGTCGGTGGCGTCGACGGTGCCGACCCAGCGTGCGTGGCCGTCGTGGTCGGCCATGACGGTGATGAACTTCGGGTCGAGGAAGTTGCGTGTCTCACCCATCGCCGGTCTCGAAGTCTGCTTCGTATTCGCGTCGTAGATCGTCGCGGCGTGCGCGGACCATGTTGAGGCAGCCGAGGTAGCCGACGGTGTCGAGCAGCGTGTCGTGCTTCCAGCGGCCTTCTGCGTGGTTGGTGGACAGCCGGGCGAGCTTGACGCACACCATGAACATCACTGCTTCGTCGACGGTGAGGTCGACGCCGGTGAGGATGCGGAACAGGTTGGCGACTTTGGTGTAGTCGTCGAACGGGTGGGCGTATTCGGCTTGGCGTGGGCCGGTGATGAGACCGTGCGCTTCGGTCAGGATTTCTGCGCCGCGCATGTCATCCATCGAGGTCCTCGCGCAGCACGAGTTGCATCTGCTGTTGGAGGCGCGACAGTCTGGCGTGTAGCCGGGCGACTTCCGCTTCCAGGGCGCGGTTCTGCCGGTTGCGTTCATCGAGGGCCTCTTCGAGCAGGTCGCGGTTGGCGGTGACGTGTTCGAGTGCGGTGGACAACTCGGAGATGCGCAGCTGCGCTTCCTCGTTCATCTGTCGCAGCATGTCGGGGTCGTAGGTCATTTCTTTCTCCTCTTGGCCAGTTCGGCCTTCAGTGCTTTGATGGTCTTCTCCAGCCGGTCGACGTCGCCTTGTCCGACGTAGACCTTGGACAGGAACTCGATGGCTGCTTGGATGTCTTGCTGGGTCATGGTCACCGCCTCAGCCCTGGCCCGCGCATGGCGAGCCAGAGCAGAGCGACCATGAGTCCGCCGATGACGGCGAACCCTGCGGCGAGTTTCACCACATGTCCTTCGAGTCGTCGACGACCGGCAGTTCGACCTTGGCGGCGTAGAGCTTCGGTGCGTTGAACGCCGCCGACTTCTTCTCGCCGTCGCCGACGTACTTGACCGACAGGGTGCAGCCGATGAGGGTCTGCGCCTTGGCCTTCTCCGCGGCTTCGCGGATCGCCTTGGTCATCTGGCCTCGCACCCACAGGTTCGCTGCCCCGGTGGGCTGGTCGAGGGTGAAGACGAAGACGTAGCGCGGGTCGCCGTTGTCGTAGGTCTTGGGGTTGCCTGCCGGGTCGCGGTCCTCGAGTTTGGTGACTGCGGTGACTCGCCCGGTGTGGACGTCGCCGATGGCGGCGAACTTGAGTGCGGGCAGCTTGGGGCCGCCTGCGGTGGATTGCATGAAGTCGTCTGTCATGACGTTTTCTCCTTGGTGATGGTGTATTCGTTGCTGGATGTGATGTATTCGAGTTGCACTCTGCCGGTGTAAATCTCCTGGAACATGAACCAGACGCGTTCGGCGTCGATCCAGGAGAGGTCGGCGAGTGCCGCTCCCGCGGTGAGGTATTGCTTTCCGGTGCGCAGACCGCAGATGCTGCGCACGAGATCTTTGTCGATGTGGCCTTCTTCGCGGGCGATCTCCAGCAGGATGCGGGCGATGCCGACGCGTCGTTCGGTGGGCGGGTTGAGGCTGATGCGGCCGCCTGCTTCGTCGGCGATGGCGCGCATCTCGGCACGCTGGCTGTCGTCGAGCGCGTCGAAGCGTGCCTTGAGTTCTTCCACGACGGCTTTGGCGACGAGTTGGCCTTCGAGCGGGGCGCTCACTTCTTCACCTTGCGTTCGTTGTGTTCCAGGTCGGAGATGAGTTGACCGAGGCCGATGTTGACGGAGGCCCACCACTTGCGTTCCGCAGCCGTCCACGCTTCCTTCGGCATGACGATGAGATGGCGCATCTTGAAGATGATCGCCTGCATGTCGTCTTGGCTGTATTTGGTCAGCGACTTGACCATCTTGGGGTTCGGGAGACGGCGGGTCACTTCTTCACCTGCTTCTTCGGCTTGGCTTTGCGCACGGCCTTGGGTTCCTTGACGATTTCGGGCAGCACCGGGTTGGTGTCGTTGCGGAACGGTGCGGCGTACTCGGACTCGATCTGCTCGATGCGCGCCTCCAGGCAGTCGAGCTCCAGTTCGTCGAGTTCGGGCAGGGTCTTGCCGGGGATGGGCCAGTGGCGTTTCAACGCTGCTTGGCCGTCGGCGGGCAGGTTGCGGATGCGTGCCAGCAAGTCGGAGCGGTAGAGGTCAGAGTTGACGGCCTCGGCCGCGGGCGGTGCGACCGTTGCCGTCTTCTCCGCGTGCACTTTGATGTGCAGGTCTTTGCGTTTGCGCCAGGCGCGCACGTCCATCGCCATCTGGGCGGCTTCCCACCCGGCGACGAGGTCCAGTTCGTAGAGGTCGAGGCGGCCTTGGCCTGCGGGCAGGTGGATGATGACGCCGCGCGTCTTGTCGATGTCGGGCATCGGCGTCTGTTCCTTGGTCTGCCAGTTGTAGATGTATTCGGCGTTGGCGTACATCGCCATCTGCACGGCGATGGCGTTGATGGCGTACTCGATGTTGCCGGTCTTCAGGTCGAAGATTTGCTTGCGTTTGCGCGACGAGAATCGGGCGATGCGGTCGGCGGTGCCGGCGTACTCGTACTTCTCGTTGACGAGCAGCACTTCGACGAGTCGCGGGTCGATGATGACGCCGTGTTGGATGATGCCTGCGACGTACGCATCGACGTCGGCTTGGAGTCCGGGCAGGATTGCGGGCTTGTTGCCGAGGTCGAGCTGCTGCGTGAGTTGGTGCAACGCGGTGCCGATGTTAGCTTTGCTCGATGCGCCTGCTGCTTCGATTGCTTGTTGCACGATGCGGTCGAGCGAGTTGCGGTCATCGAGCGCGGCGGATGCGGCGACGAGCAGATCGTTGCGTTGCACGAGACCGGTCGCAGTCATGCGACCTTTCCACGCGGTGAGCGCGCCTTCGTCGTCGAGACATTTCGCAATCGTCGTGACACGCGGGAACGACGTCTGCTTTCCGTTGCGTGTCGTGATGAGGTAGCGACCCCATCGGTCTTTGGGTGCTTCACCGGTCGTGAAGTCGTCGGGTTGCGTGGCGGGCATGGCGGGCTCCTTGTTGTCTGGGCTTACTGGGTGACTGTCACCTTATCGGCTGGGTGTGGGTCGGTCAAGCATCCTCAGCAACTCGCCCCACACCTTCGCCGGCATCACGGCGTACCAGTCGTCGACGTCCTCGGAGCCGCGACGCTTGATGATGACCGCCCCGGTCCACGCGCGGGCGTTGGCCATCTCGGTCTCGAGCTCGCGCAGGTAGCCGGGAATGTCGATTTGTTTCTCGGCCTTCACTTCGATGCAGACGCCCGGTATCCCGTCGACGTCGCCGCGGTCATCGGTCCAGCCCGCCCGGCTTCTCTCGGCGTTTATCCACCCGAACTTGCGCAGCCATTTGACGACCAGCAGTTCGGCGCGGGTGCCTTTGCGTTTGTTGGGGTGCGCCATGTCTACCTTCCCTCAGCCTACGTCGCTTCTCTTTGCGTCTTTCGGCGGTCGTCATCCCGCCCCACACGCCGATTTCGTCGCGTGCGATGGCGAACTCGAGGCAGTCGACGCGCACCGGGCAGCGGAAACAGTACGACTTGCCTTCGTTGACCAGGCTGCGGATCGACTCCTCGAAGAACAAGTCCGACGACACGCCGCGGCAGAACGCTTGCGCGTACCACCGCGGCGTGCGCCATACGAAGACGTTGTCCTCGTTCGACCAGTTATCTATCCGGTCGTGACTCACGTTGTCTCCATGCTCGTGCACGCTTCTGTGCTTCGCGTCGTTGGACGTGTTCGCTGAGTGCGCGCACGAAGAAGACGACGATGGCGACGAACCCGGCCCAGAACCAGAGCCAGTCGTAGCGACCATAGGTTTCCGTCGGATCTTCGGGTCCGGTCATCCACAATCCGACCCACGCCGCCATCAGCAGCGCGAACCAGATCATTTTCTCCTTGCCGTCCATCCAGACGATTCTCTCCTTGCGTTTCATGTTTCCTCCTTGAATGCCACCGTAGGGCATCACTGCCCCAAGGTGGTGGATGCTTTCTGCCAGGTGGTCCACTGCTTCCAGCCGCCGTACTGCCAGATGGCGAGCGCGGCCCGGGCGGCGGTGGCCGGGTCGAGCAGGTCGTCGCAGGTCTTGACTATTCGCAACGATTGCAGATAACCGTCGGGGTAGTACCGGTTGGGGCGGCACCACGACTTTGTGTGGATTTGGAAGGCGGTCCATGACACGGACCGATCTCCGCGGACGTCGAGCAGGCATCGGGACTCGAAGTAGGTGACGGCACCGACCATCGGCAGCTCTTCTTCGGGCCAGCCGACCTGCCGGGCGAGCTCGATCCAGCCTGGGCAGGATTGCCCGTCAGACCGCTCCAGTTCGCTTCTGGTGGGCGTTGGAGGCAGGGTGGTGGTGCTGGTGGTGCTGGACGCCACGGGGCGTCTGAGAGGCTCTAGAGGCGTCTGCGGGGCTTCGGCGGCTCGGGCTGGAATCAGGCCCAGAATGGCCAGTGCGCCGAGGATGAGGGCTGCGGTGAGGGTCTTCATGTGGGTAGTCCTTTCGTGGGTATGACCGCACCAGCCAAGGAGGAAACTGGTGCGGGGTCGTCGACTCTTTCGCCCGCCGAGGTTGCAGAGGACTGACCGTCCCTGAGCCTAGTGGACTGCTCCTTGAATGTCCAAGAAAGACGCTAGCGGGGCTGTCAAGAACCCAGGATTCGCATCCCGGCGACCATCCCGACCGGGATGCAGAGCACGCCGTCGATGGAATCGTCGGAGCCGACCGATTGGGCGATGACCACATGGTCGGGTTTGACGCCTTGGAGCAGCCAGCCGACGGTCTCCACGACGTACGGGTCGGGGTCGATGTCGCGGATTTCCTGCCACGAGGTCTCGGCGTGGGCGTCGTGCCAGGTGACGCGCACCATCTTGGCTCCCTCGATCATGTGAGCCACACTACGTATTCGGCCGTCACCCGCCCGTGGCTGGGCGAGACGAAGTGGAGGCGTTGGGATGGGACGCCGGTGGCGGCGACGAACTCTTTGGCGTATTGGTTGTCGGATTCGGGGCTGCCGGTGACGAAGACGCGGCCGCCGTTGGCGAGGGTCATCTGGATGTTCTGGTGGAAGTGGCCCATGTAGCAGTCGTCAAAGTCGTCGATGACGCCCGACGACCAGGCGTTGACCTTGCGCATGATGCCGTACGCGGGTACGTTCCCGCCAAATGACTTCACTTCGTCGCCGTGGACGAGCAGGATCCGATAGTTGCCGATGGCGAACCGTTGGAACCATGAGTCGTCGTGCTGCCATTCGATGCCGAGGTGCTTGGTTCGGTCCTGTGCGATCCGGTAGGCCATGCGGTCGGCGTTGTCGCCCGCCCACGTGCCGTCGCCGTAGCGGCCGAGGCGGCCGTGGTTGCCCCACTCGCACACCACCCGCAGCGGCTTGGCGAAGTTCGCCTGCAGCTGCAGCAGCATCCGTTCGATGATGCGGGCGGTCTCGAAGATTTGCTCGAACAGATGGGCTTCGATTTCCCAGACCTGCGAGGCGAAGATGTTGCCGCCGCCTTCGACCATGTCGCCGCCGAGCATCACGACGCATTCGTCGACCGGGTGGTCGGCGCGTTGTATCTCGGTCAGTTGGATGACTTTGTCGGTGAACTCTTGGATGCGACGGTCCGCGACCTGGATGCCGTACGTAGAGGACTTCTTGCCGAGCTGCCAGTCGGTGGCATGAACCAAGGCGACCTCGGCGTTCTTGCGTCGCTTGTCCACGGCAGGCCGCTTCGGAGGTTGTCCTCTGCCGGAAGCCTTGGCGGCCTCGTACGCCGCCCGGTAGACCGCTTCGACGAGGTCGTCGGTGCGCCGCTTGTTGGCTGCCGCCTGCTGCTGGGCCCGTTTGAGGAGCTTCTGGAGTTCTTCGATCTCCGCTTGCTTCTCATAGGCGTTCATGCGTCGGCGATTTCTTTACGGATGCGGGCGATGGCCGTGTAAGAAATCTTGAAACCAGATTTGACGATGACTCTGTGGATGACGGCGTTGGAGATGTTCTGGTCCTTGGCGGCCTTCTCCAGGTCTTTCCAGCCTTCGGTGCCGAGGTGCTTGCGCAACCTGTCGTCGCACTTATTTGCGATTGCTGGACTTTTTCCTGCCTCTGTTTTCATCGCGTCGAATAGCTGCCCCACTGTTGCCTCCTTGTGCGTGCCACTGAATGTGCGAATCCACCTTACCCTCGACTCTCTGGACCGTGTTGGATACCCGGTCGAGGGCATTCATGACCGCGGCATGGTCCTTGTGGTTCTCCTTGCGGAACGAATGGATGACCGCCACGATGATGCCGCCGACGGCGGTGACCAGGGCGACGGTGACCGCTTCCATCACGGCACCTTGCTGGGGTCGACGAGGCGGATGTGCCACGGTTCTGCGCCTTTGCCGTTGGCGTCGCCCAGGACTTCGTGGCTGAACCCGAACCGTTCTTCGTTCTTCAGCAGCCATTCCAGTATCGGACCGGAGGCGTTGGCGACGTCGATGGCGATGCCGTAGAGGTGGCGCGAGCCGCGGGCCTTGGAGTCCGCCGGGTCGTTGATCGGCGCAGCCATCGGAGCCTTGCCTTTCTGGAGATACCACGTCTGCTCTTTCCACTGCCGAGTTGACGCACCTTCAATCTTGGCGAGTTGGTAGCGGGACAAGAATCCTGCCTGCTGCTGCTCGATGCTGCGGAACGTGTCGCCCGACGACGTCGGCTTCAACGTGATGCCGTCAGCCTTGGCTGCGGCGACCATCGCTTCCCATGCGCGAGCTGCGCATGTCTCCAACTTGCCGCCGCCGGTGATGGGCACGAGCATGTCGGGCGTGATTTGGCGTGGTCGTTTGCCGGCCAGATGTTCGCACCACTTGATCGGGTGGACTGGCCACGTCGGACGCGGCACGGCTACTTCTTCTTGCCGCTGGTCTTGCCGTTGGAGAACGCTTCCTTGATTTCTTCCGCGGTGAGGTCGCCGTCGACCGATGCGGCCGCCAGCTTCTGGATGACCTGCACGCACGCCATGATGCCTGACAGGATGGCGGCCTTGGCGACGGACACGCCGATCACGGCACCACCGGCGATGGCCGGCAGCGCGTTGGCGAGGAACAGACTGAACAGTCTCTGACCCAGGTCGAGGGACTTGGCGATGAAGGAGTTGGGCTTTACTTGCATGTCAGTTGTCATCTCCGTCTCCCTGTGTTGCGGTTCCCGCCAAGTGTAGTGCGAGCGCCAGGAACGTGAAGAAGAGTGCCCAGTTCTGCGCCGCCCCGGACAACGTCATGATGGTGATGCCGGACGCCCCGAGGGTGAACCCGAGGGCAAGCATCTCTCTACCGATTTTCTTGAACATCACTTTTCCCGCCGTCGGATAGTGGTCCCGACCGCAACAAGTGTAGAAGAAACGGCGACGAGAGTCCTTCTTTCGCCGACGGGAATCGTCTGGCCGACCATGACGTAGGAGTCGAAGACGCCTGCGAACACGTTGACGGATTCCTCGAATGTCTCGCGCACCTCAACCGGGGCGTCCTGCACCGCAGCCACGATCAACTCACCCTGCCCGGCCGTGAGCTCTTCTTCCACGACGGCCTCGAAGATGGCTTGCGCTTCCTCGACGGTGGCTTCGGCGATCACCTCGGGGCTGGTCGCCAGGGCGACCGCCTCGGCGGGCGTCGGTGCCACCGGCACGATTACCGTTGGAGGTGATGTTGACTCTGTTGGCGTTGGCGGTGGGAGTGTTGCCTGCGTTGTTGTGGTTGTCGGTTCTGGCACGGTGGTTGTCGGTAGAGGCTCATCAGGAACGGTTGTCGCAGGAGGCTCGGGAGGCTGAGTCGTCGTAGTCGTCGCCTCGACTGTGGTGGTCGTGGCTTCGGTGGTGGTGGTCGGTGGCTCCGTCGTCGTGGTCGTGGGCGGCTCGGTCGTTGTCGTGGTCGTAGTGGTCGTGGTGGTGGTCGTGGTGGAAGTGGTGGTTGCCGGCGGCACGTAAACGGTCGTGGTCGTCGTGGTCGTCGTTGTGGTCTCGACGGTCGTCGTCGTGGCCTCAGTCGTGGTGGTTGGTTCTTCGGTGGTGGTGGTCGGCGGCTCGGTCGTTGTGGTGGTGGCTTCGGTGGTTGTCGTCGCCGGCTCGGTCGTCGTCGTGGTCGTCGTGGTTGCGGGTGCGGGTTCGTCCTGCCAGAACCATTCAGCCGGCACCGCCGACCAGCCGCTGCCCGTGTACCAGAGCAGAGTGGCGTGCGCACCGCCGCCGTTCTCGTAGTACCAGGCGACGAGTTCTTTCGGTTCGCCGTCCGTGAAGTCCACGTCTGCGGTTTGTCCGCATCCGCCGCCACGGTCGTACCAGTCGTTGATGACGGTCACGCCGTCGAGGATGAGACGGAACCCGTCATCGGACGCGGCGCAGAGGTAGTAGGTGTGGTCTTCGGGTGGCAGCAGCCAACCTGTCCAACGCACCACCACGTCTTCGGTGAGGTTGGTGCCGAGGATCGGGCCGCCGCCCCATCCGTAGGAGATGTTGGGTGAGGTGCCGGTGGCGGCGACTGGTGTGGTCGGCGGGATTGGTGGTGCGTTGTTGTAGAGGTTGTTCCACGTCCAGTTGTTGTAGACGGTGTAGGCGAGTCCTGGTGTCGGATCAGCGGATGCGAGTCGCGGCCAGAGCGCGAAGCAGAGTGCTGGGAGGATTATCAGCCAGCGAAGGCTGTTATTCCGGTTCACCGCTGGTCGGTGTAGGTGATACGAATACATCGTTCACCGCATCATAGGTATCACCTATGCCTGCGTACTTGCCACGAAAGTTGGCGTTGTAAGAAGTCTGAACGAATGTCTTGCCTGCGCCGTGAACGCTCGTCAGATAAGCGATGCCAACCGCTTCGCTCTCGTCGCCGTTCTCATCAAGCAGGTTCACATTGTCCACCACCGACACCTGATACACGGTGTTGTTTGCGTCTAGCCAAGCGAAGTGTGCCATCGTCAGACCTTGAACCTAACTAGCACGATGCCTGAGCCGCCCGACCCACCATCGTTATTCACGCCGCCGCCACCACCACCGCCTGTGTTCACTGACCCGCTGTTAAGTCCACGATTAGCACCGCCACCGACACCGCCCGTGCCACCGCTACTACCGCCACCACCGCCGCCGCCTGCGTAGCGAGTAGTCGCGGCACTTTCGCCACGCCAAGCAGATGCGTCATAACCTGCGCCACCGTTGCCACCAACAAGACCCGAACCGTTTGAGCCAGCCGCACTACCGCCACCGCCACCGCCACAAGCGTTGTTATCAACCGCTACACCGTCGCCACCGTTGAAACCTTGAACCTGTTTGCCGCCGCCAACGAAGGAACTATTACCAGTTGAAAAACCACCGCCACCGCAACCGCCAGAAAACGCAATAAATCTGTCACCACCTGCGCTGACACCACCACCTTGACCGCCACCACAACCAACGATGTCGGTTGGCGACCACGATGCGCCACCAATACGAGACGAAGTTCCTACCCAATGAATGCGACCTGCACCACCGCCACCTATCGTCACAGTCTGATTAGAACTAAGATACACCGTTTCAATAGTGATGCCACCGCCACCGCCACCACCACCGTATCCTGCGCCAGGAGCATAACCACCACCGCCGCCGCCACCGACCACGAGAACATCAAACAGACCAGCCTTCGTCACCGTGAGCGTGCCGTCACCCGTGAAGGTGAGAAGCGTGTAGTTCTGACCATCAACCGTGATGCTCGACGAAGAGCCGCCCGTCGCTGTGCCGTAGCCCTGCACCACAATCGTGTCCGTCGTCTGCGACGACACGTAACCCAGATACGAACGAGTCATTCCGTCACCTCACTAACAGGCGAAACGAACTGCGAACCGTTCCACACATCACCGATACCTGCATACTTCCCTCGGTCTTGTCCCTCTATCGGGTTCGAGTTATACGAAGTCTGTACCCATTCACCGGCGAGGCCGATGCTCGCGATGAATGCTTGCCCGGCGGCTTCGGTCGGTGCCTGCTCGTTGCCGACGACGATTACTTCACGGACGATACCGTTCTCGATGCGTGCGAAGTGTGCCATTATGCGACCGTCAGGCTTCCTGTTGCGGTGAACGAGTAGTAAGTGTAAGAGCCGTCGGTGCCGGTCGTGTAAGTGCCGGTTGCGCTGACGGTGAAGCCTGCCGCGTCTGCGGTGAGGTATCTGATGACGACTATGCCTGAGCCGCCGCCGACGCCTGCGTTAGTCACGCTGCCGCCTGCGCCGCCGCCCGTGTTCACGGTGCCGGCCGTACCTGTCGACGGATTGCCGCTGCCGCCTGTGCCACCGCCGCCCGTGCCGCCTGCGCCGCCGGTAGTCAAACCTGCACCGCCACCGCCACCCGAATAGGTGACGCTTGAACCTGTGTACGAGTTGGCGGTACCTGCGCCGCCCGCGCCGCCCGTGTTGCTCACACCGTTGGCACCGACCGCCGACGCGCCGCCACCGCCACCGCCACCGCCCGCGCTACCTGTGCCGCCGTTATTGCCCTCACCCGACAATGCTGTACCGCCTGCGAGCGACAAACTGCCGCCGCCACCGCTACCGCCGATTTTGCCGGTGCTATCTGTGCCGCCACCGCCACCGCCACCGTTGCCGGTGTTGATGAATGCCGACGCGGTGCCGTTCGTACCGTCGCCGGACCCAACCGTGCTACCTGCGCCGCCCGCGCCAACCTTTACGGTGTACGTCGTTTTACCGATAATGCCTGAGCCGGTGACGAAACCGCCGCCGCCGCCGCCGCCTAATCCTGCGCCTGCGCCGCCACCGACGAGCAAATAATCAACATTGAGCGTCACCGCAGCACCAATCAACTGCGTCGTCAGCGACGACACATACCCAAGTTGCCGACGAGCCGTAGCCATCAACTACACCGCAATCGCGTTGACAAAACCCGTCAAAAGAATCACATCAGCAGTCGCAGCAAACGCCTTCACAACCTTCGCATTCTGCAAAATAAGACCAGGAATGATCGTCACAAGACCAGCCTCCGGCTGAACAGTCAACTCGATATTCCCATCAGCAGCCGTAGCCGTACCCCACTCAATCGTCAACTTCACCGCCGTAGCAGAAGTGTTGTTCGCATACAACCAAATCTCATCAAACGTACCCACCGTCGTACCAGCAACAGCCGTATGCACCGTCACCGTAGCGGCAGTCGAAGTGCCAGTCACCTTGATAGCCAAACCATCAGTCGAACCCGACAACTTCTTCTTGGTGAACGTAGCCATTACTTACTCCTAACTAAACACGTGAATCTGAATAATATCAACCGACGGAGGAATCGCCGCCCAAACAGCATCCGTACCATCAGAAGTCAACACCGTATCCGCGGCACCAATAGCGATACGAGCAAAATCAGGACCAGCACCCATCGTCAACAAATCGCCACGAGTCGTCAACGTTGAAGCCAACTTGTTCGCCTCATCCGCATCATCAGCAGAGAACACCGGATAAATCGCCGCACCCGACGAATGCGAAGCAGCCGTCGTGTCATCCTGCCCACGAGTCAACGTCAGCGTCGAACCCGAAATCGTCGCAAGACACTTCTCCTCGCTCGATGTCCCAGGCGAGATGACGACAAAGAACGGCACCGCAGCCGTCGACGGCCAACCCGTCGTCGCCGCAATCGTAATCGTCGTGTCACCCGACGCCAAAGCGTTCGTGATCGTCGTCTGTGCGGCTGCACCCTTGTACTGTCTACGCGTTACTGCTGCCATCGGACCCTCATCTTACACTACGCATCACGACGATAGCAGTCCCCTCATAATCGTTGTCCTGGTGGGCATAGACGAGTTGACGGGCCTGCCACTGCACGTTCTCCACCACCACCGAGAACGTCTCCTCGTTCTCCTGATAGGTGATGATTCGGGGGGTGTCCACCAAATCCCGCAACAAAGCCATCTCGTTGTCCACATCCTGCCAATACTCGCGCCCGCCGATGTTCAGCTTGTGGTGCATCAACAGCGGCACCGTGAAAATCTGGCTGCGCAACGGGGCGGCATACGCACGAGCCATCCACCGCGTCACCGTCGGACCCGTCGTAGCCGTCGCCCGAGTCAACGTCACCTTGATTTCCGCCTCGAACACACGGTCCTCCAACCCGTTGATCGTCGTCTCCTTCGCCCCCGACGTATTGAACGCAGGGAACGACTCGTACGAACCGTTGTCCGACTTGATTGCCACCGTCACCGACCCCACCAACGGATGCGTCCGCAAATCAATCTTCGGCACGAACTTCGCATCCGGCACACCCCAACGGTAGATACCCGACTCCAAATAGCCAGACGACACCAGATTTGAGGCGTGCGGCGTGAACACACCGACACCCGAAACCGTGAACAACGGCTCCCCATCAAACTCGTGAATCGCCTGCACCGCACCCTGCCCCGTCACCATGAGATCAGAGGCGTACGCAGGCTGGTTCGGGGAGATGAACACCGAGATGTCCATGCGCCCGATACCCGTCGAGGTCGAGTCGTAGTTGGTCCACGCAAAATAGATGTACTTGCCGATGCCAGCGAACGCACCCACCGCCCCACCAGTTTCAATCAACGGACCAACCACCAGATTCCCGTTGTCGTCCGCCGAACAGAAACGGAACCCTGCCGCCGTACCGATGACGATGTAACCGAGATACCCGTAGATGGTTTGCACGATCTCGCCCTGCGGCAGTTCGGCTGCCACCGTCGGAATGTCCAACGCCGTACCGTCGGCTTTGATTGCCGTCTTGTAGATGAGGCTCACGTTCCCTGCGTAACCGGCGCAGTAGATGGCGTTCTGTCCACCGGCGAATCCGACCCACGTGAAGTTGGTGTTCGGGTGGGTGAACAACGCCGACGGGTTGTTCGCGGACGATCCTGGGGTGGTGGTGATGTTCCAAATCTTGTGCTTGTCCGCCCCCTGCCCAGCGACCATGAGACGCCCGCGCACGTACGCCAAATAGCCGGCCTCGATACCCGTGATGTAGTTGGAGGCTGCGCTCGTCGTCGGGTTCGTCTGGTCAATGTCGCCGTCGGCATACGAAAAGAACACGTTGTAGCCGTCAGACGTGATGCTGTACAGGTTCGAGGCGTTCGTACCGGTCACCGTCGTTACCGTCACAAAATCCGTCGTGTACTTCACATTCTGCCCGTCAGTCCCGTACAGGCGGCTATCGGCAGTCGTCGCATACAGGTTCGTGCCCGAAGTCGGATACACGTTCGTCGTGTCTCGCAGCAACGTCAGTTTGCCGCGCTCCCACACGTTGATACCCTTCGACGCGTTGAAACGGAACGCCTCGGAATCCGACGCATCCGAATACTCCTGCCCCGCACCGTAATGCCACGACGACTGCGACCTGCGCCAAAGCCCCTGCGGATTGATCGCACCCTCACCAGGTTCAGTCGACTGGTCCACCGAGTCGCGCACACGGGCGTCATACTGGCGGGTGAACTGATTGGAAGCCATGTCCAGCATGTACGGGCGACCGTTGATCGCCACCGGATACACGTCGGGCACCAACTCCGACGCACCCGTACCCGTGAAGAAAGCCGGGGCGGGGTAGAACGCCGACGAGAACTCGGCAAGATACGCCATCGGCTACTTCCTGAACTGTATCGGATACTGCGCTTTCAGACGCCCCGCCTCGGCAGTGATACGTTCGCGGCGCAGACGCAGCAGGTTCGCCGTCGAATCACGCGACGCACCGGGCGGCACTTCGTCGGCACGCCGCGTGTCGGACTGCGACTCGATGAACGAACGCTTCACCTCGCGACCGGCCATCATGCGGATGATGACACCGAGTTCCGCCAAATCGTCGCACGTCGACGGCAGACCGCAGAACGAAGTCAAATCCGACGACTCCGACGTGGCACGAGTGAACGGCGACTTGTAACGCACGCGCAGAGAACCCGACCGCACCGCGTCGTCGAACACGATGGCGAACCCCGAAGCGAAATCCGTGGTCGGCAAATCGCGCTGCAACCGCACCCCGCGAATCACCGGATAATCGTCAGCCAGATAACGCAACCGCACGTCTATCAGTTCGATGACGCTCGTTGCGCTCGTCAAGTTGATTTGACGATCCGAACCGTTGTAACTAATGGTTGTCGCCACAACCTTGAACAGGCCGTTCGCCGTCGACGAATAATCGTCCAGTTCGGCGTTCAACGCATCCAACATCTGCTGGCGCGGAAACCTCGGATTCAGCGTCGTCAACGCACCCGACGAATGGGATGCGGCGGTCGTGCCTGCGTATCCTCGTTCGACGGTGAGCGTCTTCGTCGCAGTGTTGGCTTCCCAAACGTAGACGAGTTCTGACTCAACCTCCACCACAGAGCCAGCACGATGCCCGCCGAGATCGTAAGACAATACGATGCTCGTCGCAGAATCGTTGATACTCGCGGCAAGTTTGTTCCTCTCCTCCACCGTCCCCGACAACAGTTGCCGCGACGCACGATTGAGGATCGTCGCCGCCGTCGTCATCAGTACCCTGCGTAACTCCCGTAGAACTTCTGTGCGGCGTTCGTCTTCTTCGTCTTGCGTTTCGGGGCGGGACGATACTCCTTCGCAGGGGCACCTTTCACCGAGGAACGCTTCATCTTCTTGTTGGGCATCACTTCTTCTTCCCGTACTTCATCTTCTTGCCCGACTTCTTGGCTTCGGCCTTCGCCATAGCCATCCCCTTCTTGGTGTAGGGAAACTCTTTCTTTCCGACTTTCGGCATCATGTTCTCCTGTCTTGGTGGTAACAGGTTAGCAGTCCCATTTGCGCAAAGCCAGAGCCTTGCGCGTCGGACGACCCTTCGAATCTTTCATCGGACCGGGCATCCCCGACATGCGGGCACAGAATGATTTGCGGCGGGCAGCCGCCTTCGGGGAACGTTTCGCCTGCTTCGCCGACACCGGAGGCTTCAAGTTCATGCCCTGGGCACGCGCCGATGCACGACCCTTCGCGTTCAAACCACCCTTCGGGTCTTTGCCTTCTTTGCGTTGCCACGCAGGAGTCTTAGCCACGACGCTTCTTCTTTCGGCGCGACACCACGATCCTGCCGTCCTTCTCCCGCACCGACATCCCTGCCGCCTCGGTCTGCCGTTTCAGTTGGCCGAACTTCTGTGCCGCCGTCAACCGTTTCATCAACGATACCTCTTCACTTTCTCCGCAATCTTCTTCGGCTGCTTCACGAACTGCTTGCCGGCACGGTTCCCTTTCGCTTTCGCACGGTTCGTCGCCGCCTTCTCCGCAGGCGTCAACGCATTCCACGCCGCATCAGGCAGATACCGTTTCCTGCCTTTCGACGGCTTGCCGTCCGACGTGCGCCACTTCTGCGCAGTCCAATCCTTCAACGACTTCTGCGACTTCGACAACGCCATCAGCGATACCCTCCGCCACGCTTCTTGTACTCCGACGCGAGCAACTGTGCTTTGCGAGCCGACCACTCACCAGGATCGCCGCCCTTGCTGCCAGCCTTGATTTTGTTGAACAGACGCTTGCGCATCTCGGGCTTCGTATAGTTGCCCGCCTCGTTCACCCGCGACTTGTACCGTTTCTTTGCCATCAGTCAACCGTAGCCTCAAACTTAGCCGAACCGTTGATTTGCTCGGGCTGTCCACCCGATTTCCTGATCCGTTTGTAGGCATCCAAATCCCTGTCCAACACCCGTTCTTTGCGGTTCATCTCGCCGACATTCTTGCGGGTCGGTGTCGCCGCACCCGACACCCGAAAATGGGCGATACGGCACGCGAAACAGCCCTCGACATCGAGGTTCGGATGCGTCTCCCTGTGTTTCATTCGTCAGTATTGTACGCCGGCAGCGTCGTAGAACGTCATGTACTCGCCCGAGAACGACGACGAGAACCCGACAACCACCGTGTCATAACCGCCCGGAACAATCGACCCAACGCCAAGCAGTTCCAAAGAGCCAACCGGGTCGTAGTTGGATTGCCATGCTTCGTCTTCCCCCTGAATGCCCACCTCGCCGGCAGGAGCGTTTAGTTGGGCGATTCTGTTCATGACGAACACGATGCCTTTCGCCTGGGTTCCAGCGATCTGGTTCAGTGCAAACAAAAACTCCTTGCCCGAAGTACCGGCAAGCTCGTTCGCGGCACGCTGCGCATCCACACCCGCAGTCCCCAACAGGCGGTTCAACTGGCCCTGGATACTCACGAAATGTACGCCCCGTAACCTGCCGCCGTCAACGCCGCAGACTCCGCCGCCGTAATGTCGTGCGTATGCCCGCCGTGGTAGGTGGTGGCAATCGTTGAGAAATCGGCAGGTTCGTTCTCGGTGAACGTACCGTCCGTCAACAGGAACACGTTGCGACCCCTCGGCAAAGGGGCATAGAAACGGAACAGGCGATACCCCAAACCGTACGGATTGGTCCTGTCAACGAACGTCAACAGGTTGTCTGTCGGCGGAATGAACGTCGGCATTCGACGATTTTACCACGAAGCGGCGGCGCGGGGAAGGGGAGGAGAACCCCGCGCCGCCACATCACGTGGCGCAACTACTAGGAGTTGGCGCCGATGCTCGACGAGGACTCGACGCGACGAAGCGCCGCCTCGCGGAAGCGGGCGTAGCCGCCGAGCCAGTACCAGCCGATCGGCTGGAAGCGCATCAGGGTGTCGGTCACCGGACCGCGCACGACACGCGGGAACGGGCCGTTGCCGTCGACGATGCTGTGCGCCTTCGCGAGCGCCTGGCGACCGCAGATGTGCGTGCAGTACACGTCGATGTTGCCCGTCGAACCCGAGCCGTTGGAGGCGTTCTCGAAGTTCTTGGCACGCGGCGTCTCGATGAAACGCACGCCTTCGAACGCTCCGACTTCACCGTTGTAGATGAGCGCCGGGTCGCTGTACACGTGCGGGTCGCGCCACGAGGCCACGCCCGTCTCACGACGGAGGTCGTACGACACGTCGGGATGGATGAAGCCCATGTACATGCCGTTGAACGACACCGCATTGGCCTTGCGGAGGGCCGCAACCACCTGGCGAACGTCGTTCGCTTCGATGATGTCTTCGACCTG
>VFQT010002080.1_pt1 | contig 21510 bp, 15 predicted proteins | sample 3512381 | NCBI WGS metagenome assembly VFQT01 (sample SAMN10412376, study PRJNA504923) | tailings metagenome | isolation source: Relicate 2 Philex TSF3 active mining site | place: Philippines: Tuba, Benguet | collected 2017-08-29
GGACTCTCCAAGAGTTTGGGACTCTCCAAGAGTTTGGGACTCTCCAAGAGTTTGGAACTCTCCAAGAGTTCGGAACTCTCCAAGAGTGGGGGTACCCTCCAAGAGTTGGGGGCTCTCCAAGAGTTGGGGGCTCTCCAAGAGTTGAATCGGCAGGTGCTGCGGTTTCCTGCATTTCTTGCGTAAATTTGAACAAACGAATGCTCATGCAGGTTCCGATCATGTCTGATTTGGTCGCGCGTGGAGAGACACCGGAGGTATTGTTCTGGGTGGGTTGTGCCGGGAGTTTCGATCAGCGTGCACAGCGCATCACACGGGCTTTTGCTTCCATACTTGAAAGGACGGGCATCCGGTTCGCCATCCTTGGAAAGGAAGAACTATGCACCGGAGATCCGGCCCGCCGGGCGGGGAATGAGTTCCTCTTCCAGATGATGGCCTATCAGAACATCCAGATCCTGAACGGTTATGGTATCCGGAAGATCGTAACGGCCTGCCCGCATTGCTTCAACATCCTGAAGAACGAGTATCCGGAACTGGGTGGGCATTATGAAGTGATCCATCATGCCGAGTTTCTGCAGTCGCTGATCGACGAGGGAAGGATCGTGCTCAGGGAAGATGGTGGATTCAAGGGGAAAAAGATCACATACCACGACTCCTGTTATCTCGGGCGTGCCAATAATATCTACGAAGCAACGAGGAAGGTGTTGCAGGCCCTGGATGCAGAACTCACGGAGATGAAGTCCTGTCGATCCCGCGGACTTTGCTGCGGAGCCGGTGGCGGTCAGATGTTCAAGGAGGAAGAGTCTGGCAATACCAGAGTAAACCTGGCACGGACAGATGAGGCCATTGCTACCGGAGCGGGCATCGTTGCCGCGGCATGCCCCTTCTGCAATACCATGCTGACCGACGGCATCAAGCTAAAGGAAAGGGAATCGGAGACCGAGGTACTCGACATCGCCGAACTGGTCGCCCGTTCGATGTGATGGACTTCTGACGCCGGTCATGTTTCAAACAGTCCGGGCAACTTAACTTTGCCGCATGAATCTCGAATACAAGCATCTGCTGCCGGAAGATTTCGCGCCTGGATCGCGCGTTTGGGTATATCAATCTTCCCGATTATTCTCCCTTCAGGAAGCCCTTCAGATAGAAAGCATCCTCGAAAATTTCGTTGCCCAATGGAAAGCCCACGGGGATCCGGTGAAGGGTTTCGCCACGCTTTTCTTTGGACGCTTCATCATCCTGATGGCGGATGAAACATTCACCGGTGTGAGCGGCTGCAGCACCGATAGTTCAGTACGGATGATCAAGGGCATTGAATCTGCCTTCGGGGTTTCGATGTTCGACCGGCAACAACTGGCCTTTGTGAGAAATGAGAAGATCGAACCCATCCCCATGAGCCAGTTCGATTATGCCATCCAAAACGGTCTCATCAGTGCAGATACCTTGTTCTTCAACAATGTAGTGCTGAACAAAGCGGAACTTGAAAACAAATGGATCGTTTCCGTGAGGGAAAGTTGGCTGGCTCGTCGCCTGAAGACCATAGATGCCGCTGAATGACGAACCGACCGGCGGATCATTCCTGACTCGATCAGGCCACTTTTTTACGGCTGACAGGGATCTCCGGTTTCTTCCGACCCTTTCCGGACTTGCTGGAGGAAGATGGCGTGTTCGAGAAGTGATAACTAAATGTCAGGCGATAATTGCGCGTCCTTGTCAGACTTCGACTTTCTGTTCTGAAATTCACCCCTTCGGTTACGGTCATATAGGTCTGCTGCATGAAGGGATCGACCACCTGGGCGGTAGCGGAGAGTTTGCGATGCCAGAAACGATATTGCCCGCCGAAGATCGTGCTGACAGTACTACGGACGGTTCCCTGAGGATTTGCATAGCGGTTTATCTGAAGCGTAGAACTGACATTCCATTCCGGGATCGGAGCATAGATGAGGTTGACCCTCCCATTGATGGAGGCCCCGTTCCTGTATTTGTTAACTTGCTGATCGTAATTACTGTAAAGGTTGATCGTATATGATGCATTGGCGTTCATCCGAAACCCTTTGGTAAGATTGAGGTTCATCCAGGTATTAGCTTCCCATTCCTCTCTTCCGCTGATGTTCTGCCAGGTAACATGGGTACGTCCATCCTCTTTCAGAGACCTTACCGTCGCATATATATCCTCCACGCGATTGTATCCCAATCCGGCATTCATTTGAAATTTCGTGAGCGTTCGTCCGAACACCAAATCCAAGTTGTGCGAAGGAGATGGCCTCAGACCCGGATTCCCATACCGCAGATTGTACGGATCGGTGTAATCGATCGTGGGATTCAGTTCCCGGATGCCGGGGCGTCGCATGGTCCGGCGATACACGAAACTGATGGATGTTTTACCGTTCCAGTTTTTATTCAGATTTGCATAGGGCTGGATGTTTTCGTAATCGTTGGTCACCCGGTTCTTGTCCCTGATCAAATCGAAGAGGATATTGGTCTTCTCGACGGTCATGCCTCCTGAAAGCCAGAATCTTTCTCCCAGGCGCTGTCGCAGTCCCAGGGTACCGGACATTACATCCTGACGGAACTGGAATTCATTGCTCATGAAATCCATCAACTTCCGATTGCTGCCATCCGGGTCTTTGTCCCATGTATCGAGGTCCACGTCACTTATGTTCCTGGTAAAGGCTGCTGCAGTTGACAGGGTAGTTTTCGAAGGGATGATCGGCTTGTCGTAGGACACCCGCAACTGAACATTCCGGTTGAAGGTCGATTCCCCCTGCTCCTGAGCCGAATCCCGGCCCAGGGAGTTATTGTCTCCGTCTGTAAAGGTTTGTAGAAAATCCTTTGATCCGTCTATGCTTGACATTCCTGCACCAAAGATGAATCTCAGGGTCTCCCCTTTTTCCCGCCCTTTGTATTGGTACGACAGGTTGATGGTTGGATTAAGATTGATGCCGGTCGAACTGATGCGGCGTTCGCTTCTGCGATATTCCTTGCCAATGCGGTTCACATTCGTGTAATCAATGATCCGAAGGTCGTTATAGTCGTTGATATTCCCTTCGACCGTAATGCCGATGGTATTTCTCGGATCGATATCCTGGTCGATGTTCAGCCGGGCGACCGGACGCATGAAGCGGTTGTTGAACCGGCTCTCCGTGATCAGCTGGTTGGTACTGTCCTTGAAGCGATTCTCCCGAACGGACCCGCCTTCTCCCAGATAATTGCCACGGGTGGCGCCGGTGTTGAACTGGATGGACAGTCCCTTTTTCCGGAGGTTGAAACTGGCACTTGCACCGGCTTCTCCCCTGCTGCCATAGGTCAGGGAAAATCTGCCACTGATACCGGTCTTACCCTTGCGTGTCACGATATTGATCACACCGCCCGGCTCATTGGCATATTGGGCGGGCGGGTTGGTCATGACCTCGATCCGTTCGATCATTCCCCCGGGCATGGATTCCAGAAAATCCTGCATCTGCTGGGCATTCATGGCCACCGGCTTGTCATCTACGAGGATACGGGGTTCGCGGCCCCGGACAGTGATCCTTCCATCGGGATCATTGGAGACCAAGGGGATATTTCGCAGTAGTTCAGATGCGTTGGATCCGTTGCTCAGCGGAGATTCTGCAGCATTGAAGATGAGATTGCCTTCCTTTTGTTCGATCAGCGGCTTCTCGGAATGTATGACGATCGTTTCCAATCCGGAGGCTTCGATGGGCATGATCAGGTCTGCCAGGATCATTTCCGGACGATCAGGGCGAACATGGATACTGTCTATCTGCATTGGCGAAGATCCAACGGCGGTGATCCTGATCGAATACCAACCGAAGGGAAGACCGGTAAATCTGAAATCTCCCTTTTCGTCTGATTGTCCGGACCGGCGGTCATTGGGATCTTCGTGGCGACTGACCATAATACTCGCCCCAGCCACTGCTTCATTTGAACCCTGGCGCATCAGATTTCCACTCAATACACCCGATGAGGGTGCAAGCGTCGGTTGGGCCTTCGCCGGAGCCTTCAAGAGGAATATGGAGATGAATAATATGAGGAGGCGCATGAGGTGAATAGGAATAAAAATACGAAAGGTTCAGGAGTATGGCGTTTTTCAACACAAACCGATCAGATGAGATGAAAAAACGCGCTGATTCTTGCGCTCAGCAACCCGAAAAATTAAAAATAATGGACGTACATGTCAATTTGACATCACTTTGTAGTGCGCATGACCAGTGATCAGAATTCTGATGGGGATCGCAGGATTGGTATCCATAATTCGGCCAGTTTGCTGTAGCCTTCCATGGAAAAATGGCACCGGTCGGGCAGTCTGTAGGCTGGTGCGGTAAGCTCGTCCGAATTCGGACCCCGACGAATCCCGTGAACCGATCGAACCAGGCTGTCCTGGATCGAGAGCAGTACAGGATCTATTCCGTAATTCACGCCCTGGTCGCAATAACTTGTCCGGCTGAGATACACCGGAGCGATGATGCCATCATTTTTCAGACGAAACATCCATGATTCAAATCTTCTGAAATAATCATCATGCCCGAATCTTTTGCGGTGATTATACTCTCCCTGATGGAAAAGGATACCATCCACCTTGCCAAAGCGTCGCAAGAGTCCCTGATGGCATCTCTTAAAATATGCATAGTATTCTCCTTCCGTAAGTTCGTGTAATGTCTTGCCACCCACTGCGGCCACGGCAAAGACCACCTGCCGATGCAAACCGCTGTCTATCAGCCGGTCACCCACCATCCCCCATATGCTTCCGTTTCCACCATTGCCGCCGAGTGCGGGGTCCTGATAGCGGTAACAGGCTCCTTCAAAGAATTGAAAGACGTCATGACGGACGGCATAGCCGATCTGACCCGAGTTGGAAGCGTTGGACTGTCCATACACCAGATAAACGCCGGTGGTGGCTGAAGAATCAGGGTCGAACCGGACACGCCCGGAAGTATCCCTGTCGCGATAGGCCAGCAGCGGGTCGCCCCGATAGGCCAGTCGCCCGGCATATCCTCCCTGGATCAGATCCCTGAGTTGCCGGTATGGAAAGAACTTTTTGTAGGCCGACATAAACCCGAGCAGGAAGGCGAAAAATATCGCTGACAACCACAAGATGTGTCTGAATCTGATATGTTTCCGGATGTTCATACGGGGCATTGTGCAAAATGGTTCAACTGGAGGTGTCAATCTGGCACAGATGGCGTAAAATGATTAAATTTGCCGTTCGTCACCACCTCCTGACGAGGCCATTGTCGATCATGTTCCGCGGTCCAGTCAGATAAAAATACTCATCAACCTGCGCAGATGCAAATGCCAACCATAGAAGACATTGCCAGCCAGCCCCCTGTCAGGGATCCGTACCGATATAACGGAGAGGCGCTGCCGTTGGATATCGCACCGGGATCGGTGTCCGCAAACCGCAGATTCTACATTGAAAGCTACGGTTGCCAGATGAATTTCAGCGACAGTGAGATCGTGGCCTCCATCCTGTCTGAGGCTGGTTTCGGCCCCACGAGGAACATGGAAGAAGCCGATCTGATCCTCGTCAATACCTGTTCGATCCGTGAAAAAGCGGAGCAAACCGTTCGCAACCGGCTGACCGCCTTCCGTCACCTGAAGCGAGAGCGACCGGGCATGCTGATCGGCGTCCTGGGTTGTATGGCGGAGAGGTTGAAGTCTAAGCTGCTCGAGGAGGAAAAACTGGTGGATATGGTCGTAGGGCCCGATGCCTACCGAACCCTTCCTCAACTGGTCGAAGAAGCAGGCGATGGCCGCAAAGCCGTAAATGTATTGCTGAGCAGGGATGAGACCTATTCGGATATTTCCCCGGTACGTCTGGACAGCAACGGGGTGACTGCTTTTGTCAGCATCATGCGCGGATGCAACAACATGTGTGCCTTCTGCGTCGTCCCCTTCACCAGAGGGCGGGAAAGGAGTCGCGATGCCGTCTCCATCGTGGCAGAGTGCCGTGATCTGTTTGACCGGGGATTTCGGGAAGTCACCCTGCTTGGCCAGAATGTGGACAGTTACTGTCATATCGATGAGCAAACAGGGCAGTCCGTCACCTTTGCGCATCTCCTGGCGATGACGGCAGCCGTCAGTCCATTGTTGAGGATCCGCTTCAGCACCTCCCATCCCAAGGATATCACGGATGAAGTACTGCATACCATGGCCGCCCATCCCAATATCTGCCGCTACATCCATCTGCCGTTGCAGGCCGGCTCTACACGGGTGCTGCAACTGATGAACCGGACATATACCCGCGAATGGTACCTGGCCAAGGTCCGTCGCATTCGCGAGATCATGCCGGATTGCGGGATCAGTTCCGACATCATCGCGGGGTTCTGCACGGAAACGGAAGAAGATCATCAGGACACGCTGGATGTCATGCGCCAGAGCCGATACGACTTCTCATACATGTTCATGTATTCCGAGCGGCCGGGTACTCTCGCTGCACGCCGATATGCAGATGATGTCCCGCAGGATGTCAAGAAACGCAGGCTGGAGGAGATCGTGGCCCTTCAAAACCGACTGTCACTGGAAAGCAACCAGGAGGATGTTGGACGGACCTTCCAGGTGCTGATCGAAGGGAACTCCAAACGCAGCGACGAGCATTGGATGGGCCGGAACAGTCAGAATAAAGTGATCGTATTCTCCAAGTCAGGTCTGCCGGGCAAGCATCCCGGGGATTATGTAGATGTCACGGTCACCGAATGCACCCAGGCCACGCTGATGGGCGTAGCCGTCAACCCTACACCCGCCTGATCATGGATGTACAAAACATAAAGAACAGATTTGGCATCATTGGGCACTCCCCTGCCCTGAACTATGCACTTCAGGTGGCGGCCCAGGTGGCCAATACTGACCTGACGGTGTTGATCGTCGGAGAAAGTGGTGTGGGCAAGGAAGTCTTCTCCCAGATCATCCATGCGCTTTCTGCCAGAAAACACAATCCCTTCATCGCCGTGAACTGCGGCGCCATCCCGGAGGGCACCATCGATTCAGAACTTTTCGGTCACGAAAAAGGTTCCTTCACCGGTGCCGTTGACAGCAGAAAGGGGTATTTCGAGACCGTCAACGGAGGTACGCTGTTCATGGACGAGATCGCCGAAATGCCGCTGGGTACTCAGGCCCGGCTGCTGCGCGTGCTCGAGGCGGGAGAATTCATCAGGGTGGGCTCTTCCAAGGTCCAGAAAACGGATGTGCGGGTGATCGCGGCCACCAACAAGGACCTGCTCACGGCCACGCATAACGCAAAGTTCAGGGAGGATCTTTACTACCGCCTGAACACTGTACCCATCCGGGTGCCGGCCTTGAGGGAACGGAGGGAGGATATCATCCTGCTCTTCAGGAAATTCGCGGTGGATTTTGCGGAAAAATATAAGGCCACGCCGATCCAGCTCGACGAGCAGGCCCGTCAGTTGCTCATCGACTATCCCTGGCCTGGCAACGTCAGGGAACTGAAGAACATGGCCGAACAGATCAGCGTACTCTCTCAGGACAAACTGCTTTCTGCGGATGATATCAGGAGATTCCTGCCCGAACATCGGGAAAACCGACTCCCCGCGATCAGTCCACGCAGCAGCGTGACGCAGGGCGGACAGGAATTCATGAACGAGCGAGACATCCTGTACAAACTGTTCTTCGATATGAAGAAAGATGTCACGGAACTGAAGAAAATGTTCGTGGAGATCGTCCAGCATCCTCCGACGCATGGCAACGTAATGCCCTCGGAATCATTGCTGCATGAACTGGACCATGAGCCGGCCCTTCAGCGGGATGCTGCCATCGTGAAACCGGTGATCCAGCCGGCGGCCTCACCCGTCCTGCTTCCGCAGAACATCATCCAGGATCACGTTGAAGTCGAAGAGTCCCTCAACCTGATGGACATGGAAAAGGACCTGATCGAAAAGGCACTTCGAAAACACAAGGGCAAACGCAAAGATGCGGCTTCCGACCTCGGCATCAGTGAGCGAACGCTCTACCGGAAACTCAAAGAATACAACATTGACGAATAAGCGAAAACACCTGATCCGAAGCCTGATCGCACTGGCCTTGCTTCCCTTTTTTATTCAGGGAACCTGCCGGCTGTCGATGCAGGATATATCGATCCCTCCGGAAGTCAAGACCGTGCGCGTAAATTTCATTGAAAACAGGGCCCGATATATCAATCCCCTGTTGAGTCCAAGGCTGACAGAAAAACTGCGCCAGAAGATCGTCAACCAAACCCGTCTGAGCCAGACCAACGGGGAGGCTGACTATGTGATCTCTGGTACGATCACCGACTATTCCGTCAGCACCTCGGGTATTTCCAACAACCGGGAATCCAGCAACAACCTGAACGTTACGGTCAATATCGTCTTCAAGAACCGGCTGGATGAAAAAAAGAACTTCGAAAGTTCCATAACGCGTAACTTCCCGTTCCCTGCCAGCCAAACGCTGCAGCAGGCGGAAGCCGGACTCAACGAGGATATCATCAAGAACATTACCGACGAGATCTTCAACAAGATCTTCTCCAACTGGTGATCACAATCCTGAAGCTGATGCAAAGCAAACTGGACCACATCGTCAAAACTACGCTGGCACGCCCCTCGCTCAAAGAGGTAGGCAGGGAGGAACTCCTGATGCTTACGCATGAGTTCCCATACGCGCCGGTGCTGCAATTCTTATATACCAGGCGACTCCAACAGTTGCAGGATCCCCGTTTCGGTGACAGTGTCACCCGAACAGCGCTTTTCTTCAACAACCCGCACTGGCTGAATCAACAACTGAGGGAAACCACCGCCGTTGACCGCATCCGGGAACAAGAGGATGAGCCATTAGCCGTTCATGAGGCAGCACAGGTTCCTGCTGCACCGGCACAGGATACCATCGAGCATGAAGGAAGTCCGGATCACATATTGTCGGCATCCGAACAGGCACTCATCCATTCCATCACCGAAGCCCCTGACGGAAGCCTTTTGCAGGATGAAAGCGAGACCCTGGCATTGGAAACCCGGGAAAACGAATCCGTCACGGAACTTTCCGGGGATTGGGAAACCGAAACTGCTGAGCTGGAGGATAGCGAACTAACGGATGCGTTTCAGTCCGTCACGAAGATGACGACTGAAGCCATCCAATCACCTGCCCCAGACTTTAACGGATCTCCCGAAGATGTGGTCCTGTCCGAAGATGAAATGATCACGGCCGCAGCGCATGACATTTCAGAAGAAACGGAGACCTCTGAAGCGGTGATCCCGGCGACTGAAATATCGGAACCTGTTGACGTTGCGGAGGAGATGCCGCAATTTTTAGAATCACCCGAGGAAACGGAAACAGATGAAGCGTCAACGGTCCTGCCGGCCTCCGATCTGGTGATGGTCGAGTCGGAAGAATTACCGCAAGACGCGCAGTCACCCGAGGAAACGGAAACAGATGAAGGGTCAACGGCCCTGCCGGCCTCCGATCTGGTGCCGGTCGAGTCGGAAGCATTACTGCAAGACGCTGGTCCGGAGGATGTTTCAAGTGAGCCTGTCGAAACCATTTTGTCCCAGGACAATGAATCAACTGAGGCTTCCGGCTATATAGGTGTTGAACAGCCCGATGTCGATAATTTGGAACCCGAACCGGTCATCGTCACCCAGGCAGCAACAACGCCAACGGTTCCTTCACCATTGATCACGGTCATCGCCTCGATCGACGCGGCGGACATTCATCCCATACATACCATCAGGCTCACGAAGGAGTCGGACAAGGATGTTGACGGTGCAGATCCTGTCAAACAGCCAGCAGTAGAAGTGCCGCCGGCTACACCAGTAGTGACCGCTGAAGATGAACTGCAGGCCATCGAACCAACGATGGATATGGCTGCAGATATGGAGTCTGATAATGACGATGATGCTTCGATCATTGTCGACCAGGCTGAAGAAGTATTGCAATCGGCTTCACCTGAACGGGCATCTGATGCGGAGTCGGAGGCTACCGAACCACAGCCGGACATGGCTGTGGACATGGAGGTGGAGAATGATGATGATTCCGCGGTCCTGATCGACCAGGATCCTGTTTATATGCCTGAGATCCCGGAGGAAGCCACCGAAGAAGTTCATGAGGAGGAGTTTCAGTCTTCCGGGCTCGAACACCTCGGTTTCCAGCCTGAAGAATTGCTTGAAGCATCTGATGCGACAGATGATGGACCGGAAAATGAAGGGGCTGCCGTTTTGAGTGCAGTCGAAGCTGAGGAAGGATGGGAGGCATCTGATTCTGGCCCGGAATACAACACGGAGGATGACGACCACCCTGACGCCACGGATCCCGAAGATATGCCTGCTGAAGACACGCATAGTCCGGTCATCAACCCGGGAGACCTCATCAGGATGGCGGGGTTGGATATGCATACGGAAACGGAACTGAGTTTCGAGCCTCTGCATCTGACAGATTATTTCGCTTCCGTCGGAGTTGGCCTGCCCCAGGATGAGCAACCGGATGTATTCAGCCGTCAATCAAGGAGTTTCACCGGATGGATCCGGTCCATGAAGCGCATTCACCCTGAAAAGATCGCCGTTCCATTCACGCAGACTGAATCAGAACAGATCCGAAACGTGGCCGAGCAGTCCAACGAACAGGAGGAAGTACTGACAGAAACCATGGCCGGTATCTATGCCATGCAGGGACTGACGCACAAGGCGATCGACATTTACGAAAAATTATCTTTGCTTAATCCTGAGAAATCTGCTATTTTCGCGGCCAAACTATCTAAACTCAAAGGCAAACTACCATGAGCATATTATTCCTGATCCTGGTCATTATCGCGTCTGTACTGCTCGCCCTCATCGTGCTGGTACAGAATCCCAAGGGCGGCGGCCTTTCCGGTAACATCGCCGGTTTCAGCAACCAGTTCATGGGTGTGAAGCAAACCACCGATGTGCTTGAAAAAGGCACATGGATCCTTGCCGGGGTCATCACGGTACTCTGTCTTCTCTCTGCGATGTTGGTGAAGGAAGGCGGCCAGGCCGACGACAAACTGATCAAAAGCATCAACCCCAACGCCACGAGCACGGCCCCGATGCAGCAAATACCTGCGCCTTCTACAGCACCGGCTCCTGCACCAACGAAGTGATCCTTTCATAATATTAACCGAAACCCTGCCAAATGGCGGGGTTTTTTGTCTGAATAGAACAAGTTCAAATTCATGGCAACAAACACACGGATGCGCTGGCTGGCAGTCGGATCTGTCGCATTGGCGGGCATCGCTTTGCTGACGGTTTTTCTGCCGGCGACTTCTTTTGAGGAGGAAAGCAAGATCTTTTTCGTATCATCGGACAGCACCGCACCAACTCAGGTGGCCGGTAAACTAATTAGTGAGGATATCCTCTCAAGCACGGGCCTGATAGAAACATTCGCCACCGATCCATCAGGCAGCCGAAGGATCAGGCCGGGAAGGTATCGGGTGACCAAGGGTATGAGTCAGCTGAGGGTGTTGGAGATGCTGGTCAAAGGCCGGCAGGAGCCTGTCCGGTTCGTGGTAAATAAGTTCCGGACAAAAGAGGACTTCGCACGCTATGCAGGAAGGCAACTGGAATGTGACTCCGCAGACGTGGCGCAGTTCATCATGTCTCCGGATTCGGTAAAACCCTTCGGACTGGATACCCTGACCGCCATGACGCTGGTGATCCCGAATACCTACGAAATTTACTGGAACACCGACGCCGCCGGACTCATGCGCAGGATGGCCGTGGAAAAGGATCGATTCTGGACAGCGGACAGGAAGGAAAAGGCCGCCCGCCATGGATTGACCCCGGAGGAAGTCTATACGATGGCCTCCATCATCGAAGAGGAATCCAACAAAAAAACGGACAAGCCCCTGATCGCCAGCGTGTATATCAACCGCATCAAAAAGGGCATGACACTCTCCGCGGATCCCACCCTGAAATACGCCCTGCGGGACGTCGGTTTAAAGCGTAGCCGTTGCAAGCATATCGAGGCTGCCGGGAACTCCCCGTTTAACACTTACCGAATGAAAGGGCTGCCTCCGGGTCCGATCTGCACCCCATCACCGGAAACCATTGAGGCCGTGCTTGATGCACCTGCAACCACCTATCTCTTTTTTTGTGCCCGTCCGGATTTCTCAGGCTATCATGATTTTGCAAGCGACGAGCGTCAGCATATGGCCAATGCCAGGGCCTACCAACGTGCGCTCGACAGTCTCTTCGGGAATTAGCGTACCTTTGCATTTGGATGACCAGGATAGAGCGATACCTGTTACGCCGGTCAACGGTCAGGTGGCTGTTACGCATGTCCCGACAACTCTCCCTGCCCGGATTTGAGGGACTTTCCCTCTATGATGTGAGCCGGTTTTTCTTCGCACAGACACGCCAGGTGGGTCTGAACGAAAGGGCGGCGGCGATATCCTTTAATTTCCTGATGGCGGTTCCGCCGTTTTGCATTTTCATTTTCACACTGCTCGCACACCTGCCAAAGTCCAAGGACCTGTATGGCGAAGCATTGATACTGGTTCGTCAGATCACTCCGGATCTCACGACCTACCGCCTGATCAAGAGCCTGATGGATGATTTCTTCGAATCAAGCAGCAGTTTGCTGTCTTTTGGTTTGCTGCTGGCCCTGTACTTCTCCTCCAGTGCCATGCTCACCATCATGCGTACTTTCAACAAATCCATGTTGCACATCGAGACGGAACGCAGGGGTTTTCTGGAACTTCGATGGGTGGCCATCAAACTCACCCTGTACATTGCGATGCTGATCCTGGGCACAACATTCGTCATGGTGACCCAGGGAAAGGTTACATCGATCATCATCGACCGGCTGGAGATACGCGAAACGGTGCTGGACTGGATGATCCAGGTATTAAGGCTCCTGATCACCTTCCTGCTGGTGTTTGGGGCCATCAGCCTCATCTACCGGCATGCGCCTTCGATCGGCAGAAAATGGAAATGGCTGACACCAGGCGCATTGCTGGCATCCGTGCTGATCATCGCCTTTTCGATGATCTTCTCGGCCTGGGTAAATAACGTGTCCACTTACAACCGCATCTACGGTTCGATCGGCAGCATCCTGATCCTGATGCTGCTGGTATATTTTAATTCGCTGGTTTTGTTGATCGGATTTGAACTCAACGTGAGCATCAATTCGCTCAGATCCGTATCATTGCGACGTCAAAGATCCAGGATGATATCGAACAACGATGTAACACAAGATAACCAGGAACGAACTGCCCCCGTACAAACCATTCAACACAGACCATCATGAATGCCAGACCTTTCATATTAGCAGAAACGGATTGGATGACCGTTCGTGAAACTTCCTACACAACTGCCATCCTGCCCTGGGGAGCAACAGAGGCCCACAATTACCACCTTCCATACGGAACGGATAATTATCAGGTTCAATATGTGACGGAGAGGGCAGCCGAGGCTGCCTGGGCAAGGGGTGCCAGGCTGCTTGTACTTCCGGGGATCCCCTACGGAGTGAATACCGGTCAGATGGATATCGCGTTTTGCATGAACATGATGCCGAGTACCCAGCTGGCCATCCTAAAGGACTGCTGTGAGGTCCTCAAAAGGCATGGCATTACGCGGCTGATCATCAGCAACGGCCATGGCGCCAATCAGTTCGTACCGATCATACGGGAACTGGCGGGGCTTTATCCGGAACTCTTCATCTGCACCCTGAACTGGTTCCAGGCTGCCGATCGAAAGACTTTCTTTACCGAACCCGGCGACCATGCAGATGAACTGGAAACCAGCGTGATGATGCATATCGCCCCTGAACTCTGCCATCCGTTGTCCAGGGCCGGCGACGGGGCCACCAAACGTTTCACGCCTGAAGGATTGCGCAAAGGCTGGGCCTGGGCGCAACGTCCCTGGTCCAGGGTCACCGCAGATACCGGATCCGGAGATCCCCACCTTGCCACCCCGGAAAAAGGAGCGGCATTCACGGATGCGACCATAAAAAATATGTCGGATTTCTTCCACGATGTAGCCACCCTTTCCTTTGATGCTCTTATTGAAGCCTGAAATTGATGATCTGATGAAAAGTTTGACCTTTCTTTTTTCGCTCCTGCTGCTGTCATTACAACTTCTCGCTCAACCCAAACCCGTCGTACAGGGACGCATCCTGGATGCTGAGGGCAGGCCGATCGCAGGTGCGTCGGTCCGTGTACTGAACAGCTCCCGTGGCGCGATCTGCGACGTTCAAGGAAAATTCAACCTGCAAGGTCTGTCAGCAGGCCCCAAAAAACTGGCCGTATCAGCAGCCGGACACGCCACCGTATTGTATGATGTCGATGTGACTGCCGGCCGCAACCCGGACATCGACATCCGACTCAGCAGAACAGAACAAGCCCTGGACGCAGTGGTGGTCAGTTCTGACAGAAAGGAAGATGACATACTTCGTGTACCCGTTTCCGTTAGTGCGATCGATGCCCGGGCGATCGCATCCTTCAGACTGTGGGACCTCGGCGAACTCTCGGCCCTCTCCCCTTCCCTGTACACCGCAGATCCGGGAGACGGCCGGCAGGCGACCTCCATCCGGGGCATCACCACCACCTCCTACGATCCTGCGGTCTTGACGGTGATCGACGGCGTCAGCCAGTTCAACCTGGATACCTATATCCCTCAATTGCTGGATGTGGAAAAGATCGAGATCCTCAGGGGGCCACAAGGCACACTTTATGGCAGAAATGCCATGGGCGGGGTCATCAAGGTCACCACGCGCCGCCCCGGGGCGGGAGACCGGACCCGATGGGAGGTCAGTGCCGGTAACTATGGTCAGCAGCGATACTCGATAGGTACCCGGTCGACCTTGAAAAAGGATAAATTATATCTGGGCGTCGCACTGATGAATGAGCGCAGGAATGGCTATTTCAGGAATGATGCCACGGGCACTGATTACGACAGTCAGCGCAGATTCACCGGGAACTATCATCTGCGGTTCCTGCCGGGCTCCCGGTGGGAATGGGGATTCAACCTGAAACATTCTTTTGCCAGGAACAATGGTGCCTTCCCGCTGGCACCCAATATGGAGGCCGCCTTCAAGGATCCGTATGTGCTCTCCCAGAATGCCGTCGGACAGATGCAGGACAAGAGCCTGAATGCATCGATGTCGGTACAGCGCCATGGAGTGCGGACGCGGATGGAGATCCTGACCTCGTTCCAGCGCAATCACAGGATCTACGACAAACCGCTCGACGGGGACTTCTCAGCATACGATATCGTAACGATCGACAACAATTACGGGAATGCATTAAACCGGGTCTCCGTGCTGACCCAGGAGTTCAGGCTGAGTTCGGTCGAACGTTCCGGAGATCGCATTCAATGGACGGCCGGTGTGTTTGGATTTGTACAGGACAACCCCGTAAAGCAGGCGACCCGTTTTGGAAAGGATGCCGGTTTCATGGGCATTCCGGATCAGAACTTCGCACTGATCGCACAGAACCTGGGCAAGGGGGAAGGTCTGGCAGGATACGGACAGGCCACATATGCGCTCACCTCTAAACTGTTGCTGACCGGTGGTATTCGCTTCGACCGTGAATGGAAACGGATGTCTGTCGAAGGTTCTTATGAAAAGACGGGCGGTCCTTCTTTCATCACCCGACCAGACACATCCGGCAAAGGTTCATATGCAGCTTTTTCACCCAAAGCCGGCCTTCAATACCTGATCAGCGATAAGTCCACAGCTCATCTGACCTATGCCCGCGGCTTCAGGGCCGGAGGCCTGTCTTCCCTCGGATCCGATCCTTCCCAGCCTCCGCTGATCGGCTACGATCCTGAATCCAGCGATCACTGGGAACTGGGGTGGAAGGGCTCTTTCGCCCAAAACAGGTTCCGGACATTTGTGGCACTTTTCCAATCTTCGATCGGCAATGCACAGGTCCCCACCCTGATCATGCCGGACGCCATCACCATCACCCGGAACGCAGGAAGCATCAGAAGCAGGGGTCTTGAACTGGAGACGGATTGGAGGCCTGCCAAAGGTCTATCCTTCTCCTGGAGGTACGCCAGGACGGACGCATCATACACCCGCCTCAGACTGTCGAAAAACGGCCGGGAGGAAAACCTGGACGGCAATCGTCAGATCATGACCCCGTCGCATACCTCCCTGCTTGCCGGAGATTACGGAATTCCCATGGGTCGGAAGAAAAAGCTGACCCTCGACCTCCGGGCGGAATGGAAACACAGTGGTACGGTGTATTTCGATCTCTCCAATGATATCCGTCAATCTCCTTACGGACTGATGAACCTCCGGGCGGGGATCAAAGGAAGGAAATACGCACTCCACGGCTGGGTGCGAAACCTGACGGGCGAAAAATTCGTGGACTATGCCTATGATTTCGGGGCTGTTCATCTGGGAGACCCGAGGACCTATGGCTTCACGCTCACGCGTCAGTGATCCTGCCTGAGAGAGCCGGTCCGTTCTGCGTGATGGATATCCCTTGTTTTTGGTAAATTGTACCGACTTTGACGAAAAGTAAAACGATTTGCTAAGAACGCTCCTGATATCGATCTGTCTGACGCTCCCCCTGTCCGGTTACCTTCAGGAAGTCGCCGGAGAAACCGAATATACCCTTTACAATGAGACCCAGCAACTGCGCGGTTCATCGATCAATGACCTGCAGAGGGACAGTCGTGGATTTTTCTGGCTGGCGACTGAGCGGGGACTGATCCGCTTTGACGGGCGGAATTTCATCGAAGTGCATCCACCTGCCGGTGAATGGGGCAGACGAGAGATCGAAAAACTGCACCTTAAGGGAGATTCGATCTGGTTGATCTATCGGGGACAGGGTTGTCAGCTGCTGAATATTATAACCCTGAAGTTCAGCAAGGTGTCGGATGAGCCGATCGATGATGCAGTAGGGATCACGGATGACGGCATGATCCTGTTACAGCAAGATGGTACGCTGATAAAGTACAGAGCAGGAAAACCATTGGCTGTCAGGAGGTACACCCGAACGAAGAAAGGTCTCCTGCTTTTCCACATGGACAGGCTTTTTGTGAGTTTGCCGGGAACGGGGGCATTCGAGCTGGATACTACCGATCTCTCCGTCCGCAGAAGATTACCGTATGATCCGGAAGCTTACAAGGAGAGTTTCGCAATTACCGGAGAAGATGTTTTTTTTGTCACGAACGGGCGTGCGATCAAGCTTGACAGATCGCTTACTCATATTCGGGAGCTTAACTACGGCAAAAAGCTGGGAAAGCAGATAAGTGCAGTGGCTGGATTGGGGTCTTCGTTGCGTTTTATCATCTGCAATAACAACCAGTTATTTGAACAGCGGAATAAGAGATTCAGCAGGATCCCATTGCCGGGGCTGGAGAATTTTGAATTCAGGAACTTGTGGGTTGCTGACAGTACCAATATACTGATGGGCACCAACCAGGGACTGGTGCATGTCCGTCTGGAACGATACCCTGCAGATCATATCCAGGAAAAAAGTGATGACTCTGACGGGGAACTCAGGATCCGACGAAAGGTGTTGGAATACCCGGATGGGACACTGATCCTGATGGGCAGTCCACTGACCTTTTTGCATGACCAGACAGCCGGACTGCGCCGGTTGATGTCGAACCGTTTTTCCGCTTATGACGCGACTTTTGCAGGCAAGGACCTGTACGTGGCCACCGAGGGTCTCGGACTGGTGCGTATCAGGCCGGGTGCAAAGGCCATCGAACGGCTGAACATCGATCCGAGAGTACCCAAAGCCTTCTATCTCTCCGTCTTTTACGACAGCCTGGCCAAAAAAATGCTGGTAGGCGGTCAGCAGACTCTGATCCATTACAATCCGACGACCGGTAAATCGAGCAATCTGCAGGTGATGCCCGATGCGGGCATGGTGCGTGCGATCATGCAGGATCACCCCAACAGACGATACTGGCTCGGAACCGACCGTGGTATGTTCGTATTGGACAGTTCGTTGAAAACAATCGCCACTTTCAGACACGGCAAAGATGGCTTGCGAGGCGGCATGGTGGGTGCCATATTGCAAAGAAAAAACAGTCGGGAAGTGTGGATCGGACATGATCACGGAGTGGATGTCGTGGATATGAAAAGCCTGCGGATCGTGACTAATATTCCGGATTCCGTATTCATCAATCAGAGAGTGGTTTCGATGGAAGAGGATAATAATGGCCGCGTCTGGATGGGCACATATTCCGGGATCGTAGGATATGAACCTGCATCCGGTCAATTTCACCGGTTGGGACGGGGCAACGGATTGATCAATACCGAATACAATTATAAGGCCTCGCTTCTGATGAGCGATGGTCGCCTGATCTTTGGAGGCCTCAATGGATATGATATCATCGATCCCTCCAAACTACCCTTTTCCGATATCCACAGAAAAGGGATGATCACGGGATTGCATCGTTTCAAAGGACAGGATACCATTTTCCAGGCAATGACCGGCAGGTCAGGCCCTATCTCTTTTGACACAGAGAACGAATATATCCGGATCTATGTGTCAAGCCCGGATATCCTGGGGGCAGCCGCACAAACCTATGAATATAACATCAACGGGGGGCAGTGGATCGCCCTGAACGGTGCAGCACATATCAACATCCTGCGGTTGGACCCGGGCAAATATACACTCAACATCCGGGCCTTTGACGCCTTTGGCAGTCAGGTCAGGTTCGATCCCGTCAGCATTAGGGCGACGGTTCCCTTCCTCAAATCCCGTTTGTTCCTGATCATTCTGATCTGTTTTGCTGTCCTGTTCATGACCTTGTTCATCCTTTCCTCTGTCCGGGCACAAAAGCGGGAAAATCAATTGAAGGAACGCATCGCGATGGACCTGCACGACGAGGTGGGCACCATGCTGACGAGGGCGCTCTATGTCGCGAGGACCGATGACCGCACTGCGACCAACAGTCATCTCATCCAATCCTTGAACGAGTCGCTTTTCAGCCTGCGGGCACACATCAATACCATGAACCACGCCAGTTTCAGTTTTGCGGCACTGGCGGATGATGTGAAGGAAATGACACAGTCACTGCTGGGCATGACCAACTGCCGGGGATTGGTGGAAGAAAAGACAGACAATACGTACAAGATCCAGGGTGCCCTCTGCCGGGATATCAGACTCTGCTTGTACGAGATCATCAACAATACACTGAAGCATTCCGGCGCAGACACCCTGAAGATCTATCTCACGGCCCATAGGAATGTGCTGACCGTTTTTACCAGGGACAACGGGCGTTTGAAATCCGTGGATGACATCGGTCAAAACGGGAACGGGATGCGCAACCTTGGAAAGCGTGTATCCAAGTATGGCGGACATATTGAATTCGGGATACCCAAATCCGGGCATGGTCTGACCGTGCGGATGCGGTTCGAAATTTGAACATCAACGAAAGCGATATGAAAAAACACAATGTGGTGATACTGGAGGACGACCGAGTACTTGCCGAGTTGATCAGGAAACGCGTCAACGACATCGAAGGCTTCGAATCGATCCATTGTTTTGAGAACCCGCTGGCCTTCCTCGCATCTGACGTTCCGGCAGAGATCATCCTGCTGGATATCGTCATGCCGGAAATGAACGGACTGGATGCCATTGAACCCATTCTGGCAAAATATCCGGATGCCGCGATCATCATGAATACGATCCGGGACGATACGGAAACCATTTTTGCCGCCCTCAAGAAAGGTGCCCTGGGATATGTAGATAAACAAAGCTTCGACATCCGGCTGGAGGAAGTACTGCGCATCGTTTCCAACGGAGGGGCGTTCATGACACCCAAGATCGCCAGGAATGTCATCAACAGTTTTCAACAGTCGCACCAGGACTTTGAGAAACTCTCACAAAGGGAACGCGACGTCACCAACTGTATCCTCGACGGATACTCCTACAAGATGATCGCCGACCGGCTGGATATCACCGTGGACATCGTCCGGGCGAATATCAAAAGCATTTACCGCAAACTCAACATCAACAGCAAGGGACAGCTGTTCAACCTCGCCAAGAAACAGTTCTTCAGATAATCAAGCGCCATAGCCATGAAGATCGGACCCGTCTTATATTCATTTTCAGTACGGCTTGCATTGGTTGTGCTGACCTTCATACCTGCTTTTCTTTCCGCACAGTCACCGGCACTGCGCGTGAATCTGCTGGGATACCCGGCCAAAGGCCCGAAGAAAGCACTGCTGCTTGAATTTTCGGCTATACGTCACCGTTATGCCCTGGAATCTTCCGACGGCCGAAGGATCCCGCTGGCGGCAATGCGTTCCGGACTGCGTCCCTGGCCTCCTTTTCAGCAGGTTTTCACAATAGACTTCTCGGGGATCGAAGATACAGGGCGCTATCGGATCGTCAGGCACGACGGAATGCTCTCGTCTTCATGGTTCAGCATCGGCGGACAACCACCCGTGCATGAAGACGTCGTGCGGTTCATGCAAACTCAGCGTTGCGGCTACAACCCCTTCCTGGACAGGGTCTGTCACCCGTATGATGGTCGTTCTTTTTATGGCCCGATGCCGGACTCTTCCTATGTCGATGCCCGGGGCGGATGGCATGATGCCGGAGACCAGTTGAAATATCTGATCACCGGCAGCAATGCCACGGCCCGGATGATGATGGCCTGGGAGGCCTTTCCTGATGTGTTCAGTGATGCTGCCAATGCTTGGGGCAGGCCGGGGGCCAATGGCCTGCCGGATATCCTGGATGAAGCCAGATGGGGGCTCGACTGGATCCACAGACTGCATCCGGCACCGGATCAGCTGATCCATCAGGTGGCGGACGACCGCGATCATATCGGATTCAAGATCCCATACAACGATTCATCCAACTATGGGTGGGGGCCCAATAGTTTCCGGGCAGCCTATTTTGCCACAGGTAGTCCCCAAGGCACGGGTAAATATAAAACTGAAGCCACGGGGGTATCGAATGTGGCAGGTCGTTCCGCAGCCGCGATGGCCATGGCTGCGCGTATCTGGCGAAACCTCCCGGAAGGCAACGACTTTGCCGCCAGGTGCCTCACGGCAGCCCGTTCCCTTTACAAGATGGGACGCACGCGGGAGGGATTCCAGCAAGGCAACAGTTATGGTGCGCCATATCGTTACAACGAAAGAACCTGGGCGGATGACATGGAATGGGCAGCAGCGGAACTATACGCCACCACCGGTGAGGCTGGGTTCCTGAAGGAAGCCCTTCACTATGCGAAACTGGTCAATACGGAATCATGGATGGAGCGTGACAGTGTCGCTCACTACGAAATGTATCCATACGTGAACATGGGACATTATGCCCTGTGGAAAGTGGGAGACAGTATGACCAAACAATTGGTGGCAGGCTATTATCGTCAAAACCTCGAGCATATCGAATCCCGGGCCAGACGCAATGATTACGGGGTCGGCCATCTGTTCGTATGGTGCTCCAATAATTTCGCGGCAGCCGTAGCCACACAGGCACTGCTGTACGAACAGATGACCGGTGACGGCCGCTTCAGGCCACTGATGCAGGATCATATCAACTGGTTACTGGGACTCAACCCCTGGGGGACGAGTATGATCACCGGCATTCCTGCAGATGGTGACCATCCGGTT
>VFQT010002081.1_pt1 | contig 21506 bp, 26 predicted proteins | sample 3512381 | NCBI WGS metagenome assembly VFQT01 (sample SAMN10412376, study PRJNA504923) | tailings metagenome | isolation source: Relicate 2 Philex TSF3 active mining site | place: Philippines: Tuba, Benguet | collected 2017-08-29
CAACACTTAAATCCACCCAGCGTAGAAGAAAGAGTAGCAGTATGTCGTAAACATTTGCGTCGCTCCATTGAATGGAAAAATCCTGTGGTGGGTGTCAATGAAATGAGAAGGCATTACGCCAATTATCTCAAGGGACTCCCTAATATCAAAGAATTCCGCAACCAACTGGTTACTTTAAAAACAGAAGAAGAAATTAATGCAGTGCTGGATCAGGTAGCCAAAACCTATGCGGGTTATCAGTTTGAAAAAACATCGATTGAATTGATCAACTATCATCAGCATTGCCCTGTTAACTAAGGAGCGATAGCCTTGATCAATCGAGGATCAAGCGGAGATACAGAAGGACCCATATAATGCGTTAATCTCCCTTGTTCGTCAATTAAATATTTAGAAAAATTCCAAACGGGCTCCTGCTGATTCCATCCATTTTTAGCAGGATTACTGAGCCATTGGTATACGGAATGCTGATTGATCCCTTTTTTTACATCCGCTTTTTGAAACAAGGGAAACGTAACTCCATAATTCACCTGACAAAAAGAAGCAATATCCTGTTCGTTCCCCTTTTCCTGTTCTTTAAATTGATTGCATGGAAACCCAAGAATTACTAAGCGATCAGCATATTGTGTATATAAACTTTGTAGTTCTGCATACTGCGCCGTGTACCCACAATCACTGGCGGTGTTCACAATCAATACTTTTTTTCCTTGAAAACCAGACCAATCAAATGATGCTCCATTGAGGCCTATTGCCCGGAGTGAATAAAAAGAAACGGGAGGAGGTGTGGGCGCTTGTACAATAAACTGTGTGTTTTTATTCCCTGCTTTAGTGAGCCACAGTAAAGCAGGATAAAAGGTTTTTAATAATTGTTGCCGGATAGTCATGGCACGGTTATTACGATTTTGCCAGAAAAAATAAAAGATCCCTGCCAGGAGCGCCACCCCCAACACCGTTTTAAAAGGAAATCGTTTGTTCATCCTATTAATTTTTTTAATAACCCCAGTTTTCCACGAAATGGTGGATACTTGAGAGAAGGATCCGGCCAGGTGGGTGTTCGTAATACACTTTTCTTGTGACTGAATGTGTCAAATGAATATTTACCGTGATAGGCACCTACCCCACTGGTTCCTCTACCCCCAAAGGGAAGACGGTGATTCAATAAATGGAATACCGAATTATTGACACAAGCACCACCAGCAGGAATACGTTGTAGCCATTGCTTTTCTTTTTCTTTACTTTCCGTATAGACATAGAATGCAAGAGGATCAGGATTGCGTGCTATTATAGAACAGGCTTCTTCAAAGGAGTTATAAGAAAGAATCGGCAGTAAGGGTCCAAAAATTTCTTCCTGCATCAATGGGGAATCGAGTTTTACATCTGTCAACAAGGTTGGAGCGATATAACGTGTATCACGGTTATAAGAACCCCCAGCCAACACAGTTCCCATCGAAAGATAACTGACCAGCCGATCAAACTGACGGACATTGATAATTCTTCCATAATGATCACACTGCGATGGATCTGCCGAGAAAAATTGTTCCATCACTTTTTGCAACGCCGCAATAAATCGATCCCGTACGGACGCGTGTACTAAAATATAATCAGGCGCAACACAAATTTGTCCGGCATTATTCCATTTAGCAAGGGCAATACGTTTGACTGCTACTTCAATCGAGGCATCTTCCTCCACTACACAAGGGCTTTTTCCACCAAGCTCCAACGTAACTGGCGTTAATTTATCTGCAGCCATGCGATAAATAATTCGTCCTACAGCAGTACTACCGGTGTAAAACACATGATCAAAACGGAAGGAATCCATCAACGAAGGCACCACGGTGGCGCCATCTCCTTCTGTGAGATAAACATAGGACGTCTCGAATACCGACTCCACAATTTTTTTCATAACAGCTGCCGTAGCCGGAGCAAATTCACTGGGCTTCAATACCACACAATTACCTGCCGCAATGGCGCCAACCAGTGGATTGAATAAAAGTTGAAAAGGATAATTCCAAGGCGCAATGATCAAGACCACACCGAGCGGCTCAGCCATAATACGACTGGAAGAAGGAAGGTTGAGTAGATTAGTACGAACCGCTTGGGGTTGTACCCATTGATCAAGTTTTTTGAGTGCCAAATTAATTTCAGCAACAACCAGTCCGGTCTCTGCTACCCACACTTCCTCGGGACTCTTATGTAGATCCTGATGCAGCGCTTCATTAATGGCATGCTCGTGTTGCAGTATTGCATCACGCAATAATCGTAACTGTTGTTTTCTAAATTCAACCGAATGCGTTACGCCAGATGCAAAATATTCTCGCATCTTTGTTAGCGTTGGGACGTAGTCCATGTCTAAAATTTGAACCAAGTTAGGAAAACCTCCACTATGGATGATGCACATTTCATGAAGCTGGCCTTACAAGAAGCTAAAAAAGCAATGGAAGAGGAAGAAGTTCCTGTTGGTGCCGTTGTAGTACAAGAAGGAAAAGTGATTGCAAGAGGGCATAATATGACAGAACGCCTTCAAGACCCAACGGCACATGCTGAAATGATCGCCCTCACGGCTGCTTTTAATGCCATGGGCAGTAAATACCTACCTGAAGCCACCCTTTATGTAACAGTGGAACCCTGCCCCATGTGTGCGGGCGCGCTCTATTGGAGCAAAATAGGCCGTGTGGTATATGGCACCGCCGACGAAAAAAATGGATACAAGCGATTAGTAGGAACAAACTGGGCACTTCATCCTCAAACAAAATTGTCTACAGGCTGCTGTGCAGAGGAAGCCGCACAATTAATGAAGGATTTTTTTAAAGCCCGCCGTTGACCCACCAGTCTGTCGTAAATTTGCTATTCTAAAATCAGAAAACATGCCTTTTACTTTAGCTCCTCTTCCTTACGCCCACGAAGCACTGGAACCACACATTGATACACTGACCATGCAAATTCATCATGGGAAACATCATCAGGCTTATGTCGATAATCTAAATAAAGCAATTGCCGGTACCCCCCTAAAGCGATTGCGGGTACGCCTCATGAGAATAAATCAATCGAGCAATTAGTTAAAGAAGCAGGCAGCATCTCTCCAGCCGTTCGTAATAATGGAGGTGGGCATTGGAATCACAGCTTTTTTTGGGAAAGCTTAGCACCACAAGCAGGTGGTGAGCCTTCTGGTAAACTGGGAGATGCTATCCAATCTACATTTGGATCTTATACATCATTCCAGGAAAAATTTGCAGCGGCCGGTATGACTCGTTTTGGAAGTGGTTGGGCTTGGTTAATTGTAAAAGAAGGAAAACTGGAAATCTGCTCTACTCCTAACCAGGACAATCCACTTATGGATATTGCAGAAGTGAAAGGAACTCCAATATTAGGCGTTGACGTTTGGGAACATGCCTATTATTTAAAATATCAGAATAGAAGAGCTGATTATTTGGGTGCCTTTTGGAATGTAATCAATTGGAATACCATTGCTGCACGTTTCGAAAAAGCACTGTAAGAATCTACATTAAGGAACTGGATCATAGCCGCTGCTCCCCCAGGGATGACAGCGGCTAATTCTTTTTATGGCTAACCCCAGTCCTTTCCATACTCCATGTTTTTGTAAGGCCTCTACTGCATAGTGCGAACAGGTGGGCGTAAATCTGCACTTAGGACCCAGCCAGGGGGAAATTACCCACTGGTATATACGAATGAGTACTATAAAAGGGAATATCAAAATCCTTTTTATCATACAGGCAGTTTGCCAATATTAGATTTTATTTTAAGAAGTGCTTTTTCTACAGCCTGAAACAATTCCTTAAAATCAGTAAAATCTTTTGCCGTGTAAATAAAAAAAAGATCCAACCCTGATGTGGCTGTATCAAGAGAGGAAAGAATTTGTTTTTGTAAACGATACGCCTCCCGAAGCTGACGTTTGATGCGATTGCGATCTACTGCATTTTTAAATAATCGAGCTGAAACGCCTACACCCGCACGAACGTCTGCTTGCTGAACCGGTTTATAGAAAACGCGTATCATCCCCACATTAAAGCGATGTCCCTCTTTAAAAAGCTGATCGATGGATTTTCGGCTTTTTAAACGCTCTGCCTTACCAAAAGTATTTCGAATCATGCCGTAGTAATAAAAAAAGCTCCGGTTTATCCGGAGCTATAAAGTTATCGAAACCTCGGAGGAGGCTTTATTATTTCAGTTTACTCTCGTCAGATACGGTTAGCTTTTTACGACCTTTTGCACGGCGGCTAGCTAACACTTTACGACCATTAGCGGTTTGCATACGCTTACGAAATCCGTGTACTGTTTTACGGCGTTTGCGATGCGGTTGGAATGTACGTTTCATAGTATTCTTAATTTTTCACGTTTGATGAAAGATGAATCGGGAGAACGATTCTGATTTCCATTTTCTTGCGGCAGGTCACCACACCCGACGCTTTGTGAAAGGATGGCAAAGGTAAGGCTTTCAGGGGAGGAGAAAAAGAAAAATAAGGTCTTATTAATCAGCGATTTATCCTCTAACAGGCAAAAGTTGAACTTCTTTGGAGCTAACCGGGGCTCCAAAAAAATGGGCCGCTTGTTTATCAAAAGCAGCAGTACTATCTGTAGTGTTAAATGTAAGGGTGGCCTGTTTGGTACAACGATTGGCTATTTCAGGATGTCTGTTGAGATATTCAACTAGACTGGTTGCTACAATTTTGCCCTGGGAAAGTAACTGTACGTTGGGAGGAAGGTATTTTCTGATTTTTTGCTCCAACAAAGGGTAGTGTGTACAAGCCAATAATAAAAGATCGATAGCCGGCTCTTTTTTAAAAATGGCATCGAGGTGCTTTTTTACAAAATAATCCGCACCGGGTCCTTCTTGTTCGTTATTCTCAATCAAGGGCACCCACATTGGACAAGCCTCTTGATAAACTTTTAAATGCGAATAAAATTTTTCAATCTCAATTGGGTAGGATTGAGAGTGCACGGTTCCCTCTGTTGCCAAAATACCTACTGCTCCAGATTTGGTGTATTGACCTAAAACCTCCGTGGTAGGCCGGATAACTCCTAACACACGATTAGCTGAAGCTATATGGGGCAAATCTTTTTGCTGAATAGTACGTAGTGCTTTAGCCGATGCTGTATTGCAAGCTAGTATTACCAAGGGACAGCCTTGATCAAAAAACCACTGCACAGCTTCTAGTGTATATTGATGTACGGCCTCGTAAGATCTATTGCCATAGGGCGAACGGGCGCTGTCTCCTAAATAACAAAAATCATATTGTGGCAGTTGCTGCACTAAACTTCGAAGTACAGTCAGTCCTCCAAAGCCAGAGTCGAATACGCCAATAGGTCCTATAGAAGTTGAAAGCGGCTGCAGCATAGTACAAATGTATGCACCGAAAAGTAAAGCGCCCGATCCAAAGGATCGGGCGCCACAACCTATGTTCAAAAAGTTTACTTAGCGGCCGGGGCTGCAGGAGCCTTAGGCAAAGTCAATTTCAACTTTGCAGCTACGGCGGCAATCATATCGTCCGCATCCGGAGCAACCAATAATGTTTCCTTGTTCATCACATGTGTATACCCCTTTTCCTTAGCTACAGCACGGATGGCATCATAAATTTTTCTGTAAAGTGGCGCCAGCAATTCATTTTGCTTTGCTTCCATAGCCTGGTTTACAATTTGCTGCCAATTCTGAATGGTGTTGATCAATTGGGGCAGTTCCTCTTCCAGTTGCTTCTTTACCGCAGCTGGTGGGGGCTTTAGGGTGTCTTTATACACACTATCCTTGTACTGATAAGTCTGAATCAATGAAGCATACTGAGGATTGATCGAATCCTGCTGGTAGCGAGTAAGGATAGAATCAAATTTGCTGATTTCAGGCATTAAAGAGAGCACATTCTCTACATTAATATAGCCAACCTTGATCTGCGCCTGGGAAGCATTTGTGAACCCGAGCAAACCAATCAACGCAATAATCGCAACGTACTTTTTCATGTTTTGGTTTTTATAAATAGAAGTTTATTTTATCGTATTCCTAATTCTCTAAGTACCTCCTCACTTTTATCAAGTTTAGGGTCGGCAAATATAATGGTAATTCCCTCACTTTTGTCTAGGACAAAGTCATAGCCCCGGCTAGCCGCCAGTTTTTGAATTGCATTGTACACTTTGTCCTGTACCGGCTTTACCAGTTCTTGTCTTTTCCGAAACAGATCGCCTTCAAAACCAAAACGTTTGCGTTGTAAATCACGCAACTCTTTTTCTTTATTAAAAAGTTGATCTTCTTTTCTTTTCTTTAGTTCGGCCGTTAGCATTACCTGTTCTGCATCAAACTCACGATACAAACGATCCAATGAAGATTGCATACTATCGATTTGTTTTTGCCAGGTTGCGGCCATCACATCCAACTGTTGCTGCGCCGCTCTGTATTCAGGCATTTTGTCTAAAATATAGCGTGTGTCAACCACGGCATATTTCTGTGCAGCACCAAAAAGTGCAGTGATCAGAAAACCGAATACCAATAAACTTTTTTTCATACTGTAAATTTATTCAGGTTCGAATCCTAGCATGAAGGTAAAACGAGAGATGCCTTTCAAACCGTTAGACTGGCCGGGTATGGCGCGATCTAAACCAATTCCGTAGTCAAACCCAAGCAAACCAAACATGGGAAGGAAAAAACGCATACCCACTCCCACACTACGACGTAAACGAAATGGATTATAATCTTTGTAATTATACCATCCATTAGCAGCTTCAAAAAAGCTTAACGCATAGATTGTGCTGCTGGGGTTGGTCACTAAAGGAAAGCGTGCCTCTAACTGGTATTTATTAAATATGGTAAAGAACTGGCTGGCACTTTGCTGGTCTGGATTAATAGTTGGATCGGAAGTTTGATAAACCGGATAACCACGATGTGCAACAATATCATAACCCAATAAACCAAAGTTATTGGTCAAGCCTGCATCTCCCACCTGAAAACGCTCAAAAGGAGAATAAGGTAAGTCAGGATTATAGCGTCCCATAAATCCATACTTAGCAGCCAACTTCACTACAAACTGACGATTTTTTTCTGCACCCAATGGCTTTCCAATTGGAACATACCATTCTGCGTTGAAACGCCACTTGTGATATTCTGGTCTGCGATAAGCATTGTAACCACTTCCCACATTGCCTAATAAGGAGTAAGGTGGTGTTAACTGAACGCTGGCCAAAAAATTAGATCCACTGGTTGGGAAAATAGGATTGAATACGGAAGAACGTTGTAAGGCAACTTTAACACTGACGTTGTTGGAAGTTCCGGATGTAAAGTCAGCACTGAATATGGGATAGTTTGCAAGTTTGTAGCGTGTGTAATTGAAAGTGAGTACCAGATTAAAATAATCATCAGGCCACTTCAATTGCTTTCCAAATGCAACAGAAAAACCACTTGTGCTGAGGTAATTTGTATCAGAGCGAGCCTTGTCAATACGACCCGTAAATGGATCAAATGCATTGGAGAAACGACTGCTGTTGAAACCAAGTGTCAGCGAATTTCTTTTCTTTCCTCCTAACCAAGGTTCTGTAAAAGAAGCACTATAGGAGCGATAAGCACGACCATTGGATTGCAGACGTACGCTTAGCTTTTGTCCATCTCCGGTTGGAAGCGGATCCCAAGCTGATTTTTTCCAAATATTCTTAACAGAAAAATTATTGAAAGTGACGCCCAGGGTACCGGTCAAACCAATACCCCCTCCCCAACCAGCAGAAAGCTCTAGTTGATCTGCAGATTTTTCTTCCAGTTGCCAATTGATATCTACGGTTCCGTCATCTTGATTAGGTACCACACCAGGATTAATTTTTTCCTGATTAAAGAACTGCAAATTTCCTAACTCACGTTGCGAACGGATCAACTGAGCACGACTGAACAACTCACCAGGAACTGTACGCAGTTCACGACGAACAACATGGTCTTTGGTTTTTTCATTTCCGGCAATCGTCACGTTTTTAATACGTGCCTGCGGACCCTCCATCATTCGAATTTCATAATCGATGGTATCATTATATACAGCTACTTCCACCGGTTCGGCACGGAAAAATAAATAACCGTCATCCATATAATAACCGCTGATGTCACCTCCTTCCTGAGAAGCTTCTTTACCAAGTCGTTTATTCAGAACGGCTACGTTATAGATGTCTCCTTTGTTTATCCCTAATAATTGATTGAGCAGTGAGTCCGAAAATTTTGAGTTGCCTTTCCATACAATATTTCCAAAGTAATAACGACGGCCTTCATTGATCTTAAAGTCCACATTCAAATTACCCCGCGCAGTTAAATATTGTGTATCGGCAATAATCTGTGCGTCGCGATAGCCTAGTGAGTTGTAATGATTGAGGAGTTTCTCCTTGTCTTCTTCGTACTTCTTATCATCAAATTTTGCGGAGCTTAATAATTTTAAACGAACGTAAGGATCCAATACACGTTTAGTACGGCTGGGCGAAAGGAATCCAAGTGTCTTGAAATAGTCGCGCACACTGGAACGAGGATTAGTCCCATAAGGACCGGACGCTTGATCAGGACGTAACGTGATACGAGTAGATTCCTTGGTGCCTTTGAATTGCTTTTTCAAACGCAGATCATCTACTTGCTCATTGCCGTAAAAATTGATGTCGCCAATACGAACCCGATTTCCCTTGACAACATTGATAAAAAGCATATTTGAGTTTGCAAACGTGGGGTCTGGTTTTTCTTCCAGCTTAACCTGCACATTTCTGAACCCTTTCTCCGCGTAATGCTTGGAAATTTTTTCGATGATCTCACGACGTGTATTCTCCGTGATGATGGTCTGTTTAGTGAGACTAATCTTAGTAAGAATATCCTCCTCCTCAGTTTTGCGAATACCCGTAAACTTGTAATTACCCAGACGAGGTCTTTCCTGCACATTGATCTCAATCCAAACCTTATCGTCTTCCAATTTGGTTACAAAAACCTGTGCACCAGAAAATAATTTTTGACGCCACAGGTTATTAATAGCCTTACCAAAAAGTTCAGCACCAGGATGTACAAACTTATCACCCGGCTGTAGGTTTGCAATCGAATAAACAATGGAAGTATCGAGATAGCGAAGACCCGTAATTTTTACGTCAGCAACAGTGTACTCTTTTACAATTCGGGCTTTTTCCCACTCCAATAAGCGAGGGTCTACAGAGGTGGGTTTGGTTGTATCAGGTTTCTCTTGCGCCTGAACAGACCCTGTTGAGCTCAATAAAAAAAGCCCAGTGAACAGCAGAAGATTTTTCAAGAAAAGTAAACGCATCAGTATTAATTCTTGTACCGCTTTATTTGTTGCGGTATATTTATTACAGTTAGTTAATATTCAATGTGTTATATAAATACGATTCCAGGCCGGTCGGCAAATTAAGCCTTAAAATCGAAAGTCTTTGTTAAAGCTGCTCACTGATTTTTCCAAAGCGTCTTTCCCTTTGCTGGTAGTCCAATAATGCATCATACAGGTTCTGCTTCCTGAAATCAGGCCAACACACTTCTGTAAAGTAAAGTTCTGCATAGGCCAATTGGTAAAGGAGAAAATTGCTGATTCTGTACTCCCCACTGGTTCTGATCATCAATTCAGGGTCTGGAAAAGCGTGGGTAGAGAGGTGTTCCTGAAGGGTTTGTTCATTTATTTGATCGGAATGAAGGTCCCCTTGTTCAACAGAACGGGCAATACGACGAACCGCCTCCACCAATTCCCAACGACCACTATAACTTAATGCCATTACCAAATTCAAACCCGTGTTGGGAGACGTCATTTCCAACGCCTCCGTCAGCTCATTACGTGCAAATTCGGGTAGCATATTAAGATCCCCGATTACATGTAAGCGGATATTGTTCTTATTCAGTGTTGGAACCTCTTTTCGAATGGTAGTTACCAGCAATTGCATGAGCCCCGATACCTCCTCGGCCGGACGATCCCAGTTTTCTGTAGAAAAAGCGTAAAGCGTTAAATATTGTATACTCAATTCAGCCGCACCTTCCACAATATCACGAACACTTTCAACTCCGTGGTAATGACCAAATAATCGGTCCTCCCCCTTGTCTTTTGCCCAACGGCCATTCCCATCCATAATGATGGCTATATGACGGGGCAAACGATCTTTGTCTAATAATGCTGGAACGGAAGCGGACATATGCAGTTTCGAATCAGGCGCAAAGTTACCCATTTTAGTCGGCAGCGGGGCATTTATAGCTGAATAGGTTGAAACTGAAGGTTAACTGGGCTGAAACAAACTGATCTCGCTGACGGCTACCATTTCCACGCTGACGACCGGGAATCCCAATTGGAGTGCCCAGTTCGTAAGAACGATCACTTAATAATTGTGCCACTGATACACCCCCCGGAGGCTTCGGAAACGCAGCAAGATCCACATAGGTAGTACTAACATCGTCTAAATAATCAGTGCTGGTAAACCGATGTACCACTTCCAACCCAATATTATAGCGGCCCCCACTTATCGAATATTTAAACCCTCCTCCAAATGGTATACTCAATGCGGTTGTACCATACATTTTTCGATCAGGATATAGCGGGCTATTCTGCCCTTCTGTACCAATGGGCAATTCTCTAAAATAGATGCGTTGGTTGGCCAGAAAAGTGTAGGGATCGTAATTGAAAATCCCCACACCTAATGTGATATAAGGTGTAAAATTGTACCCGGGCTCTTGTGGCACAAAACGGAAAAAATTAAAATCACCCTGCAAGGCCACTTCCCATACCGAGGTATTAAAACTCAGATTACGTTGTAGCTGAACTGCATTTTGCGTATTGTAAACATCAGAATATCCTAACTCAGCATAACTCACTCCCACTCTTGCCGCAATATAATTGCCCAGGTTTTTTTTAAAATATAATGTGCCCGCTGGTTTTGGTCTGTTCAATCGGGTGCGTGTATTAAGATCTCCAAAATAGTGTGCAGAACCCAGGCCCACGCCTACTTCTCCCAGTAAATAATCCCCTTGCTGCGCTTGAAGGGATAAGGAAGAAAAGAAACAAGCTACTATCCCTGCAAGTGCCGCCCCATAATTAATCCGCATCATACACTCTGTAACGTTAAAAAAAGAGATTTGGTATTTGTTAGTTACGCTTATCAAGACCCCAGGTCAGCTTGTTGTGAAGCGTTTGCAAAAAATTATTTTCACTTAATCGAAGCAGATTGATGGTAAACTGTTCTTTACGAATTGCCAATTGAACATCCTTGTGAACAATTTCGCGACGGGCATCGAGTGAACAAATTACTTGTTCGCCTCTGCTTTCTACCTCAAATGATATAACATGATCGTCCGGTACCACAATGGGACGAACATTTAAATTATGTGGGGCTACGGGAGTTATCACAAAACTCTGTGAATCCGGAAACACAATAGGGCCATTACAGCTCAGTGAATAACCGGTGGAACCCGTGGGTGTTGCAACAATGAGACCATCGGCCCAATAGGTATTTAAAAATTCACCATTCAAATAAGTATGAATTTTTATCATGGAGTTGATGTCCCGTTTGAGCAGTGTAAACTCATTTAACGCATACGGTACTTCGCCAAATAAAGGGATATTCGCATCGAGATGAATCAGCGTTCGATGATCTTCTACGTAGGTGCGATTAGCCAACGAGCGAACTGCTAAATCAACTTGTTCCTTACCAATACTGGCCAAGAAGCCCAGCCGTCCAAAATTGATCCCCATCACCGCAATTTTTTTATTTCGGATCAGGGCTATCGTATCTAATAAGGTTCCGTCCCCTCCTAAACTGATGATGTGTTCAATGTCTTCCGTTAATTCAGCTGATTGCGTGAATGTTTTAACTTGTTCAGACAGACGAACTTTATCCTTGATCTGCTCGTATAACGGCTGATAAATAATCGCCTCGATTTGCTGTTGATAAAGTGCTTCGAAGAAAAGCTGCAGCGGAAGAAGTTGGGCTTCATCAAAAACCCGGCTGTATATCGCTGCTTTCATGTCAAAAACTGCTGGTGCGGTGCAAAAATAGCCCGTTTTGACCGAAGTTATTAAAGCTGTACTCGATACGAATCGTTAAATCATACAAAGAAAGTATATCAACACCAAATCCTGCCGCATGTAAAAACTTGTTTTGCAGAAAATTAAACCCGGGCTCAGGGCTATGCACGTAGCCCGCATTCGAATATAGTTTTCCAAAAATTCGAAAAGGAACCGTGGTGATGGACGCTCGCTTACGAATAAATCCGGGCAAGGGTATATTAACCTGAAATAACTCTCTGGCAAAACTAGTGCGGAGATAACCTCCTGCCACGCCATCCACCACATTGTATTCAAAACCGCGCATGAAAATTTCTTCATACCCTAAAAATCGTCTGTTCACATAGGGCTGGTTAAATGGAAGTTTTAATCCGGCATACGATTCAAGTGTTACAATATTTTTTAGTCCCACGGGCCAAACTTTCATTGTTTGCCAATGGAGTTGCCAAAGATTAATTGCAGGAGAAAAACCCAATTTGCTAAAACGTACCCGGGTAGCAAATCCCTCGCGTGGATAAGGGATATAATCCATCTTGGCATACGTGAATTGGTAATAAAATTCAGGAAACTGATTCACGTTTCCTGGAGCACGGAAATAATCTCTATTAGCGCGCAATACCGTATCCTCTACTTTTTCACGGAAATAAAAGATGCCAACATTATGTCGGGCAAACAATTTTTTCCGATACGTTAGCTCACCGCCCACGCTGGCAAAGGAGCGAATAAAATCAGGGGTTCGTAAAAAAACCTGCTTATCCTCGATGGTATTATAATTGATCTCTCGCCCCTTACCCGTTCGAGCCGCCAAGCGAAATCCCCATTGCATTTTTCGATCAAAGTAGGGTTTCTCATAGCTAATTGATAACTCTTGGGTATACCCATTGATCAGCCACAAACGAAGTTTATCATTATGCCCTGTTGCATTATTATACAATAATTTCAGCCCATAGTTAACGCGTTGCAAACTGGCTTTTTGATCAATCAGCCACTGATTAATGTTGCGATCAACCAAATCAAAAAATGGAAATGGGAATAAGTACCAACGTTCAATTACTTCTACAGTTATTTCCAGACAATTCCCTTCAAACTTACTAGCATAAATACGAGCCGAATGAAAAAGGGCCGTGTTCATTAATTGCTGTTCGCCTTGTTTGAAAAGATCTATCAGTTGTGACAAGGAAAATGACATGCCGGGCTTGAATGGCACTTCTCTTACAACAATATTGGAGCGGGTTTTTTTATTGCCTGCCACTACAAGAGAGGCTATTAAAAAATCAGCTCCTGTTTGAACTTTATCGGCAGTAAATGCGGGGATATAACGAAGTAGTGATGCTACAGTATCCGTAGCAGGAAGAGAGTCAATTTCACGATCGGTTTGCTGCGAAAGAATGGGTTGTGCCGACAGTATAAACACGCTCGCAAGCAAAACATATAATTTCCATTGACACATATAGCGGATTACCCCAGGTCTAGTGCCTGGTACTGTCAAATCTTGAGATAATGGATCAAATGATCGTAGTTACTTTTTAACTCGTTGGCATATTGCTCTTCCCCTACATAAAATCGAACCGTATAGTCATAACGTTGAAACGTGGCAATCACATCCGAAACTTCATATTTATTCAATCGAATGGTGATTTGAATGTGACCCGTTTGTGCGTTGACTGTAGTATTTAGTTGCAATAACTGTGCGTCGTTGGATTCAACCAATTTTGCTACCTCGCTGGCTGTATAGTGTTGTGCCTCTTTTTCGAGCACTAATAGGGCTCCTCCTGCTTGCAATCCTAAAAATTTTCCAATAGCTGTTGTAAGCTCCAATGCGCTGATGGTAGCTAATAATTCTTGCTGCTCAGTAATAACAGGAACCAAGGAAAGACCTTGTTCACCCATCACCTGTACAGCGGCTAGAAAATGATCAGTAGGCTTTACGCTGGGACGAGGCAAGGGCCATCCTAATTGATCCAATGCAATTGAATCATCACTTACTTCATAAAGGGCTTCTCTGCTTACCAATCCCTGATAGGTTGTACCCTCCACTACAGGAAGATGCGTAAGCTGTTCGTCCTCCATCATGGCAAGTGCAGTGGTTACTGATTCAGTATACTGAACCCAAGGATAGCCGGCGTAATTAAGATCTTGTATTTGCATCGACCAATGGTTAGGGATGCTGTAATTTATTTAAAAAACCATGAAGAATTTTATTGAATTCATCCGGCACTTCCATCATGGGAGCATGTCCGCACTTATCAATAAAATGTAATTCGCTATTAGGGATCAACTTATTAAACTCGTGGCCTACAAAAGGGGGAGTGATCGTATCGTTATTTCCCCAGATCAACAGCGTGGGCTTATTGATTTGATTCAGTTCTTCTCCCAGGTTATTTCGAATGGCACTTTTTGCCAACGCAATGATCTTGATCACCTTGAGACGATTGTTAGTAATACTGTATACTTCGTCCACCAATTCCTTGGTAGCAACGGCGGGATCATAGAATGTCAACGCCGTTTTGTTCTTTATGTACTCATAGTCGCCTCGTCGAGGATAACTATCCCCCATTCCATTTTCGAAGAGACCGGAACTACCGGTAAGAATTAGTGATTTAACACGCTCAGGATTTTTCAGCGTATGTACCAAGGCCACATGCCCTCCCAATGAATTACCGAGCAAATGAACCTCACGCAAATCCAGTGTTTCCAAGAATCGATTTACATATTTAGCTAAACCACCTACAGAAGTATGGAGGATATCCATATCTAACAGTGGTAACAATGGAACAATCACTCGATTATGGGAACGGAAATATTCAATCAGGCCCGAAAAATTACTTAGGGCTCCAAACAGACCATGGAGAAGAACCAAGGGTTCTCCCGTTCCTTCCTCCACATATCTGAACTTCTCTTTTTGTCTGATCTCGTATTGCATGGGTTCGCTAGTCGCTCGCTCCTCGCTAAATTAGTCGATTTCAGTCAATAACCAAGGTGGTGAATCAAGGTGCAGGAATCTGCTCTTTTACTTGTTCGAAAAAATCTTGTAATTGCTGATACATCCCTTTGAAAACGGGAAACAGTTTTGCAAAGCTGTCCATCACCCAAGGTCCAATTTCTTTTAGATAAGGGTAGGTGATTGATTCTTCCATTCCATCAGTGGGAAAGAAAGGAAGTTGTAACGCATAAAATAAAATTATACTACAAGAAAGCAGATAAATAGCCCAATAAAACAAAATTCCTCCTAGCGTATTGACCCAGCCTAGTGTAATCAATTGTACTCCCTTTTCCAAGGCGTTAGCTCCTAATCGTATCAATAAAATTACACCTACTAACACCAGCAAAAAAGATAAAGGAGGAACCCATTTTCCTTCCCAGGAAAAGTAGGCACGTAAATAAGCCGTTGCTACCACGGATAATTTCATGGCAGCCGCTAAGCCAACTATAATAGCCACGAGTGAAAAAACGCCAACAATCAGTCCTCTTTTATAGCCCGTATACGTGGCCAGCACCAATAAGATCAATAATAGAATATCAAGGAACATAATAAATATCTATTGACCGCTCAATAATTCGCGAACGATGGTGGAAATTAATTTTCCTTCGGCCTTTCCAGCTAATTCTTTGTTGGCTAATCCCATCACTTTGCCCATGTCAGCAGGTGTGCTGGCTCCAGCCTTTGCCACTAATTGTACTAAAACTGCACGAACTTCAGCAGGATCCATTTGTTGAGGAAGGAATTTTTCGATCACAGCAATCTCTTCTCTTTCTTTCTTGGCCAGATCCTCACGACCTTGTTGTGTAAAAATCTCCAGGGAGTCTTTACGTTGTTTGACCATTTTCTGTAACAACTTGATCTCCCCGTCTGCAGAAAGTTCGCCAGCAGCTCCTTCTGATGTTTTCGCAAGAAGGATAGCGGCTTTAATGGCGCGTAAGGAACGAAGTGCTGCTTCATCTTTAGCCAACATGGCAGCTTTCAATTCAGTCATGATTTGTTGTTCGAGTGCCATAAATTATTAAGCCTTGTTTTGTTGTAATTGTTTTTCTCTGAAGCGAGCATAAAACGATTTAGCAAAATTCTTCATGTCTTCTACCTGATCAGCGTACTGCGTGGCACGACCATACGTATCCGCCATGGTCATGAGCGTTTGATAAAAAAAGTCGGCCATTTCATCGACCATCATTTCTTTGGTCCATAGATCAATTCGCAGTGCCGCTTTGTCGGCTGGGTCCCAAAAAGAAAGAAACATGGCACGCGCTGGTTGATTCTCAGCAGCACCGGTGTCACTGGCTTTCCAGCTGATAGCAGCCGGGATACGATTCTCGTCCGTTTTAACTTCGATATGAATGGTGGATTGATGCATAATAAGATTTAAAAGTGCTGTAAAGATACGCAAGGCAATGGTGAAGCGGCAGCTGCTTTCAAACACATTCGGCGGCTTGCAGGAATTGATTAAAAGCAGTTTGATTATTGACTGGTGAAAAAAGTGACTGCTGTGTAATGATTATTTCTTTTCGATATGACTCATCCTTATAGATACGCATTAGCTGCGCTGCTAACTGGTCAACAGGGGTAGCATCCTCTACTTGATTTTCAGGAAATAGTAGCAGTGGAATCTGAACTTGACTGGCTTTACGATAGTGAAAATCCAATTGCTCTTTTGCATCCAGCGCTAATAAGGCATAGGCACCTGCTTCCTGATGGGCCTCCTCCTCAGGAGTCTGGACTGGATTGATTACTACTGTTGATTTGTATTTATAGGAGTTGAGTTTTTTAACAAAAGCAGGAAAACGCAAAGCAACATCCTGTGAAAAAATAAGTTGCAACTCAGATTGCTGACGACGTTTAAAAAGTGAATAGGCTTTTAATAAATTTATCAAAACCGCCTCACTGGGAATTGAACCTACTATTTTTATATATAAGGAAGGGGTTCGTAAAGGCTGTGTTTCATAAATAGGAGCCAGTACCGGTGGCACAATCGATACCTCGTTTGGGAGCGGGAATTGCTGTTTTTTATATTGATCTAGCAACAAGACGGAGGTGATTACAACTTTATTTGCAGTAGCAACTTGCTGTATTACTTTTTTTGAAAAGTTCGCGGGGCGTGGCTGACAAACCCATAAAAGCTGGTTGAGCGATTTTGGAACTTGAACTCCTAACTCTGTAATGATAAGATCAGCCTTGAGCGACCTAAGTTGTTGGCCAAGCAAAAAAGGGCGTAAAAAAGGAAAATAATACCCGAGCCTGGGCAATGTCTTTATACACTTTTCAGGAATAAGCATGGATAAAACCGAAGGTGCCAACATCACACATTCATCTTTATTTCTTGCAGCCATCCATTTTGCCATCAGATTGGTGAGACCTGACTGTTCATACTGTCTTCGATGCCAGGGGATAAGAAAGATAATACGCATGCATGGCAAAGGTAGGCAGCAGCCACTTGTCCGCTAGCGGGGGGTTTATTACCTTTGGAGTTATGGATGTTACTAAAATGGAGTACAACACCACCCGCCAATACTTAACAATGCGGGAGTATGGTAGACATGTACAAAGAATGGTTGATCATGTGAAAACTATTCAAGATCCCGAAAGAAGACAGCGAAACGCACAAGCCGTCATTGAGCTGATGGGTTTTCTAAACCCCCAACTCAAGAACATGGAAGATTTTCGTCATAAACTTTGGGACCACTTGTTTTTGATTGCAGACTTTGACCTGGAAGTAAAATCACCCTACCCGATCCCTACCCGGGAATCATTGAAGGCAAAACCACAACCCCTACCCTATCCAAAACGTCACCCTCGCTATTCGCATTTAGGAAAAAATTTGGAGTTGGTACTTGATAAAGCTCTCAAAGAAGAGAATCCAGAGAAAAAATTAGGCTTTGCTAATGCCATTGCTTACTACATGAAGCTGGCCTATAATAACTGGCATAAAGAACTTATTTACGACGATGCCATTCAAAGCGAATTGGATAACATCACTAACGGACAGCTTACTTTCACCAACACACCTTATATCAAAGCTTACCGTCATCAGCCTGAACGCGAAATGGGAAGAGGAGGCTATGGAAAAGGTAGAGGGAAGTATAGACCACAGGGAAATGGGCGTCCAAACCGTCCTGGTGGCAACTTTAAGAAAAAACGATATTGATCTTCTTCTTTGGAAGATCTTCCTATGTCGAACCCATCCGATAAGATTATTATTATTGCCGCACCTTCCGGAGCTGGCAAAACGTCCATTGTTCGTTTTCTGTTAAACCGCTTTGAATCGCAGCTGGGATTTTCAATTTCCTGTGCTACCCGTTCGCCTCGGGCTAATGAAAAAGAGGGAGTTGATTACTATTTTATCAGTGCGGAAAACTTCAAACAAAAAATTAGCGAAGATCAATTTGCAGAGTGGGAAATGGTCTACCAAGGAAAATATTACGGAACCCTACGAAGTGAGTTAAATCGAATTTGGTCTGCAAAAAAAGTTCCCCTCTTGGATATTGATGTGAAGGGTGGTTTACGGGTTAAAGAAAATTACCCGCAAAGTCTTTCCATCTTTATTCAACCTCCCTCATTGGCTGAGCTAAAAAACAGACTGGAAGCAAGAGGAACAGAAACTCCTGAAAGCTTAACGATGCGACTGGACAAAGCTTCGCTGGAAATGAGCTTTAGCAATCAATTTGATATAATTGTAATCAACGACCAGCTAGAAAAGGCTTGTGAAGAAGTAGCAAGACTGGTAGCTGCCTATTTAGAGTAATATGGTTGCCTGGGATACGCTTTTACTATTTATCGCTACCCTTTTATTGATGGGCTTTTTTGCAGGCATTGAAATGGCTTTTTACAGCGCCAACCGACTTAGCCTTGAGATCAAAAGAAAAAAACAAGAGCGTGCCTCCAAAACAGTTGGTACTTTTTTTGAAACCCCGGATCGATTTTTAGGAACTACGCAATTTGGCTTTATCCTTTTTTTGGTATTACTCAGTTTGCAACTCAGCGATGTCATGCAACTGTTCTGGCAGCGATTTCAAGTTGGAACTGACCTGTTTCGTTTATTAGTAGAAATTATAATAGCTACGTTGGTGGTACTGATTGGAGGGGAATTTTTCCCACGTGCCATTTTTCGTGCAAACAGCACCACCTTACTACTACGTTTTGCCCCTATCATAGAATTGTTCTATCGACTGTTTTATCCAATTGCCACTGCAATGATGGACGCGGCAGAGTGGGTACTCAAGTACATTTTTAATTTGCGGCTAAACCCTCAAAAAGGATCCTTACATCGTGCCGACCTTAAGAACTTGTTTGAAGGAGTAGAAGAAGAACGAAAAGAAAGAAGTGCGCAGTTAATGGAAAACGCACAGGAGCTTCCCAAAATTCGTGTTCGACAATGTTTAGTACCCAGAAAAGAAGTAATTGGTATTGATAGCCGTCTGTCTTTAAAACAACTCCGACAAAAATTTATAGAAACTAAACTGAGCAAGCTAGTAGTTTATGACGGCAATATTGATCGGATCATTGGTTATGTGCATCAACTTGACCTTTTTTCTCAGCCTCAACAAATTGCTGATATTCTTCATCCGATCCCGGCAGTTCCTGAAAGTATGAGTGCTTCTGACTTGATCGGAAAGTTCAGTCGAGAACGAAAAAGCATTGCTTGGGTGGTAGACGAATTTGGAGGGACCGCCGGTATTGTAACCATGGAAGATGTGCTGGAAGAATTGTTTGGTGAAATTCAGGACGAATATGATACGGAGGAATTTTTAGAACGGAGGCTGGAGAATGGGGACTTTATCTTGTCTGGTCGTTTAGAGTTAGATTATCTGCAAGAGAAATACGGGCTGGAGTTTCCTGACGAAGAAGCAGAAACACTTTCAGGCTATATTATCAACTACCACGAAACCATTCCCACTCAAAAAGAACGGATCATCATTGCAGACTACGAATTTGAAATCCTGCATGTATCGGATACAAGAATTGAAACCATACGCCTGCATCGATTGCAATCTTGAGATGACCCATACGGACCTTATCTTTGTGCGAGATTTTTAGCATGTCCCTATTTGATTTTCTAAATAACAGAGAGCCTGCTGCAGGTGAAATGACCTTCATCGATCATCTGGAGGAACTGAGATGGCATATTATCCGCTCCGTGATTGCAGTGTTGGTGGCCGCTATTTTTATTTTTATCAACTCCGACTTTGTGGTGGATCAATTGCTATTTGGACCCACTAAACCTGATTTTATTTCTGCAGTCTGGCTGTGCAAAATAGGAAACCAACTAGGCATTGGGGATGCACTTTGTTTCAAACAGGTAGAAACAAAGTTTTTAGAAACCACTATGACCGGGCAATTCATTGCCTCTTTTACCCTTTCCTTTATTGGAGGACTGATTCTTGCCTTCCCCTATGTATTCTGGGAATTTTGGCGCTTTATTAAACCTGCACTTTCCTCGAACGAACTCAAGAAAACCAGAGGTGTGATTTTTTGGGTGTCGCTACTCTTTTTTACGGGAGTCCTATTTGGCTATTATATCCTTACTCCTTTTATGGTCAATTTCTATTTCAACTATAAATTGAGTGAACAGATTCAGATCATGCCTTCCTTTTCAGATTATTTAGAAAATCTGATTTATACAACCTTTGGTATTGGATTGCTATTTCAACTTCCCTTATTGATGAGTCTGTTAACCAGAATTGGTATTGTATCTGCACGCTTTTTAAGACAATACCGTCGGCACGCGTTCGTCATTATTCTTATAGCTGCTGCTGTGATTACTCCCTCCACCGATCCATTTAGTTTAACCATAGTGACCATTCCACTTTACTTACTCTTTGAAGCCAGTATTGTTATTGCCTCGCGTATTAACAAAAGACAGGAAAAAGAGCGAGCGGAGGAGTGGAGTTAAATTTTCAACACATGAATAGCTCCTTTAATCTACAGTTACCCGTTGCATTGGGAGGTGACCATGCTGGGTTTAGCTATAAAGCTCAGTTAATTGCTTTCCTGGAAAAAAAGGGAATTCCCGTGCTAGACTTGGGGCCTTTTAGTGATGCTTCTGTGGACTATCCTGACTTTGCGCATCCTGTTGCACAAGCGGTTGAGGAAGGAAGAGCGGCTTTTGGTGTTTTGATTTGTGGCAGTGGAAATGGAGTAGCGATCACTGCCAACAAACATGCCGGTATACGTGCTGCGCTGTGTTGGGAAAAAGAATTGGCACAGCTGGCCCGCTCTCACAATAATGCGAACGTGCTTTGTATGCCCGCCCGATTTGTATCGGTTGAGGCAGCTATAGAAATGCTTCAAGCATTTCTGGAAACTCCTTTTGAAGGTGGTCGACACGAAAATCGGGTACAAAAAATCGCTTGTCGCTAAGATTAGCCGCTCATCCCAGTTACGAGGGTTTACCATCATTTGGAAGTATATTTATCCTCCTCAAATCAATCCGCTATGTATAAATTACTCGCGTTGCTAGTACTGGTAGCTCCAATGAGCTTGCTAGCACAAAAAAAAGATAAAGCAGTTATAAAAGCTGCTTC
>VFQT010002082.1_pt1 | contig 21492 bp, 19 predicted proteins | sample 3512381 | NCBI WGS metagenome assembly VFQT01 (sample SAMN10412376, study PRJNA504923) | tailings metagenome | isolation source: Relicate 2 Philex TSF3 active mining site | place: Philippines: Tuba, Benguet | collected 2017-08-29
AGGAAAAACTGTATCCTTCAGGCAGGTCTGCATCTGATACCCTGACAGACAACTGACCCGTGGCCGTTTCTATATAAAAACTGTCGTCCATGTCACCGGCATACTCTACCCTCCAAACCGGCAATCGCTTGTTCACGAATCCGTATTCTCCGGCAAAAGCAGTTACCGGCTGGACCTGCAGGGTATCTGAAGGATTTCCTCCGCCAAACAATGACCCGAGATATGCTGCATATTTCCGCTCTCCGGCAACCAACTTTTGGCCTGTCGAACTAAAATAGTCAACCACGGGCATGACGGCCTTCCGATCCTTGCTCCAAACCGGACGACTATCTCCAGCTATGGATTTTCCCGATGGAGATGAAAGAATCCGCCAGCAGGTGCTATCCTGTAAACGAACCAGGGAGTAATTATAAGGGAATATCCCACCCTTTCTGCCCATCTCCAACGGATCGGTCTCCAGTTCAGTGACAGATATATCATTATCCACGTGATACATGGCCCGATCGTCCGGGGATAATTTAGAAAGGGCATGATAGGCTCCACTGAAACTGAACATCAGGGTGAACAGAGACGCAGTGACCGATACGATCCGGTGATTGAATCGCCAGCGCAACCGGGCATTCCCTTTGGGCCGTAAGGTCCTCGTCTTCCGGAATATCCACAACCCCATGACTGCGGATACGAAACTGATGGATAACAGGATCGCCATCAGCACATACCTGAATCCTCCCAGCGAGGAAGCCCAGTCCCAGGTATGAAACATCCCGAAAACGGCATCCAGCGCAGCCCTCCGATCATCTACAGCATGCACGAACCGATCCTGGGTAGTTTCCACATAGATCCTGATCCCGTCGGCACGATCAAATGATACCCGATAGGCGGGAAGTATCCGCTGGATCTCATCATACTCCTCGTTAAAGGCCGTTAATCGATCCACGGATCGAATGATCGCCCCCTTGGGTATGTCCAGCACCCAACGGGTGGCTGATGTGCAACAGGCATGCCCGGTAGCCTCTCCCATACTATCCGGTAAACTGGGACCAGCGGAAGAATCGATCCCTTCCAGGAACTGACGGGCAATATGACGGGCATACAGGTCATCGCCATTTTTCAGGAGTGCGCCGTCCATGGTACTCAGGTATACCGGCACCTCTCCCCGTTGCAATTGCACCTGAAAGAAAGCATTCGGCCCGATGTGGACCAGTCTGAGATCGTGGACCTGCGAAATGTTGTTGCGCGTGAGGGCTTCCGCCGGGGAGATCCATATGGCGGAATCATTGAGTTTCTTCACGGGCAGCTGTTGCAATCGAACAGCCGGCCTGAACGAACTCATGATCGGATGCATGAAGCCGCTGATGGCCCATAACAACACCGGAATGGCTACAATAATGCTAAGCAGACGATGCCAGCGATAAAAGGATTTTGACATGGCTGATGGTTGTTGGATCAAAATTTAACCCCGAAACCCACGGTGATTTCTCTGGGCATCCCGAGGTTATACGAATAGGAAGCATTACCGGCCGCCGTTGATTTGGTCACCGATGTCGCATAGTAAGCATCAGTGAGATTCAATACATTCAACCACACATCCAGCCACTTGCGCTGATAACCGATCCGGGCATGCACCAGATCGAAGCCCGAATAAGTAAACAGATTCAGGTCGTCCATGTAATACTTACCTAATCGCTGCCATTCAGCGCCCAACCGTAATCCCTTTACGAAGGCCGGACGCCAGGTGGCTTCAGCATTAGCCATGAATCGCGGAGCTCCGCTCATCTCCTTTCCATTGAAATTCACGCCACGCACCACATAATCGACATAAGAATGACGGGCATTCGTGCCGCTGAAACGTACATTGAATCGATCACTCGCCTTGTATCGAATGCCGTATTCAATGCCCTTGTGCATGGAGCGACCGGCATTCTGGTTGACATTGGTACCATCTGCCTGACGTACCGAAATGATCTCATTGCTGCCCTCCAATGCATACAGGCTCCAATCTGCGTAGAGCTTGTCACCCCACAAACTCATCCATCCACCGAGTTCCGTGTTCCGGAAGGTCTGCGGACGCAGATAGGGAGTCTTCACGGAATTGAACAACTCGTTGAGCTGTGGCGGCACATAGCCTTCGCTGGAATTGGCATAAAATCCAATACCCCGAACATTGTAGGTGGCCCCGATCTTGGGGGTAAACCTGGAGAAATGTTGAATGGAAGACGGCCCCCCGGATGTTGCAGAAGGAGGAAGACTGTTCCGGAAATCATACCTGAAATCATCATACCTGACCGATGCCACCAACCTGAAACGCTTGAATGGCGTAAACTCCAGCTGTGCAAAGGCCGCTGTGTTCAGGATCTGTGTCCTATAATTATTGAGCACCGAATCATTGGCAGGCCTGCTGTAACCGGTGAACTTTCCGGTGGGAGAAGCCCGATCGATCCAGATGAATTCTGCAAAATAGGTCTGTGGACTCCGGTCTATATTTCCACCGGCCACCAGCCTGCCTTTGAGGCGCTTCAGTGGTTGCACATGCTGCAGAAAAACCGCCGCCGTGGAAAAAGCATTGTCGTTGATCTGTCCCCGGAACCGAAGCGGGTTGGAGGTACTGCCTACAGAATAAGAAGGGTTCTGTGCGATGGAATTATCGCGGTACATGAAGGTCAAATTCGTAACCTTTCCCTCCGACCACACATGTTCCAGGGTGGAACGATAGCGAAACGACTCGACCGCACGATACGTGAAAGTGTGAAAGGTTGAAAAATCACGACGCGAAAACCTGATGCTGTCCAGACCGCCGGTCATGTCGCTGTAGTAGTCAACATAACTGAGGGCATTGGTCCATTTCGTGCGATCGGTGATGGCATAGATCGCTTTGGCACTGAATGACTTCTTATCAAAATCACTGTATTCCGTCTGCCCCGAACGCCGCTGCGCATAGTACCCGCTCAAGATGATCCCAAACTTGCCCTTGGTCATCCCAAAACGGGCATCCGTGCGCAGATAGCCGTTGTTGTTACGCTGAACATTCAGGTATCCGGAAGGCTTATCTCCGGGAGATTCGGTGATCACATTGACCACCCCGCCAATGGCCTCTGCACCATAGAGCGAAGAACTCGGTCCCTTGATCACCTCGATGCGCTCAGCCCCCGGAAGATTCAATTCCAGCAGTGCGTTGTGGTTGAACACGCCCGTGGTTCGAATGGGAATTCCATCTTCCAGATAGAGAAAAAGACTCTTGGTTGTGATGGGCTGACGAATGCTCATCGAATGCTGCTCATTCCCCAGGTTGGTATTATACACACCACTGACCTTGTTCAGCAGCAGATCCATGGTTTGCGCCCTGGTTTCTTCTATCGTACGCCGGCTGACGGTAGCGATCGCCACCGGAGCCTCAGACCGTTGTTGGGCTACCCGGCCGGCTGTAATGACCACTTGTTCTATATCCCGGACAGAATCCGCCGCCGGCGGTTTTCGATCCTGGGCAAAAAGTCCCGAGGCCATGAGGATCATGGCCATCAGGCAATATGTCTGTTTCATGAATTAATTTGATGAATGGAAAGTATGATGCCAGAAGATATGCTCCCCACCAAGCTTCATTTTGTGAGGGCAACAGATGTTTCAAATGCGCCGAAATCTATCTTACACACGCGAGTTTCATGACTAAAGAGCTGCAATAGCCCCTTATGAATGCGACGAGCCTGGGCGGGCGAAAAACTGAATCAACACAAGAAACACCTGGAGGAATGGGGCATCAAATGGACGGGGGATGGAAAATATCGTCCATGTATGAAGACGCATAGTCTTCGGAATAACAAGACACGGCGTGGCTAAGCGAAAGTGTAAATGACCCAGGCCCGGAAGGGAAGGCCACCGTTTCGAAGGCAGATTCGCCGAGAAAAGGTTTGACAGGGGGTACCGCTTCAGAGGTGGAAGTACCTTCGGCAGCACCCATTTTACGCATCATCTGACACCGACCGTTACAACCTGACTTTGGCTTTAACTTGTTGATACAAGCCTGCCGGTAACGGTCCATGTTTACCAGGTAGTCAGCAGCGATGATGGGGCGCGAGAGATCCCTGAACATGAAGATGCAAAGCATCAACAGTGCAAGGATGAATCTCAAAAAATGCATATTGATGGGCAAAATTACAACTTATCCTATTGCTGAATACGGATAAATAACACCTCATCCCCCCGGCTTTCGAATATTTTCAGCCATGGAGAATGAGGTGTTGGTATTGACGACTACTTCTTACCTTTTAAAAGGTAGGCCACCTGAAGACCAAACAGATGATTATTCCAGGTCAGTCCTGTTGTATTCTGAATATTTGAAAAACCACGAACATAATTCAGCCCAATAGATAACCCGGATCTTAATATGATACCAGTCCGAATATCCAACCCGATATCCGTCCGGTTGAGTTGCCCGGGGTCACTACCCAGTTCAAGCTTTTCCACTCCATCATCTGCCTTTTCGGAAGCGGCCAAATTGAAACCCAGATTTGGACCTCCTGCTACAAAAAAACCACTTTTGGACCGATACTGCAGCGATAAGGGAATATCAAGGGCCGTAAAACGGATCTTGTCGGTGTGATCTCCGTGGGAGATCCCTGTACCCTTCGACTGTAACATAAGCCGAGGCTGGAAAGACCAGCCACCCTTGCCCAGCGGAATATCCGTCAGGATACCCAGCTGGTAGCCTGGGATGGCCTGCTTCTCATCATTGATGTCATCGTCATTGGTGGAAATATGTGCCATATGAACGCCACCGGTCACTCCGAAACGCGTCTGGCCCTGCAGGCTGGTCAGGGCAAGCAATAGCATGCCCAGGGATAGTATCCCGTACTTCATGGTCATTGATATTTAAAGGTGAATGTAAACTCAGTTGGTGATGCGGACCGGCACCAATATCTGGACATCACTGTGACCCAGCGTGGGTGCGTCATTGGGCCCTTTGATGCCTGACTTATGCATCAGCTTGAGCATTATACTACCCGTACCCGCCGTTCCAACCACCCAGCTGGCATTGAGTCCCAGCGGGTATCCGTTAGTGTCCTTATCTGTTTTGGTGATGGTCAGCGTGACGCCTGTCGGCAAATAAAAGACCTCATGTGCCTTACCCTGCGCCGCTATACCAGCGGTCAGGTCCCGCTCCGTACCGCCCGATAAATTCTTGAAGGCTATCGCAGAAGTATAGGTCTGTCCCGCTTTCAGACGGATCGTATCGATCCGTGTGGGAGGATTGCCTCCATCCCCGTCCGGATCCTCGATAGTGAAAGTAGCCGTGGCCCCGGCACCACTGAAAGACAACGTGATCTTGTTGATCGCCTCATGCTCATTCTCATCATTCGGATCAGATGCTTTCTTGCAAGCAGTAGTCCCCATGACAAGTGACAGGATGGAGAGGATGATGATCTTGTGCTTCATGATCCAAATGTAGGGAGAAAATCAATATTTGAAACAATGTTGCAAAAATTGAGTAAATTTCTTTTTACAGCCCCACCCGCCATTGCACCGTAATATTCCTCCCCATCTCATCCGTAAAATACCGGAACCGGTTCATGTAATCCCGGTAGCTCGTATTCAATAAGTTATGAACCCCAATATTCAAGGTACTCTCCATGCCGGATATCCGGAAGGACGTACCGAAGTTCAGATGCAGCAGGGTATAGGCCGGCGGCGGTGCCAGGTAGTCATTATTGGGATCGGGCACCAGTCGTTGCCGGAAGACATGTTGTACGGATGGACTGATGTAGGTATCCCGGAAACGCTCCCCCGGGATCTTCCAGGTGATCTGCGCCTCCGCCCTATGTGGCGGCATCTGACTCAGCCAGTCGTTGCTACCCAGATCGCGGGCAAACAGAAAGGACCCTTTCACCATCGCCGTCCAGCGTTCGGATAGCACCCTGGACACCCGGTAATCCGCTCCGCTGAGGCGGGCATCTGTCTGCCTGAACCGAAAGGTCGGATAAGCACCCCGCAGGGTCAGCGTGGCCGGAGTCACCGGTATCAGATTGATGAAATCACGGATCAGGTTTGAATACAGTGTGAGATCGGCATCCCAGAGCGAATCATCATCCCAGGCCAGTTGAACGGACAGGTTCAGGGCCCGCTCCTGCTTCAGCAATGAGTCTCCGATCTCGAAGGTGGCAGTGCCGTGATGCAGACCATTCACATAGAGTTCGTTCACATGCGGCGCGCGCCATGCCCAGGCAGCATTACCTGAAAGTTTTAGATCTGAGCCGATCTTCCGGGTAATGCCGCCCGAACCGGAGATATTGGAAAAAGTAAGTTCCTGGCTGCTCAGCGCGCCGGAACGGTTACGATATGACGTGAGATTTCGATGATCGAAGCGGAATCCCGCCTCGGCGGTCCAGGGGCCTTTCACGGAACGTCCGATCGTATAAGCATATGGGTTCAGCAGGATATAATTGGGGATGAAGAACCGACTGCCCGACCAGGCATTCTCCTGACGCATCATCCCGATGCCCGCCTGAAGGTGGCGGGGCCGGGCGGGATCCTGCTCCCCACCGAGATCGGCCGTAGTGGTATTCAAAGACAGGTCCAGCTCCGGCCGGTCGGTGATCATCGCCCGGTCGTACTCCTGCCGGAGATTGAACTGCTGGGCCACCTGCAGGTTCAGACGGCTCCCTTCGGTCAGGGTCCAGACAGACCTGGATCGAACGAGATAATGCCCCACTTGCTGATAGGGTCGGTCAATATCATAGGTGAAGGCATCAATGTTCAACAGCGGACGGGGCGCCAGGATGGTCTGCTGCAGATCCGTCAGATTGCCAATATGTGAACCCGAAAAAATACCGATCCGGGTCTGAAAGGCGCTGAAGAAAAGATCTGAACGGAACGTGGGTTTCCGATAACCGACAGCGGCCGAGAAATTGATTTCTCCGGCACCGGTGTTGTGCTGCCAGTAATTGGGCGTCCGGACATTTCCGCTCCGCCGATGCGTAATATGTGCCCGCCAGCTCCATGCGGGCGTATGGACCAGGTGCTGCTCTGCCATGGCATGTACCACATACTGGCGGTTATTGGTCGAAAACCCCGTATGCAGGTTCGCATGGAAACGCTGATCGGTGGGCAGTGCCCTGGGTTCGGCCAGGATCGCACCGCCTATGGCGTCCGATCCATATTTCAATGCCCCGGCTCCCTTTAATACGATAAAACGATCAGAGATGAAGGGATCCATCTCCGGTGCATGCTCCGCCCCCCATTGCTGACCTTCCTGGCGGACACCGTTATTGAGGATAAGCACCCGCTGGCTGTGGAGTCCGTGGATGACCGGCTTGAACACCGAGTTCCCTGTCTGAAGCACCGTCACCCCGCTGATCCGGCTCAGCATCTCCCCCAGTCGCTGCACCCTCGCTTCGGAAATATCCCGACGGTCGAGTTCCTCACGGACCGTCACCGGATGCTGATCACGCGTCGTACGCACCAGCACTTCCTGTAACTGATTGACCCGGTGCGGCAGCACGACATTGCGGACGAGGTTGTCGTTGATCCGCACCCGAAGGACCACCGAATCACAGTTCACATGAGAGATCACCACATTGTATATACCCTGACAGAGTCCGTAAAAATGGTAGTGCCCCTCCTCGTCGGAAAGGCTGACCGCCCCCGTCTCCCGGATGCGAATGACCGCCCTGTCGAGCGGCGAACCTGTATCCGCATCAGACACACTGCCGGTCAACGTGAACGCACATTCCTGCGACTGCGCGACAACCCCGGCGATCAACAGCAGAAAGAACAGGGATAACAGTTTCATGGTCTGACCGCCTTTCGAATGCAACTCCCTGTTGCATCCACGCCGGCGCAGGTAAATGTACAGCGCATGCACAGAAGAATAAAATGATTTGCAACGTTGTTGCACAAAACTTTGTCATTACTTTGAATCTGAAAACAGTGGATATGAAATCAATCACGGGAATCATCGGAGCCGCCTTACTGCTTTGTTCCTGTGTCAAAAGCGGGAACAGGATAGGCGACCGGATCGCATGGAAGCCTGTCTACGGCGACCCTGCCGCCTTTCGGACGGTCAGTTCCCGTTCACCTCAACCCATCCTGAAGGCCGGGAAATTCGTGTACGCAAATGACCGGGTCTTCCTGGTGGAACAAGGAAGAGGTGTACATGTCGTCAATTACAGGGATCCGGCAAACCCCGTAAAGGAACAATTCATTGACATCCCCGCTTGCTATGAAGTCAGCTGGAAGAACGGGCTGCTGATCGCCAATAACGGTCAGGACCTGGTATCGATTCTCATACAAAATGCCACCACCGTCACCCTGGCCGGTCGGATCCCCAATGTTTTCCGCTCCATCATGGAGGCCAACAATGTGCCGCCGGATGCCGTGGCCGGCGACTATTTCGAATGCCCCGATTTCAGTCGCGGTATCCTGCTGCGCTGGGAAAAGGGAACGGTCAACGACCCGGAGTGCCGGGTCAGATGATGGAATGCATAAAAAAGACCGGACATGAAACGCATCATACTCAGTTCTCTGCTCATCAGCCTGACGGCTGTGCTATCCTGCGAAAAGGGATCCGAAAGTTTTTCATCCTCCGCCGGCTCGGCAAAGAACGGATCGATGTCCCGCCTCATCACCGTGGGTTCCTTTCTTTATGCGGTAGATGACGACCGGCTGAAAACCATCGATGCATCCAATCCTGCCACGATGCGGATCACGGATGATATCCTGCTGGGTTCCTCGATCCAAACCATTTACCATCATGCAGGGCGGCTTTACATTGGCTCGGATCGCCGGATGTATGTGTATGACATCCGCAGCAATGCAGCCAAACCCACAGCGATCACCACCTTTGACTATCCTCCGGTGTTTTTGGCAAGAGACCCGATCATCGCCTTCGATTCGGTCATCTATGCAACGACCACCTCGGGCACAGGCTGGGGGTTCTTCAGGGTCTTCGACAACCGTGACATCAGCAATCCCGTCTTACGCACAAGCCTTGATTTCCCGCAGCCACGGGGCATGGACCGGGTGGACAGTACCCTCTACCTCTGCGACGGCAGGTTTGGCCTCAAGATCCTGAACATCTCTAAGCCCTGGTCGCCTGTGGTGATCCGTACGATCGACCAGGACAAGATCCTGAATGGTCAGCAGGCCGGAACGGACGACTATTATGATGTGATCGCCGTTCCTCCCCTGCTCTTCTGTTATGTAAAAGATGGACTACAGCATTACGATATCTCCTCCCCCAGACAACCCAGATACCTGAAAAAAATACAGTGACCGGATGAAAACCTTGTTGACCGCACTTTGTACCGCAGCCGGACTGCTCTTGCAAACCACCTCATCCGCCCAGTCGCCCGGCAGGACACTGCCTGACTGGAGACCGAACCGGTTCTTTCTTACGGCCCAGCCCCTCACGCTCAGTGCGCTTCCATACGGAGGACTCCGGTTCGGAGGCGAGCTGACCTTGGGGGCACGCTTCGGACTGAGCAATGACCTGACCTGGCGTTTTCTGAATCCGGTGACCAACGTCCTGGATGAAGGGGAGCGGGATTACACACAGGGCTTTCAGATCCAGCCGGAACTGAGATTTTACCTGGATGTTAAGCCGGATGCTTCGGGATCGAGGGAACGGGCATTTCGCGGATCCCTGGGGATCCGGAGTGGGTATGCCAGGTATAATACGGAAGTCTCCAATTGGACGTTCCTGACGGATGCATCCGGACAGCCTTATGAAAAACTGGTGGGCTATACCCGCCGGCAGCAGAACTATGACCTCGCCGTGGTCTGGAATCAAAAGATCTATTTCAACAACACTTTTGACGGTTTTGGCATGGAGATCTTCGCGGGACTGGGCCTCCGGCTCAAGCGATATCAATATCTGAATGTCAGTCCGGAACTTGATCCCGATCAACTGCGCAGAGAGGATGAATCCCGCATGTTCAGTCTGCGTCGTGATGGGTTGTATCCCCTGGTACCGCTTGGATTCAGACTGTTCTATCTGGTTCCGTGAGAAAATGTACATGAAAGGGATAGCCGGAATACTGGCTTCCCTGACCGCTCAGGTCCCACAGAATGTCTGGTAATGATCATCATGTCCCGGAGGAACGATCGTAGTTCCGTGATCCACCAATGAACGGTCATAGGGATCCGCCACCATATCCAGGAGTGCATGAAAAGCATCCCATTCGCCTTTTTCCGCCTGGTCCAGGGCTTGTTCCACCAGATGATTACGTGGGATGAATGCGGGATTGGACGATCGCATGGAGGCATACCCTGCCTGCTTCCCGCCAGCCTGTTCTTCGATCCTGCGCTCCCAGCGGATGATCCACTCCCGGAGTTGGGTGTCTTCCGGATGCCGCTGCACCAAAGTCCCCTCCATCTCCAATGCCAGGAAGGTTTGGGTATGATCGGCACCCCGGGCATCCATCCAGGATAACAGATCATCCACCAGACTTCGGTCTTCAGGCCTGACATCGGTCAGGCCCAGTTTGGCATTCATCATCTGTTGCCATTTGGACAGGTACCGTTCGGGGAATGAATTCAACAACAGTTGCGCCCGTTTGACGGCCGTATCTTCACTGCTGTCGATCAACGTCAACAACGTGCCGGCGAGGACCGCCAGATTCCACTGGGCGACGGGAGGCTGGTTGGCATAGGCATAGCGGCCGTGGGTATCGATGGAACTAAAGACCGTTCCGGGGCGATAGGCATTCATGAACGCGCAGGGGCCGTAATCGATCGTCTCCCCGGCCATGCTCATATTATCCGTATTCATGACCCCGTGGATGAAGCCTACCCGCATCCAGTGCACGATGAGGTCCAGCTGTTTTTCCATCACCGCATCCAGCAGGGTGAGTCCGGGATTCGGCCCCTCCGGAATATCCGGATAATGGCGCTGCAGGGTGTAGGAGACCATACGGCGAAGGGCGGCATCATCCAGCGCGTGTTTCACGTATTCGAACGTTCCGACCCGGATATGACTGGCCGCGATGCGCGTGAGTACGGCTCCTTCGTGTACCCGTTCCCTATAGACAGGCAGTCCCGTGGTTGTCACCGCCAGACTTCGGGTGGATGGGATGCCCAGCTGATGTATGGCTTCGCTGATGAGGTATTCGCGCAACATGGCCCGAAGGGTGGCCCGACCGTCGCCCCGTCTTGAGTAACGGGTGATGCCGGATCCCTTCAACTGGACATCCACGCGCTTTCCATCCGGGGTGATGTGTTCTCCGAGCAGGATGGCGCGTCCGTCACCCAGGATGGTGAACCCGCCAAACTGATGGCCTGCATAGGCCTGTGCAATGGGGGAACTACCGGGCGGAAGAACGCTGCCGGAGAGATAATTTGCCCATTCACTTTCACTCACAGCATCCGTATCAAGCCCCAGCGTGGCCGCCAGCCCCTGGTTGAACAATACCACACGCGGATCCTTTGCGGGCTCCGGATCCCGTCTTTCAAGGAAGTTGTCTCCCAGGGTCTGATAACTGTGTTCGAAACGGAATGGACTGGTCATGATGAGAAAGTGGTCTGCTTAGAGAACTCAACATCGCTTAGACCACAAAGTTCGGTATCTCCGGGCACCGGGGCGTTCAGGGCCTCGCCCCTTGCTGCAAATTGACATATTCCTGCATAGGGATGAAATCCGCTTCATTTCGGAGGTCCTCGGCCAGTCGATGCAAACGTTCCAGCAGCCATCCGTCACATCCCCTGGTCGTGTATCCCGGCAATCCATAACCGCGTACATCCGTGAATTCCCAGGGATGGCAGTAGATGCTGGCATATCCGTCGGTTCGCAGTACCCGACGCAGGAGGTGCAAATAAATATGATAAGGGTAATTCTTGAAACCCAGCCAGAAGAGGGGAATCCTGAACATGGGACTAACGGATGCGGGTAACCGAAGCATACCTTCTTCCTTGTGCATGGTTCGCGGGCGATCGAGATGATTATACCTGCCCGGCAGCCAGGTAGGATGCAGGGATGCGTCGTAGGCATAACCTGCTGCCATCACGTCGGCCATGGGAATGGCGCGCATCCGCGGCATACGGAGTCCCGACACCGGCTGACCGGCGATTTCCTGCAGCCTGAGCCTGGAATTCAGCAGATCGCTGGTCTCGAATTGACTGTGATGCCATGTATGCGAAGCGATCTCATGCCGGACGGCGAGGCTGTGGATCGTATCCGGACAGTATCCGGCAAAGTGAGCCGTCGTAAACAAGGTGGTTCGAACATGTGGCAGCGACAGGAAGGGCATGATGCGTTGCAGACCGTCCAAACCGATCTCCAGCTGACGTGCCGGATCCAGATCATATCCGTATTCCAGGGGCATGTCGAATTCCTCGACATCAAAACTCAGCAGCAGGGATGCTTTCACAGGTTTGATTCCTTGATGATGTAATGCGGGCGTCGTTTGGTCTGGTAGAACATCTTTGCGATGTAGATGCCAATGATCCCCAGAATCAGCAGATTGATGCCTCCGAAAAAAACGATGGTAACGATGACAGATGCCCATCCATGGATGGCCAGGCCATTGAACAAAGCGTAGATCACATACGGGATATAGAGCAGAGAAAGGGCCGACAGACAAACTCCCATGTAGGCTGAAAAGTATAAGGGCCGGGTACTGAAGGATGTGACGCCTTTCAATCCGAAGCCGATCATCTTGCGGATGGAGTACTTGGTTTCGCCTGAATAGCGGGGAGCCGGTTCGTAATCGATGCTCACCTGCCGGAAGCCCATCCATTTGATCAGTCCACGATAGAACAGATCGTATTCTCCAAAGTTCCGGAGCTGATTGATCGCGTTTCCACTGACAAGCCGGAAATCTGCCGACCCCTCCTCGATATCGATGTCCGAGACGGAACGCAGCATGCGATAGAACATCCTGGATGTCACCTGCTTTACCATGCCTTCATGGGAAGCCTGTCGCCGCCGGGTGCGGACGATGTCGTACCCCCGCTCATACCAGTTGAGCATTTCCCGGATCAGTCCCGGTGGATGCTGGAGGTCGCAGTCCATCATGATAAGAATATCTGCATCGGTGTGGTCCAATCCGGCCTTGATGGCGTTCTGATGCCCGAAATTCCTCGACAGCTCCAGGTACCGGACGCGGTTGTCCATACTGGCCAGGTCCTTGATGCGCTCCAGCGTGTCATCCGTACTGCCGTCGTCGACAAAGAGGATCGAAAACTCGTAGCCGGTGCCCTCCAGCGCTTTGCATATCTCTTCATGAATGGCCCGAATGTTCCCGGATTCGTTATGGGCGGGCAGCAATACCTGGATCGGCATGGGTTTGATTCGTTTTCAGGTGACGACCGAACAAAAGTTCCCAGGTAATCACAAACCAGGCCGCCACACAGGGAAGGGCCTTGAGACCATAACGGGTCACATAGGCCTTTCTGAACGTTTTGGGAAAGATGTCTGTTGGAGAGAGTATGGTCAATATAATGACGGCGATGAGTATCCCCCACGCAATCGCAGAAGGTTTTGGGAGATCCAGCACAAACCAGATACCCACACCGGTAACGGCGATGACATAAGTAGGAGATTCGGCCGAGGTGCTGAATACAACCAGGCCAATCAGCAATTGGGCCAGATAAAGCTGCTGGAACCGGAGATCTTTATATTGATCGCGCCTGGCAAGCGGCAGGAGCATGAGCAGTCCGGCAGGAAGTAAAAACCAAAGGTTTGACACCTGGTACCATCCGGTGATCCGGCGAAACATGCCCATCGCTGACAGGTCTTGCATGCCATCCGTCAGATTGGTGCTGATGTTTTCCGCATTTTTGCCCACCAGCCGGTGATACCAGTCTGCATAAGACCGTAAGATGAATTCCGGATCAGCGTAGATCATGGGGATGGCCACCAGGATGACCGTGGCAGCCAACATGAGCATGAACATCCGCCGGTACTGACCGTTGAAAGGAGTGAACAATATACCGAGAATACCGTAGAGCTTGACCAACATTCCTCCTGAGATCAAAAAGGCCGGCACCCAGCCCCTGCCATTGCGCAGATACACCCAGGACAGAACGAGCCATGCGCACAACATGGTATTGAACTGAAAATTCTGGAGAGAACCCGTCATCTCGACCAGGACGATGCCCATCAGTACAGATCGTGCGGCCAATGTGACCGGCAGCTGCCGAATCGCAAAATACAGGAATGCAGCGCCAAGGATCACCCATAAAATACCGCCGACCAAATCCGGTAACAAGGCAAATGGCGCGATGAGCAAAGAAAAACTGGGACCGTAATGATTTTGGTAGAGATGATGCTCCGGATAAAAGGCATAAAGATCCACCCGGTCCAATACATGATGAAAGACATGCTTATAGATCAGATAATTATTGTAAGCAGAAGGACCGATCCACAACTTGAGGGACGCTGCCAAAACCGGCAGCAGAAACCACAACATGGTCAGTACGTTCAGGGAACGTCTGACAACCAAAGTGGGCTGTCCGGCTTGAAATTGCATGTGTCAGTTTTGGTATTCACAAGATACAACCTTCCATCTAAAAATTTGACAGGCGGTAATAAATGACTTACTTTTGGTTGATTTGATTTATTTGCGGCAACCAATAGGTCTCCGAAGAAATCTGAAGGCAGCGTTCATCAGAAAGAGATGGAAAGATCATTCCTGGATAAATACCGTCGCATTGAACGGGAACATTGGTGGTTCCGTGTAAGATCAAATATTATAACTGATCAACTGCATCTTTTGTTGAAGGGTACCCGCCCTATGCAAATATTGAATGTAGGGGCTGCCACTGGAGCATCGACTGAAATGCTACAATCATTTGGGGAAGTGAGTTCGCTCGAATATGACCAGCCCTCCGTGGATTATTGCAGGGAAGTACTAAAATTGGATGTCATCCAGGGGTCCATTACGGCCCTCCCCTATGCTGATGCGTCCTTCGATCTTGTCTGTGCGTTCGATGTCGTAGAGCATGTGGAAGATGACCGGCTGGCCGTTTCAGAATTGATCCGGGTCTGCAAACCGGGAGGCTATGTTTATGTCACCGTACCAGCATATATGTCACTCTGGAGCGATCATGATGTGGTCAATAACCATTACCGAAGATATCAGCAGACAGAACTGCTGGCATTGTTCAGCTCAGGAAGTTTACTTCGATCCACCTATTTCAACACCCTGCTGTTTCCACTGATCTGGCTGGCCAGGCGGTTAGGTAACATCTTCAAGCGGAGCGACGCAGTACCCAAGCCGGACAATGAATGGATGCAACACCCTTTGACAGACAGATTGTTCGGCGCCCTCTTTTCGCTGGAAAGGCCACTGCTGCGGCGTATGAACCTCCCATTTGGGGTATCACTTGCCCTGATCTGGAATAAAAAATGAAAAAAAACACCGTTTAAATAGCATCGTCCGTTGAACAAAACAGCGCAGATATTGTAAAAAAAGATATTGGCTCAGCAAGATCACCAGTACGATCAAAAAGTAAAAATTTTATGCCGGGTAAATTAATTCGCAGAAGAAGGGAGCAACTGGGATTGTCCCAACAGGAGATGGCCGAACGCCTGAACATGAGTCAGAGCACCTATAGCCGGATCGAACAAAAGGATGAGGACATCACCATCCGCCAGTTGAAGACCATTGCGGAAGTGCTGGAGATCCAGCTTGCAGACCTGTTACCGGATGAATTGATCATCTACAACCACGTCCAAAAACCGGTCACACAACCATAATCCATCCACGGATCATCCTGACTGACAGCATCCACGAAAACATTCCTCTATAGCGGACTTCCGAAATGAAGGATGTTTCCACTGTTGTCCAGGATACTGAATTGTCTCATACCCCAAGGTTTGTCCTCAAGTTTTCCATGTGGATGAACACGATCCAGCGCCTGGCACTCGGCATACAAAAGATCGATCCCGGAAACACGCAGATAACATCCCGTGTTTCCGGGGATGGCTGGATCATCACATCTCCAAAGGTGGATCTCGATCTCGTCCTTACTGCATATGATATAGTCTGCCCAGTCACCGTGACAGGCAAATCCGAGAGAACGGTAGAACTGAAGCGTGTCTTCTTTGTCGAGATATGCGAGGATCGGGATGGCTTGTAAGAGGGGCATTTACCGAAAATAATGCATCCCTGCGACAGATGGCAGCCAAAAGTTGAATACCCAAAAAGACCAGGTTGAAACAAAAAAAAGGGTCATCTGTGGAAACAGACGACCGTTAACGATTGCTTGCCATATGAAAAGAAATAGTGTGCGCTCTGGTGTTTGTCTGGGTGGATCGTTTTTTCCCGTTGACAGAACAAAATTACTGCGGAGTCAGGCGGACAAAAAGTCAGTTTTCTCTTCTTTTTATGACATCCAATGTAGGAAGAAAGGGATAAAATAACTCATTTTCAATATGTTACATAAACGTCAAATGTGCTGCCCAACTGTTTTTCCCAGTCCGGAATTCTCCGTCATTTGATTCATTTCTGTCGGACATTGGGTTCGATCGTCTAAAAAACAGCGTAGGCTTCTGAGATTTCCCTAGAGAAAACCTGACGATCGACATCATCATGTTTGCTGCTTAACATCTTGTTCCTTAACTTCAGGATGTCATGCGTATACCATTTGTGAGTCTCGGGCTGACACTTTTGTCTGTCCCGTTATTGATGTGGGGCCGATCCCCTGTGCAGCAACGAACAGAGCAAGACAGCATCCGGCAACAACTACTGTTTTCTGATACAGTGCCCAAAAAGGTTTCCCTGACCGAGATCGTGGTAAAGGGCCGAAAGCCCCCCGTTAGTTTCAAGATAGACCGGCAGATCTTTGATGCATCCGCTTATGCGGCGGCCCGTCAGGGAACAGCCATCGATCTGGTGCGTAATCTTCCCTCCGTCAGCCTGAACGGTCAGGGTGAGCTCAGTATGCGGGGTTCTTCCAGTTTTCAGGTGCTCATCAACGGCCGCCCGACACAGGGAGACCCATCTTTTGTGCTGAGTCAGATACCCGCCGCACAGATCGACCGGGTGGAGATCATCAGCAGTCCGGGTGCTGCTTTTGATGCCGATGGCAAGAGCGGGGTCATGAATATCATCACCAAAACAGCGCCTGAACAGGGCTTGCTTCTGCAGTCCAACCTCATGGGTGGCCTGCCGGCCCTGCAACGTTTCGGCAACACCCGCTACGAATATCCTCTGCGCGGAGCGGCCGACCTTTCACTTTCATGGCAAAAGGGTGCCTGGGAACTGGGTGGCGGATTCAACTTGCTGCGGAACGACATGGCCGGATATCGGGAAGGGGAAGTCAGCACCTTGTTTCAGGGACGTCGCACGGATTTCCCCTCCAACGGTGAAAGGAGTTTTCGCCGGCATAATGCAGGGGCCCGGATGAACCTCGCCTTTGAACCCAATGCCCGCAACCGGTTCGAAGCGGCACTCTACCGCGGTAAACGGTTTCAAAGCCGGGTGGCAGACCTGGATTATGACAATCGAAAAACGCCCCTGATTCCTTCCGGATCATCGTCCATGTTCCGATATTTCAATGAGAATACACAGGATAAGGAAGGTGTCTTCTCCCTCGCAAGCCTGGGGAGCATCCATCGTTTCGGATCGAACAGTACACTGGCTTTCAACGGACAATACGAAGGCGCCAATCTCACGAGTCTGACTACGAACCGCAATCTGGCTGCACGAGGCTCATCCGTAGATTACCAAAGCACCAGCAACCCGGGCAGCAATCCGCTCGATGCCTGGCGAATGAAAACGGATTACACCCATAAAAAGGGTGAAACCCAATGGCAGGCCGGTTATCAATTTCGGTACGACCGTCAGGATGGATCTTTCTCCTATCTGTATCGAAATCCGGGAGATCCGGCATTCAGGACAGATCCCGCTTTTTCCGGGGATATCTTCGTTCAAAACCGCATCCATGCCGGTTATGTTCAGCATGCCGCGGCGAAGGGCGCATGGTCCTGGCAGGCGGGATTACGGATGGAGCATACTCTTCGCGACCTGAAAACGAGCACTGACCCCGTGATCCAAAAACTCGATCTGCTGAACGCCTTCCCTTCTGCACAAGTCCGCTGGAGGGCGAATGAGTGGAATACGTTACGTGCCGGATACAGCCGCCGCATCAAGCGCACCAATAACTTCGAGCTGAATCCGATCCCCGAACGGGAACACTCCGAAACCCTGGAGCAGGGTGACCCGAATCTTCTCCCCGAGCTGACCGGACAATGGGAGCTGGCCTGGGAAAGACGCATGCAGGCAGGTACATTTTCTGCCAGCCTTTACCACCAGCGCATTCTGAATCCAATACAGCGGGTGAACAGTGTATTCAATGATACCATTTTGAACCGCGTGTACACCAACGCCGCGAAAGCCCGGCAGACCGGCATCGAAGCAAGTCTCACGCTGCGATCGGGCCGTTGGTCGGGCATCTTCGGCGGAAACATGTATCGGTTTGACATTACCGGCAACCTCTTCGGACAAGCTAAGGCCACGGAAAATAATGGATGGATCTATAGCCTCAACACGACACAGACCCTCAACCTGGAGAAGGGATGGATGACCCAGTTCAGCCTGAGTTACCTGTCGGTCAGGGCCACGGTCCAGGGACGAGACGGATCGTTTGTCGTTCCGAACCTGATGATTAAGAAAACCCTGTCCGACAATCGATGGTCGTTCATGGCTCAATGGCTGTTCATGGATGCAGGGCTCGGTATTTCAAACCGTCAACGGATCAGCACGACGGGTGCGGACTTCCGAACCACCACGCTCTATATCTACGAGCCAGATCAGATACAGCTCTCCGCCACTTATCAGCTCAGCAGGAAGAACCGGAAGATCAACCTGCCGCAAAGCGAAATGGCAGAGAAAGAGTTCTAAATAAATGTAATATTTATTTCTACTGATCGACCCATTAGAAAAAAATGCAGACCGGTTTCAACAGATTCCTTTACGCTGGATTCATACTCATGGGCGCATGGTCCGCTTTTCGGGGCGACCTCATGCAATTGGTGGTGATGTGGGGTATTGCCTTCGCATTCGACCCATTTGACCCAAAACAGCCCTGGAAAGAAAGAAAATGGTGGCAACGCGCTGTGCTGATCTTTCAGGTGAGTGTCGTCATGCTGGCCTTCATCGGATCGAACTGGACACATATCAAATCCGGAGTGATAGATGGATGGATGGGGAAATAACCCCATTCATTCAGTTTCCTCCACATTTCTCACCTCTGTTTCGAGATCGCGAATGTACCGCCCGTACAGCCAGTGGATCCACCATTTGGCGATGAACCAGGTCGAAGCCATCAATAGTAGCAGTGACCCTGCAAACATCAGCCAGATCTGCCAGGCAGCCATTGGTATGGCATCTGCAGCATCCCCCGGGGCTTCACCGGGAAAGGCAAGTACCAGGGCGATGGCATAGATCAAACACACCGGCACCATGATGAGATTGAACAGCATATACCTTCGCTGGTAGGTTTTCATGATGTCCAGCAATTCTTTCAAGCCCTCTTGCACGGACCTGTCCGCATGGATATGACGGGTGATCCGGCGGGCCAGTCCTGCGAAAACCGGCGCCAGCAGACACATGACCACCGCACATGTCACGAGGTAAATAGCGAGTGCGCTATCTTCTGTCCGCCAGGCTTCAAAAAGCATGACCGGTGTGCAAAGCAGATACAACGCCGTCTCCATCCATAGATTCCTGCGCAACCGGAGGAGCAATCCCCTCGAACGGGACACTCTGCAGACGACCGTCCGGCTCATCACCGTCACCGGCTGCTCCAATCTGCTGTTGATCCCCGATTTTAGTGCATCAAGATCCATCCCGCCCTGATTTTTGATGTTCACAATCCTCCTTGAGCCGCTTGCGTATGCGATTCAACCGTACGCCAATATTGGAAACCGACATCCCCATGATTTCAGACATGTCATCATAAGAACAATCCTCGAGGTACAACAGAATGATGGCCTTGTCGATCCTCGACAAGCGATTGATGGCCGCATACATAAGTGAGACTTCTTCCGCATATGGATCCTGCTGCGACTCATGCCGAACCCATTCCGCATCCGTTGCAGCCTCACCGGGCCGACGTTTTTTTCTCAGGTACGTGATGGCCGTATTGAGTGCCACGCGGTACAGCCAGGTCGAGAACCGGGCCTCTTCCCGGAAACCTGCATGTGAACGCCAGGCCTGACAAAGGATCTCCTGAAACAGGTCCGCGCGATCGGCAGGATCATCTGCATACAGACGACAGACCTTATGGATCAGCCGCTCGTGTGCAGCGATCCTGTCGAGAAATGCCTGTTCACTGGAACTCATCCTTAGAATGGAATAAGATTCATTGGCCACGCTCCCATCCCGGGATCAACATATACGTCGCACAATCTTCAGATTTATTACATGCTGCTATCTGCCAAAAATATCCATGCCCGGATATCATCCTTTCGATCGATCAATACAGGTCCCCCGGACGAGCCCCGAGCGGCGGCACACCCCGAAGCGTGGGGATGACCCGCTGCGGACGACCCGCTGCATCAAAACTCAGACGATCGAAACACACTTCTCTGTGATATCCGGCGGAACGCCCCATCCCGATGCCCCGGGGATGATTGAAGCGATGATACACCATGTACCATTCATCGGTACCGGGAATGTTCAGGACGGAATTGTGACCCGTACCATAGATGCCTGCAACCGTATCTTTTTCCAGCAATATATTATCGGCGGGCACTTCGATCGGGCCCAGCGGGGATGCGGAACTCCCCCACCTTACGCGGTAATCCGGACTCCGTGTGTCATTCTCTGACCATAGGAAAAAATACCTCCCGTTGCGATAGAAAACCGTCGTGCCTTCCCGAAAAGTTCGGTCCGGAGTGATGACTTTCACGGTGGACTCCACCAGCGACAATCCATCCTCCGCCAGCATACCACCCAGCATGTGGCCATTCCCCCAATACAGATAATCCCGCCCGGATACAGGATCAGTGAACACATCCGGATCAATGACCTGTCCGCCTTTCAATCCCTCCGGAAAGCGCTCCAGCAAAGGCTCTCCGATGTCCCGGAAAGGGCCTGTCGGCGCATCGGCAACGGCCACACCGATCCGCTGAGCCGCGGTGTAATAAAAAAGATAACGGTAACGGTCACCTGTTTTTTTCTCAAGGATGCACGGAGCCCAGGCATTTCTTTTTCCCCATGACACATCCCGCGGCAGATCGAGAATGACTCCCTCATCCTTCCAGCTGGCCAGATCGGTGGAGGAAAAGGTCTTGAAGAAAGTACCTGACCAATTAGTGAACCCGTCGCTGGTCGGATACAGGTAATATTTCCCGGTCTGCCGTGAATACATAATATCCGGATCGGCATAATATCCTTCAAGTACGGGATTGAATTCGCGCCTGGCCCAAAGCGTCCATACTTCAGGCTTTCGGCCGTCAACAGTCACACGGAATCTACGGGTACGTCCCGCAGGATCGAGCGGTCCCTGTATGGATACCTGAATGCCCGGCAGTGAAGGAAAGGCGGGATGCAACTC
>VFQT010002083.1_pt1 | contig 21487 bp, 16 predicted proteins | sample 3512381 | NCBI WGS metagenome assembly VFQT01 (sample SAMN10412376, study PRJNA504923) | tailings metagenome | isolation source: Relicate 2 Philex TSF3 active mining site | place: Philippines: Tuba, Benguet | collected 2017-08-29
AGATCGTGCCGGCCTCCGTCGCCGGCGGTGTCGGCGCGACGCTGACCAGCGCCGGCGAGACCCGCCATTCCGGCGCCGAGGCCAGCGTGCGCTATTCCTTCCGCGACGCCGGCCTGATGACAGGCGACGACGTTTATGTCCGCACGGCGCTAACCTGGGTGGCCGAGGCGGAGTATGTCGGCCAGCGCTTCTCCAACATCTCCGGCTTCGGCACGACCTCGGTCACCGGCAACCGGCTGCCCTACGCGCCGGAATGGATCGCCTCCTTCACAGCCGGCTACGCGTTCGGCGACTGGCTCAACCTGCAGGCCGAGGTTCAGCACACCGGCGAGATGTACACCGACGACCTCAACACGGCTGCGCCCACCGCCAACGGCCAGCGCGGCCTGATCGAGGAGGCAACAATCCTCAACCTCGCCGTCAACTGGACGCCCGGCGACGGCGCCATCACATATTTCGCCACGCTGAAGAACGCGACCGACGAACTCTACCTCGTCGATCGCTCGCGCGGCATCCTGCCGGGCGCCCCCCGCATGTTCCAGGCCGGCTTCAGCCTCAGATACTAGGGCTGATTTCCTCCGCATCCTAAGGCGGCTAGACTGGCCTCATGGCCACGCTTGCTGACGTTCGCAAAATCGCGCTCGCCCTGCCGGGGGCGGTGGAGCTGAACGACCACGGCGGAAACTGGTTCAATGTCGGCACGAAGACCTTTGTCGTCTACGGCTTTCCCAGCAAGCGCTGGCTATTCAAACTGCCGAAGCCGCGACAGGAGCTCCTGTTCGAGGCGCGCCCGGAGATTTTTCAGCCTTATCGCGCCGGCGCCATGCTCTGGAGTTACGTCGACATCGCGCAGCTCACGCGCGCCGAGGTCGTCGATTTCGTCACCGATGCCTGGACGACCATCGTTCCCAGGAAGGTGGCTCACGCCTATCTGGCTGGCAGGGCATAGTGCTTGCGCGTCACCGGATTGTCACCTCTGCGAGGGAAGCTGGCATACGTGCAGAAGGAGTTGGCGATGAAGCGTGTACCTGTTCTGGTTGGCGGCATCCTGCTCGCAGCCTGCACCAGCATGACGCCCACATCCACCGACGGCCTCGACAACTCCCTCCGCCTCAACCAGATCCAGGCCATCGGCACGCACAACTCCTACAAGCTTGCCATCGATCCGCCGCTGATGGAGATGATCGGCAAGCGCAACGCGGCCACGGCGCTGACCCTCGACTACGCGCATCGTCCGATCGCTGAACAGCTTGACGCCGGCGCGCGCCAGGTCGAGCTCGATCCCTATGACGATCCCGACGGCGGCGCCTTCGCCGATCCGCTCGGTGTCCGTCTCCTGGCGCAGCAGGGCGTCACAATACCACCGCCTGATGTCGCTGCTCTCGCAAGGCCCGGCCTCAAGGTGCTGCACGCCTCCGACATTGATTTCCGCACCAGCTGCGTCACCTTCATCGCCTGCCTCGTCCAGGTGAAGGCGTGGTCGGACGCCAACCGGTCCCACACCCCCATCCTGATCATGATCAATCCCAAGCACACGCCGATCTCGTGGGAAGGCGCAACGCCCGTGCGCGCGTTTGGCAAGGACGCCTTCAACCGCATGGAAGCCGAGATCCTCTCCGTCTTCCCGCGTAATCGCATCGTCACGCCGGACGAGGTGCGCGGTGCACATGCGACATTGCGCGAAGCGGTTCTCGCCGGCGGATGGCCAACGCTCGGCGCATCGCGTGGCAAGGTGATCTTCGTCGTCGACGATGCGCCCGCGCGCTGGGCTGGCTATGTCGAATGCCATCCGTCGCTGCGCGGCAGGGTGGCCTTTGTCGGCGCTGGCGCAGCCTTCGAGGCGCCCGAAGCCGCCATCCTCGTGATGAACGAACCGCACGAAGACGAGGCCCTCATCCGCGAGCGCGTCGCGATGGGCTTCATTGTGCGCACGCGCGCAGACGCCGACACGCGCGAAGCCCGCACCGGCGACACGAAGCGCCGCGAAGCCGCCCTCGCATCGGGTGCACAATACATCTCAACCGACTATATCTGGCCCGACCCACGCTTCTCTCAGGGCTATACGGCACGCCTGCCGGGCAATGCTGCGGCCCGGTGCAATCCGGTGAGCGCATCGACGACGTGCAAGCAGGGCCAAAACCCATAGCGGGCTTTGCGCCAACACCCCGCCGCGTGAGTCTGATGGCTGATTCTGGGCGCTCATCCTGCGCTGCCGAGAGGGGATCGATCGGATGCTGGTTTGGCGTTCGCCATGGAAGCCCTCCGACGGGGCGCCTCCCGCGTCCCCGGGCCCTCCTTGCGGGCTCACGACCACAGCATCCCCGGCGGTCATCACCGGGCTGAAAGCGGGTGGCTGGCCGCCCCCTGTGACTCCCCTGCAATTCTGCTATCCTGACCCCGTCAAGCGCCCCGACACGGCACAAGAGGGCGCAGGGCAGATACGAGTCGAAACGCAAATAATCAGAGCCAGGAGAACAACATGGCCAGATACGGTTACACCCCTCCGGAAGCCACGAATGCCCGCAAGGAAGCGCAGGGCCGCCAGATGACGCTGGCCGGCGCCGTCATGGTCGGCTTCGGCGGGATCGGCATCATCCTTTCGACGATCCTCAAGGTCGTGTGGCTAGGCATTCTTGGCGGCCCGATTGGCGCGCTGTCCTGGCTGTCGCTGCTCATCGGCGCCGGCGTGTTCTGGTGGGGCTTCACCACCATACGCGACGCCCGCGCGAACCGTCATTGACGCATGGTCGCAGAGCCCGCCGCTACCCCCGATGCTGATCGCCTGAAACGCGGCCAGCGCCAGTTCATGACCGGTCTCGCGCTGGTCATGGCCGGGCTGGTCTTCGGCGGCGGGCTTGCCATGATGTTCTATTTCCTCGGCCAGCGTCCCGGCGCAATCGTCTCCGCCGTCATCGGCGTTGGCGCTATCCTGCTGGGCATCCTGATGCAGGCTGCGGCCGCAAAGCTGCTGCGGAGCAAGGCGCCATGACCTTCGCCTGGATGGGCTGGACCCTGCCGACCGCGCTGTTCTTCGGCTTCATCGCGCTCGCCCTGCTCACGCTTGGGGTCCTTGCGAAACTGGCCCCGAACAATGAGCCGCGTGTGGGCATCCTCGGGGTCGCCACCCAGCGCGGCGACCGCTTCTTCCTCGGCCTCCTCGGCGCCGCCTTCATCCACCTTGCCTGGATCGGCCTTGCGCCGGAGGACTTGCCGCTCTGGTTTGCCACCATCGCCGCGGTGGTTTACGCAGGGCTGGTTTTCCGGTTTGCTTGAACCGCAATGAGTCCGGAGCCGAAGAGCTCCGCGAGGGAGGATATGATGGTGTTGAAGCGTTCGCGCGGGCTCATGCTCGCCTGTGTCTCCGCGTTGGCGCTCGCCGCCTGCGGCCCGCAGCAACCGGCGGCCGCGAAAGACCCCAATCCCAATGGCGCTGCCGAGATCGCGAAATTCCTCGATGCCGAGATCGGCAACCTCTCCACGCTCGATCGCGCCGGGCAGGAGGCCGAACTCACCTGGTTCCTCAACGCCGCCGCGCCCTATCAGGGGATGGAAATCACGGTCGTCTCGGAGAACATCTCCACGCACGAGTATGAATCCCGCGTCCTCGCGCCGGCCTTCAGCGCCATCACCGGAATCAAGGTCACGCACGAATTGATCGGCGAGGGCGATGTCGTCGCCAAGCTCGAACAGCAGATGCAGTCGGGCCAGAACATCTACGACGCCTACATCAACGACTCCGACCTGATCGGCACGCACTGGCGCTACCAGCAGGTGCGCAATCTCACCGACTGGATGGCCGGGGAGGGCAAGGCCGTCACCAGCCCGACACTCGACATCGCGGATTTCGTGGGCGCCAGCTTCACCACCGCGCCCGACGGCAAGCTCTACCAGCTGCCCGACCAGCAGTTCGCGAACCTCTACTGGTTCCGCTATGACTGGTTTACCGACGCCAAGAACAAGGCCGACTTCAAGGCCAAGTACGGCTACGACCTCGGCGTTCCGGTCAACTGGTCCGCCTACGAGGACATCGCCGAATTCTTCACCGGCCGTACGATCGACGGGAAGAAAGTCTATGGCCACATGGACTATGGCAAGAAGGACCCATCGCTCGGCTGGCGCTTCACCGACTCCTGGCTCTCCATGGCCGGCAATGGCGACAAGACCAACGGGCATCCCAATGGCTTCCCGGTCGATGAGTGGGGCATCCGCGTCGATGACAATTCGCGTCCTGTCGGCTCGTGCGTCGCGCGTGGCGGCGACACCAACGGTCCCGCCTCGGTCTACGCCGTGACCAAATATCTCGACTGGCTGAAGAAGTTTGCCCCGCCCGCAGCGCAGGGCATGACCTTCTCGGAGTCCGGCCCGATCCCGTCGCAGGGCGAGATCGCCCAGCAGATGTTCTGGTACACCACCTTCACCGCCGACATGGTCAAGGAAGGTCTCCCGGTTCTCAATGCCGACGGTTCTCCCAAATGGCGCATGGCGCCATCGCCCCACGGCGCCTACTGGGAAGAGGGCCAGAAGCTCGGCTATCAGGACGCTGGCTCGTGGACCCTGATGACGACCACGCCAACCGACCGGGCACAGGCCGCCTGGCTCTATGCTCAGTTCGTCACCTCCAAGACAGTGGATGTGAAGAAGAGCCACACCGGTCTCACCTTCATCCGCGAGAGCACGATCCAGCACCCGTCCTTCACGGAACGTGCGCCGAAGCTCGGCGGGCTGATCGAGTTCTACCGCTCGCCTGCGCGCACGCAGTGGTCGCCCACCGGCACCAACGTCCCCGACTATCCGAAACTGTCTCAGCTCTGGTGGCAGAACATTGGCGACGCCGCCGCCGGCACCAAGACGCCGCAGCAGGCGATGGACGCGCTCTGCAAGGCGCAGGAGGACGTGCTCGCCCGCCTCGAACAGCTCAACGTGCAAGGCGACAAGGGACCCAAGCTCAATCCCGAAGAGCCCGCGCAAGCCTGGTTTGACCGTCCCGGCGCGCCCAAGGCCAAGCTCGCCAACGAAGACCCTGCGCCGGAAACCGTCGACTACGACACGCTGATCAAGAGCTGGCAGAACTGATCCGAAACAAGTTGGCCTCGCGGGTTCACCGCGAGGCCAGTTTCCGGGTTCAGATCAATGCAATGAACGCGCGGGCCATAGCCTGCTGCTAGCATCACACACCCATCTTGAGGGCGTGACTCTGATATGGGTCAAACTCAGTGCCGGCCAACCGGAGGGTTTGTGCAACGACAACAAAAAAGGCCCAGCCTTGAGAGGGCTCAACCATCGAGAACGGGCGGATTGCACAGATCAATGAGGGTTGGCAGCGCTGGCAGACGGTGCATCCGCCGAACCGGGTGTCACCGATATTGCCGGGGCCTGCCGGCATGTCGTGCGCGCAGCCGTTCCGATGCGTGGGGCAGCAAATCCTCTGCAGATCGTAGCGCTGATCGGCGGGCTGACCCGGTTGATCCACCGACGCTTTCTCAAGTTCACTTGCTCTGCCCCAGAGCTCTCCCGATGGGCCAGGCGGCAAGGCAGGGCCACACCTTCCTGACGTTTTGGTGCAAGACGCCGCGGCGGGCGCCGGCGCGCTGCTCACACGCAGTGAACACCCGGGGCCAGCGCTCGGACATCAGTCTTGACGTGGGGCTGAAGCGCTGGAGTCCGGATCCAGGCGCGCCGGCGTGACGGGCAGCATCACTGAGGTGCCAGGGCCCATGCGCATGACGCTGTGCAGGCGAGGAGGACCCCAGTCTTGCCTTGTAGAGACCGCATCGGTTTGCTTCTTGTCGTGATGGTCGCGCCAGCTGCACGCGAGACTTACTAAGCCACCGTGACGACCAGCGTGACGATGTGGACCGCGGCGATGCCGACATTCGAAATGACGACTGGGTTGCGCAACCCGACCAGCGGTACCGTGAGCAGCTTGTAGACGACCTGAATGACAAGCAGTGCCTGTGCCCAAGCGGTGATGTCGCGATCGAGAAGGTGCAGGGCGATCAGTCCTGCGCTGGCGAGCAAAATGGCTGCGTAGACCGCCGCAAGTATCCTTCGCGCCGCCATATCGGCGCCCCAAGCAAATTCTGCCGCCTTGCCGTTCGCGCCAATCGCGATCAGTACCGGGACGAGTACAAGGATGTTCAGCGATAGGGATATCAGAAACACCAAGCGCTCCAATTGAGGCTTGGAGTACGGGCGCAACGACTCGTTGGATCACGGGTCCTTCTCGATCGGGGAAGATGTAAGGCGCCATCTCTGAAAGCGGATCGTCTGGCGGTGGTGATTGCACACCAGCTGAGCTTGTGGCGCGGGTGCACCTGCGGTGCGTGCTGCGCGCGCAGTAGCGTGGCGACGCGCTGGCCGAGGGAGGGTATCAATTGAGGTGCGTCGACTCGCAACTATAGTTCTGGCAGAAAACTCGGCTCTCGATTTATGGGCGATATTGGAGTGCGACACGGCGAACGGTCACCCCGGAAGTCGCCTAGACTGGGTTAATTCGACAGCCCACGCGTGAGGTCTCCAGCGGCCTGCGGTTCGGAGATGCCGCACCGCTCGATCAGGCCGCGCGGGTTCACAGCATTGGTCCAGAAGCTCGACCCCGTCAGTGAGGTGAGCCGCGTCAGCTGCGATCCGCACTGAGTTGGCCCAGCATGACGAGGAAACTGGATTGTTGGATCCTGTGGCGCGTATGTGATGCGCTTGATTGCAACACGCGCCGTTAACGCTCCGACCGACGCGCCGCGCTTTGTCTTTTCACTTCAATGACTTGAGGAAAGGTGCTGGCGGAGAGGAAGGGATTCGAACCCTCGATACCGTTACCGGTATACACCCTTAGCAGGGGTGCGCCTTCGACCACTCGGCCACCTCCCCGCACCTGCGCTCGCGATAAGCGAGCGGCTTTCCTAGCCGGTTTCAGGGCCGGCGCAAGGTGAAAGGCCCGCTGGCCGGGGTTTGCCGACGATCCGGCCCTCCTGCCGGTCGTCATCGCGCAGCTGGCGGCGATTTCCCGCGTCCACAGAAGAGTGGGGTATATGGTAGAAGCAACGGGTCCGGATGGTGCGGGACGGGAATCGCGATGGGGCCCAGACTATTCACAGTTTTCACCCTGGCCGGTCTGCTGCTGGCGGCCCAGACAGGCGGTAACCCAGCATCGGCGCAGGGCGCATCCGCGCCTGTTGCTGCCTTCGAGCTCTATGTCGATGAAGTCTACAACAAGCGCAGTGGCGGCGACATCGAGGTGTCCGTTGCTTTCCGCGATCCGCTGACGCGCGAGCTCAATCCGACGCTTCGCGTCACCGAGGGCCAGCGCGTGAGCATCCGGCTGATCAATCGCACGCAGCGGCCGCGCTCATTGGCTGTCATGGGCGTCGGCGGTGTGACCCCGCCGCAGGTGGCGGCTGGCGCGAAGGCGACCGTGGAGTTTCGGGCGCCGGCGCGCGGCAACTACATCTATTATGATCCAGGGCAGGCGGGGCTCAACGAGACGCGGAGCCTGTTCGGCGATCTCATCGTTGCGCCTGGACCCTCCGGCTGAGCTGAAGGCTCAGTGATGATGATGTTGGCCGTGCTGCGCGGCAGCCCGCTCCTCCATCACCTTACGGCTTTCGGCGTCGATGAACGCCATGAGGGCAGCGACATTGGCCTCGCTCAACTTGAGGTTCGGCATCGCCAGGTTGCGGAACTGGGGCAGCATCGCCATGGCGACAGGATCCTTTTCCGCCAGCATCCTGTCGGGCTCGCGGATGAAACGCGCCAGCCATTCGGGAGACCTGCGCGAGCTTACCATGAGCAGGTCGGGACCCAGCCCATCCCCCCCGCCAATCGTGTGGCAGGTGGCACACCGTGTGCGGAAGAGCTGTGCAGACTCATCCGTTGCGACAGCCACGGCGTTCGCATAACTCTGCCGGCTGCCGGAGCCCCGGCTGTTCGGATTTAGCTGACCGGTGAGCAGATTCGCCAGCATCTGCGGATTGTCGTAGGGCGACCGCTTGACGAACTGACCCGTCGCCACGTTCGCGAGCATGACGGTGGTCGAATGTGCGGTCGGCTTGTCGCCTGCGGGCTCGAATCCAAACTTGCGCTGGATCAGCGTGATGTCTTCCGGCCGACCGGTCAGGAATGTCCAGCCCGCCTTGATATCGAACTTCTTCATGAAGCCGCGCAGGGCTTCGGGTGTGTCATTGGCGGGATCGACCGAGATCGAGTAGAACATGACATCGCGCCCGGCATGATCCCCGATCAGCTCCTGCACGCGCTTGAGCTGGGCCGTGTCGAGCGGGCAGACGTCGCCGCAGTTCGTGAAAATGAAATTCACGACCACGATCTTCCCGTGAAGTACGTCGTCGTAGAACTTGACCTGCCTGTCGTCATGCGTGGTGAGCGTGACGTTCGGCCAGTAATCGCGGCCCCAGGGCGACTGCGCGAGGGCTGCGATCGGCGCCATCAGGCAGATACCCATGGCGGCCAGCAGGGCAGCCGCCCAATACCGGAAGCGGGCCTGCCGGGACGGGTTCATCGCGTTGTGGTCGTGGTGGTGGTGGTTGTTGTTGTCGGGGTCGGGCCCACGCCGCTGCCGGTCCGCCAGGTCGGCAGCACATAGGTCGGCTCATAGAACATGCCTTCCCAGCCGCCTTCAGGCGTCGGAATTGCGACCGTCTGTCCCGGGTTGAGCAGGTCCCACCGCAGCAGCATGGCGTGATCCTCGTGCTGGGTGTTGTGGCAATGCTCGACATAGGAGCCAGCAAATTCCCGGAAGCGGATGGCGATCTCGACAACGCCGCTGCTGTTCGGTTCGGGGCCGACGCGGTAGACGTCCTTGCGCGCATAGCGCTCCCAGATTGGCGGCGGCCTGCCGTCGCGGGTGAGGATCTGCCCTTCCTCGAAGTGCACATGGACCGGATGGCTCCAGCCGCCGCTGAGGCTCTCGATGCGCCAGATCTCCCATGCGCCCATCTGCGGGGCAGCCGATACGCGGTGGATGTCAGCGGAGAGGCCGTCACCGCCATCCGTCTTGATGGTCCAGGGCGTTTCGTCGGTGCCCCCGCTGCGGCCGAACTCGAAAGTGCGGCGACGGGCCTTGGCAAGGTCGGCCGCCGGAATCTTGGGCAGCGGAATCATCTTCTTCTTGCCCGCGACATAGTCGGCCGGGTTCATGCTGAGATCCTGGCCGGTGTAGGCCTGGACGCGGAACTCCATGAACTTGCCGACGGCCGGATCGCCCTTGTACTTGCCGGAGAGAATATCGCTGAGCGGGACCTCTTCCTTGGGGCCCGCGCCGTCGCGATGCTCCAGTGTGTTCACGAAGTAGATTTTCGTGCCCACAGGATACTTGCTGAAGTCGACGACGATGTCGAAGCGCTCGGCGATCGCCTGCGTGGGCAGGTCTTTCGACTCGGCGTTCGGGAAGGGAACTGCGTGTTCCATGATGTTGCCGTCGTTGGCGATCATGTGGAAGGGCACGCGCGCGCCCTTGTCCGTCACGACTGCGATCTTGAAGTAGCGCGAGACCGAGCCGTTCAGGAGGCGCAGCCGATACTTGCGCGCGCGCACATCCATGTAAGGTTTCCACGCCCAGTTGACCGTCATCTGGTCGCCGAGAAAGCCGTCCTTGTTGAAGATGTTGAAGGCGAGCTGTCCCTGCGCATTCCAGGCCTTGTCCGCGATCAGCAGGTTCACGTCATAGTCGCGGTTGCCCCAGTCGAGGCCCGTGCCGCTCGGCAGGCAGAGGTTGGCGTTGTTGGCGTCGGCGTAGTGGCACTTGAAGCCTTCGCGGCCGCGATCCACCGCGCTGTAGTAGTTCATCATCGCGGCGTTGCCCTTGTAGACGTTCTGGGCGGTGTAATCGATCATGTGATCGTGGAACCAGTGCGTGCTCTCGGTCTCGCGCCAGTCGCCACGGATCTTGATCACGCCGCCCGCGCCATCCGGCATGCCCGCGCGCGGATCGGTGGCGTTGACATTCTCCGTGTCGCGGCCAGCCAGCTGCATGGGCCAGCGATAGTCATAGTACTGGCCAGGATAGAAGTAGGCGCCGGTGAACCCGTCGCTCTCGGCGGGGTTGTGTCCGTTGTGCTCGTGCGTCGTGATCAGGTGGTGACCGAAGCCATTATTGGCGGCGACGTTGATCGGCAGCCCGTTATAGTGACGGAAGAGGATCGGCTCGCCCACGCGCGCCATCAGGAGTTTTGGCGGCAGCGTCCCGTCAAAGGTCCAGACCGAGTTCGTATCCTGCGCAGGCATCTTCGGATGCATCCGGATTTCGATGCCGTTGGTCGAACCGCCAAAGCCCGAGCCGCTGGCCGTGCTGTGGTAAAGCCCGCCGGGTCCGAACTCACCGACCTGATAGCGGTGCATCTGTGCAGCATCGCGCGCACCCGTGTTGGCGCGGGCGCCAGACTGCACGCTCTGGAAATAGACCTTGGGCGCAAACTCGTCATAGCGCTGGTGGGCATACATCTCGCCGGGCGGGCGGCCTTCGATGTAGCTCGTCTTGAGCTGCCAGCCGAGGCACTCGCTGATCTTGGCCTGCCACGGATTGGGCCGGCTGAGATTGGCCTGGCGGGTCGGCATCGGAAACAGGCGCTGCTTCAGCTGGGCGTCGATCCTGTCCGGGCTCATCGACTTGTTGCAGTCCGATGGCGCGACAACGACCTTGCAGTTGTCGCACTCTTCCTGGGGCATCGGCTGTGTGCCGAACTCCTCGAACATCAGCACCTTCTGCGTGAAGGGCAGCGCGCCGAAGAGCGGGCTTGCTTCCATCCCGGTTGGGACGTTGTACTTGCGAAGGTCCAGGGCCGTCTGGGCCAGCGCGATCTGAGCAAATACGGCTGTGCTGCATCCCGCGACCGCGAAACGCGCAAGTTTCCTGATTGTCGACATTGTGACCCCCGTCACCCTGCTGTGGATAGCATTACCGAAGTTAGAGGTAACACCGATTACAGCTGCCCCAAAGTAGGTGGCGATGGATTATTTTGTGAGCGAAGTTATTGATTTCAAAGACAAATTACTGAATTCAAACGACATTCGCGCAATGGGCGAGAAAGTTCGTCAGGATATCGCAAGGTTGGCGATTTTCTTGGCTATGAAGGGTTTTCTAAAACTGCGAATCTGAGACTCCCCTGGCTGACATGAGCCTGGCGCGTGTCAGCAATCCACGGCCAGCAGGGCGAAGGTGGCGAGCCAGTGTTCGCCCATATAATCGCCGGCGACATGCGGCAGGCTCGCCGCGATATGCCTGTCCGCGGCTTCGCGCCCGCGTTGGGCGATGGGATGATCGCCCAGTTGCGCTGCGAGTGCGCGCCAGCACCACGCGCGTGCGAGATTGAGACCGTCGAGGTGCGCGATCTTCCCGTCCGTGCGATCGCTGACCCTGGCTGGCGCGAACAGTGAGACAGGGTGGCCTTGCGCGAGGCGCGGCATGAACCGGCCGAGCCATTCGCGGAAGTCGCGCGGCTCGAGCACCCGGCGCATGCATTCCACCTCCATCAATGCAGGCGAGAGAAAATCGTCCTGCGAGGGCTCCCACGCCTGGCAGTCGCGATCGCCGCCATACCAGGCGAGGCATTTCGCCTTCAGCATGTCGAACAGCTGAAGGTCGAACGCCTCCGCCCAGTCCGCAGCCATCCGCACGGCGAAGGCCGTGGAGGAATGAACGCCGGTTCGCACCGGATAGTCCGCGAGCGGCAGGTAGGCGCGAAACCGCTGTGCGAACGCCTCCGCGAGCGGGCGGAGCTTCGTACAGGCCCCGGCGATGGCGTCGCTCTCGTGCAGTTCCAGCTCTGCCTGCAAGGCGAGCAGCCACCCCCAGCCATAGGGGCGCTCAAACCCGCGCGCCATCGGTCGGGCAAGATAAGCCAGCTCGCCGGCGACGGCTTCTTCTGTGAAGCGCTCGGCGAAGAGAGCGCGTATCCTCTCGGCGGCAGCGACTTCTGGATGTCGCCGCACGACACGCGCCAGCAACCAGAAGCCATGCACGCAGCTGTGCCAGTCGAACGAGCCGAAGAAGAGTGGATGTGTAGCGCGTGGCAGAACCGCATCGCCTGGCCCCGCAAGCACGTGATCCATCTTGTAGGGAAATTCGCGACTGATGTGGCTCAGGGCCAGGCCGGCGAATTGCTCGGCCATCGCTTGATTGAGTATCGTCATCCCTTCTCCCCAAACCCGCCGCCGCCAGGCGTTTCGATAATGAAGGCATCGCCTGGCTGCATCTCCGCCTGAGCCGTTGCCGGCAGCTCTTCGATGCGACCATCCACGCGGCGCACCGCGTTGCGCCCAGCTTTCGCGTTTTCGCCGCCCACAACGCCGAAGGGTGCGGTTGTGCGGCGGTTCGACAGGATCGCCGCGGTCATCGCCTCGCGAAAGCGCACGACGCGCACCGCGCCATTCCCGCCGCGCCATTGGCCATCGCCGCCGGATCCGCGCCGGACAGCGAAGCGTTCGATCAGTATGGGATAGCGGCTTTCGAGGATTTCGGGATCGGTGAGGCGCGAATTTGTCATGTGCGTCTGCACGACGGAAGCCCCTTCAAAGCCATGGCCGGCGCCTGATCCGCCGCAGATCGTCTCGTAGTATTGGTGGCGGTGATTGCCGAAGGTGAAATTGTTCATTGTCCCCTGCGCGGCGGCGAGCCGTCCCATCGCGCCATAGAGCGCGTCCACGATGACCATGCTGGTTTCCACATTGCCCGCAACCACGGCCGCGCCTGGTCGCGGGTTCAGCAGGCAGCCTTCCGGCGTGATGATGTCGATCGGCCTCAGGCATCCTTCATTAAGTGGGATCGCGTCGTTCACCAGCGTCCGGAAAACGTACAGCACGGCCGCTCGCGCGATCGACGACGGTGCATTGAAATTGCCCGTGTCCTGAGCGCTCGTGCCCGTGAAATCGATGGTCACGCGGCGTGTTGCCTTGTCCGGCCTCACGCTGACGCAGATCAGTGCGCCATTGTCCATCGGCGCTTCAAACTTACCGGGTTCCAGCGTGTCGATCACGCGACGGACATGCTCCTCCGCATTGGCCTGGACGTGACCCATATAGGCTGCGACGCCATCCCGGCCGTAGTGCCCGACGAGTCGGCGCAGCTCCTCCTCACCCCGCCGGCAGGCCGCGATCTGCGCCTTCAAGTCGGCGAGGTTGTTGTCGATGTTGCGCGCGGGATGACGCGCAGAGGCGAAGAGCGCGCGCGCTTCGGCTTCCCTTAGTCTGCCGGCATCCATCAGCAGGAAAGTGTCGATGAGTACGCCTTCGTCCTCGATCGTGCGGCTGTCGGGCGGCATGGAGCCCGGCGTGATTCCACCGACATCGGCGTGATGTCCGCGCGCGGCGGTGAAAAAGGCCGGAGCTGTTTCTCCGGCCAGGATCACCGGCGCAATGACCGTAATGTCGGGCAGGTGGGTGCCGCCTGCATGCGGTGCATTGAGCATGTAGATATCGCCCGGCTTCAGCTGTGCGCCACGCTCGCGGATGAGGGTCCGGATGGATTGGCTCATCGATCCAAGATGTACCGGGATGTGCGGCGCGTTGGCCACCAGGCCGCCGCCAGAATCGAAGATCGCGCACGAAAAGTCGAGCCGCTCGCGGATGTTCACCGACGTGGCGCTGGTCTGCAGGGCCAGTCCCATCTCCTCGGCCACGCCCATGAAGCGGTTGTTGAAGACTTCAAGCAGCACGGGATCGACATCGGTTCCGACCGCCTCGCCTGCCGGCGGCGGATCCGACCGCGTCAGCACCAGATCGCCCAGATCCGTGATCGCGCCGCGCCAACCCGGCTCGACGAAAGTCGTCGCCCCGCGCTCGATCACCAGCGCGGGCCCCGAAAGCTCGAATCCTGCGGGGAGTTCATCGCGCTTCCACACAGCCACGGTGAACGCATCGCCCGAGATACGCAGCTCGACAGCGCCCTGCGCAACCGGTTCACGCGTCGGCAAGGAACGCGCCGCCAATGCCGGCGCCTCATCCACACCAATCGCTTCGGCTGACAGCTTGGCCACCAGGATCGGTCGCGTGGCGTCGAGAAAGCCGAAGCGTTGCCGATGCGAGGCCTCGAATGCCGCGCGCATCGCTCGATCGTCAGCGAGCGGCGCCGGCAAGGAGGCCTCCGCCCCGTCATAGCGCAGGTAGGCCGTGAGCTCGGTCGCGCGGACAGCGACCCCGCGCGCCGTCAGTGCGTCTGCCGCCTGTCGCGCCAGCAGCGCGCTGCGTTGCGACAGGTCCTTTCCCAGGTCCTCCTCGACGGATGCCTCGCGCACCTCACGGATGTCGGCCAGGCCGATACCCCACGCCGACAGCACGCTGGCGAGCGGATGAAGCAATACCGCCCGCGCGCCCACTGCATCCGCGACCGCGCAGGCATGCTGGCCGCCTGCGCCGCCAAACGCGCACAGCACATACTCGCGCGGGTCATAGCCGCGCTGGATTGAAATCTTCCGGATCGCTTCCGCCATGTGCTGGTTCGCGATCGCGATGAAACCTTCTGCCGCCTGCTCAGGTGAAAGCTCGGCGCCCGTCGCCTGTCTTACCTGCCAGCACAGATCGCCGAAGCGTTCGACGACAATCTTCGTGTCCAGCGGCCTGTCGCCGTTCGGCCCGAAGATCGCCGGAAAATGCTCCGGACGAACCCGTCCGAGCAACACGTTGCAATCGGTGATCGTCAGGGGACCGCCGCGACGGTAGCAGGCTGGTCCAGGATCGGCGCCCGCCGACTGCGGTCCGACGCGCAGGCGCGCGCCATCGAAGTAGCAGATCGATCCGCCACCGGCCGCCACGGTATGAATCTGCAGCATCGGCGCGGTCAGGCGCACGCCGGCAACGACGGTGTCATTCGTGCGCTCAAACGCGCCAGCATAGTGCGAGACATCCGTAGACGTGCCGCCCATGTCGAAGCCGAGCGCCTTGTCGAAACCGGCGCGCCTGGCCGCCGCCGCCATGCCGATGATACCCCCTGCCGGCCCAGACAGAACTGCATCCCGTCCGCGAAATGCACGCGCCGGGGTAAGCCCGCCATTCGACTGCATGAAGAAGAGCCGTGTCGCCCGATCAAACGCACCGGCCATCCTCTCGATGTAGGCGTCGAGCACTGGGGTCAGGTAGGCATCTGCGATGGTCGTATCGGTTCGAGGCACATAACGCGCCAGGCCCGACACGTCTGAACCCATGGACACATGGGTAAAGCCTGCTTCGCGGGCGATCTCGGCAATTCGCACTTCGTGCGCGGGATGCGCCCAGCCATGCAGGCAGCTGATTGCGCAGCTCGAAATCCCCGCCGCGTACGCGCTCTGAAGTTTCGAGCGGACGTGCTCCTCATCGAGCGGTTTCAGGATTTCACCTTCCGCCGTCACCCGCTCCCGGGCCTCGATCACGTGCGCCTGAAGCTGGTCCGGCTTGAGGATGTTCAATGCGAAGATGTCCGGCCGCGCCTGGTTGCCGATCTCCAGAAGATCGCCGAACCCCTCCGTCACAACCAGTACCGTCGCTGCGCCCCTGCGCTGCAGCAGCGCATTCGTCGCCACCGTCGTTCCCATGCGGATTGAGGCGATTTCTGTGGCCCCGTGCTCGGCGAGGATCGAGCGAACAGCCTCCACCGCGGCGTCCGCGTAACGTTCCGGATTCTCGGACAGGAGCTTGCGCACGACCTGGCCGCCATCAGGCCCGCGCGCGACGACATCAGTAAACGTGCCGCCGCGGTCGATCCAGAAATGCCAGCCTGCCATGCCGCCAGCTTTGAAAGGCCAGCAATGCTTTGACAAGCCCGAGCGATCGTCTGAAGCTTGTTGCAGGCGTGGAGAAAATCATGGTCAGGAAGTCATCTCGCATTGCGGCGCTCGCTATTGTCGCCCTGGCTGCTTCTCTTGCAGCCAGCGCGGATGATCCGATCTCCACCGCTGTCGCCCGCGATGCATGGCCCGTGAAGGGTCTCTCTGCCCGGGCCGAGATCATCGTCGACCACTGGGGCATCCCCCACATCTTTGCCGCTTCGCAGAGGGACGCCTTCTTCCTGCAGGGCTACAATGCCGCGCGCGACCGTCTCTGGCAGATCGATCTGTGGCGCAAGCGCGGGCTCGGTCTGCTCGCCAGGTCGTTCGGCCCTGCCTATGTCGAGCAGGACAGGGCGGCGCGGCTCTTCCTTTATCGTGGCGACATGCAGGCGGAGTGGAATGCCTACGCCCCGGATGCGCGCGCGACGGTCGAGGCGTTCACGGCCGGCATCAACGCCTATGTTGCGGAGGTTCAGGCAGGCGCACAACCCTTGCCGGTCGAGTTCAGGCTTACGGACTCCTCGCCTGACACGTGGAAGCCCGAAGATGTTCTGCGCATCCGCAGCCATGCGCTTGTCTCGAATGTCACCTCGGAGGTCGCCCGTGCGCGCGTCGCCTGTGCGGCGGGCGTCGAGGCCGACGCGTTGCGCCGCAAGCTCGATCCCGAGGGCCACAAGCGCGTCGTGCCAGCCGGCCTCAATCCCTGCGATGTGCCCGCAGATGTGCTCGATGACTATGTCCTTGCGACCCAGCAGGTCGACTTCGCGCCGCTGGCGGGGAACCAGCGCGCCGCGCGGGATCCACAGACACAGCTCGCCCTCCTGATGGACCAGCAGCAGTACGAAGGCTCGAACAACTGGGTTGTCGCGCCGTGGAAGTCGCAGACCGGCCGCGCCATCCTGGCCAACGATCCCCACCGCCAGCTTGGCGTGCCCTCGTTGCGTTACGTGGTCGGTCTGAATGCGCCAGGGATGGCGATCATTGGCGCAGGCGAACCCGCTCTGCCCGGTGTCTCCATCGGCCACAATAACGACATCGCCTTCGGCATCACCATCTTCGCGATGGATCAGGAAGATCTCTACGTCTACGAGACGCGAGCGAGCGATCCCGACTCCTACCGCTACAAGGGCGGCTGGGAGAAGATGAAGGTCGAGAAGCAGACGATTGAAGTAAAGGGTGAAGCCCCTCGCGAAATCGAACTCCGCTTCACGCGTCACGGCCCGGTGCTGGCTGCTGACATCACGAAGCGCCGCGCGTTCGCCATGCGCACGATCTGGTCCGAGCCTGGCCTTGCCGGTTATTTCGGATCATCCCGCCTCACGCATGCGAAGGACTGGAATGATTTCACCGAGGCGAGCCATGCCTGGGGCGCGCCGCCGCTCAATCTCGTCTATGCGGACACCAAGGGAAACATCGGCTGGCGTGCTTCCGGGCGGACGCCGGTGCGGAACAACTGGGATGGGCTGATGCCCGTGCCCGGCGACGGCCGCTATGAATGGCAGGGCTTTTTTGCGAAGGATAGGCTGCCATCCAGCTACAACCCATCGGAAGGATTCTTCGCCACTGCCAACGAATACAACCTGCCGGCGGGCTATCCTGCCGAGGAGCGCAAGGTTGCGTTCGAGTGGACCGATCCTTCGCGCGCCAGCCGCATCAAGGAGGTCCTCGCCGCAGACGGTAAAGTCAGCCTGCTCGATTCGATGAAGCTGCAGGGCGACGCCGTCAGCCCGCAGGCCCGCCGCTTCGTGAAGCTGCTGCGCGACGTTCCCGGCGGCACGGTGAACATCAATGTCGACCACGCCATCAAGCTGCTCACCAGCTGGGACGGGCACCTTGCGATCGACAGTCCGGCCGCCGCAATCTACGAGGTGTGGACCAGCAAGCATCTCGGCAAGGCAGTGGTCGCCCGTGTCACGCCAGCTGCAGCGCGCGAGCTGGTCGGCAACGGACATCTTGAAGCTGTCCTCACCTATCTTGAAGATCCCGACACGCGCCTTGGTCCCAATCCACGCGAAGCACGCACGCAGGTCATCCTCGAAAGCCTGAAAGCGGCCACGGACGAACTCGCCGCGCGGCTCGGCCCTGATCCGCACAGCTGGGCCTGGGGCCGCCTGCATGTCGCCAAATGGGAGCCTGCCATTGCTGCGCTGGCCGATCCAGAGCTGCGCGCCCAGATGAGCCTCGGGCCGCTGGCGACGCCCGGTTCGGCCTCGACGCCGCGCGCACAGAGCTATCGCGCGTCCGACTTCACCGTCACGGCCGGCGCGTCTGTGCGCATGGTGATGGATGCGGGCGCGTGGGACAATTCGATGGTGATGAACTCGCCGGGCCAGTCAGGCGACCCTTACAGCTCGCACTATCGCGACCTCTTCCCGCTCTGGGCCGAAGGCCGCTACGTCCCGCTTGCCTTCACCCGCGAAGCCGTCGATCGCATTGCCGAACGCGTGATCACGCTGACACCGGCGGAGTGAAGACGCATGTCGTTCGCGGTGCATGGTCGCAATGACGCTGGCAATGTGAGAACATCGTGCGCGCATATGATGTCTGGATCAGGTGAATGGCCGACGACAAAGTGATTCCGCCCACGCCGTCGGCGGAGGAGTATGCGAAAGCGGTCGCTGCTTCGGCGGATGACCCTGCGCTGTTTGCGACGACGGATCCCTTCGCGCTGTTTGCGGAGTGGCTGGCGGAGGCGCGGAAGACTGAACCCAACGACTCAAATGCGATGGCCCTGGCGACGGCTGATGAGCATGGCGCACCGGATGTGCGGATGGTGTTGCTGAAGGACGTCTCGAAGGATGGGTTCGTATTCTTTTCAAACGCGGAGAGCCGGAAGGGACGGCAACTTGCTGTGAATGCGCAGGCGGCGCTATGTTTCCACTGGAAGAGTCTGCGCCGGCAGGTGCGGGTGTCGGGAAGGGTGGAGCCGGCTTCGGAGGAGGAGGCGGACGCCTATTTCGCAACGCGCGCCAAGGACAGCCAGATCGGAGCGTGGGCGTCCGAACAATCCCGACCGATGGAGGGGCGGTTTGCGCTGGAGAAACGCATCGCCATGTTCGCCGCGCGCTATGGGCTCGTCAGAACGCCGCGTCCGCCACACTGGAGAGGCTGGCGGATCGTGCCGGTCCGCATCGAGTTCTGGCGGGACCGGCCGTTCAGGCTGCACGACCGGCTCGAGTTCACGCGGAGTCAGCCGGGTCAACCCTGGACCACACAGAGGCTTTATCCCTGAGGCCGCACGGCGGGCGTTGGCGGGCGCGTAAACCCTGTGGCAAGCTGAGTCGCAATACGAGTCAGACAGGCTGACCGAGGGGATGAACGCATGGGCTTGCTCAAGCGGACGCTGATGGTGATCGCACTGTCCGCATGTTCGGAGGGGGCAATCGCCCAGGCTTCCGATCACAAGGAGCCATGGTGGGATTCGCCCTGGGGCGAGGCCGATCGGCTGGGTAATGTGAACCACCTCAGCGCCGAGGGCGTGAAGAAGGCCGCCGGGCTGGTGAAGACCGGCAAGGTCTATGCACTAGGCGTGCCGACCGGGCCCGAAAGCGCAGCGTTCGGGACGCGCAAGTATACAGTCGAGCGCCAGCCAGGGCCGGATGCGGACTACACGCCGGATGGCTCGCAGCGGGTGACCGCGTTCGACGAGCGGATCGTGAGTTCGATGGGGATCGGCACGCAGATTGACGGCTTCGGCCATCTCGGCGTGGATCATCACTACTATAATGGCGTGACGGGAAAGGACGTCGCGACCACGCGGGCGCTGCAGCTGGCTGATGTTCCGCCGATCGTGACGCGCGGCGTGCTGATCGACATGGCCAAGCACTATGGCAAGCCGCATCTCGAGGTGGGCGACACCTACAATCGCGCCGAGATCGAGGCGGCGATGAAGGCGCAGGGCGTCAGCATCGGCAAGGGCGATGTCGTGCTGTTCCACACCGGCTGGATGGCCGGCAAGATGGCCAGCGAGAAGGATGTCTATCGTTCGCGCGAGCCTGGCATCGGCGAGGATGGGGCGATCTTCCTGGCAGGTCTCGGTGTGGTGGCAGTGGGCTCGGACACGATTGCGCTGGAAGCGTTGCCGTCTCCGCCAGGAAAATCGTTCATCGTGCACCAGACGCTGCTGGCCAAGAACGGTGTGCATATCCTCGAGACGATCGACACCAACCAGCTGGCGGCCGACGGGGTGAAGGAGTTCCTGTTCGTGCTGGGGATTCCGCGCTTTGTGGGGACCGTGCAGATGGTGATCAACCCGGTGGCGATCACCTAGGCCTGGCGGTGCGGCCCAGGGCGCGTTGCACGCCGGGGCAATAGGCAGTTGGGGGAGTTGGGGCCGGCGGCGGGCGTAGCCAAGCGCGCCCTCTTTGTTCCAGAGGGCCTTCGGCCGCCTCGGGATCAGGGCTGGCACATCAGGCGGCAGGCACAAAAGGAAATTCTTGCCCGTCCTCGGGGCGAGGCTGCGCCCAAAACGAATCCTGCCGGTCTAATCCCCCGTTTCCCCCGAGTTCGGCCGCTTGCGCGCCTGCCCGCTCCAATGCGCTGCATGGTCCGCACTGGGGGAAGCGCCGGGTAGGCGGTCGCGTTGCCGCTTTCTGCGAGGCGGTGACAGTTATGGAATGATCACGCTATATCGGCGGCGGGTCATGACAGAAGTCTCAAGCGGGAGAACGGGATGAGGGTGATTTTTGGCGTGGCTGCGATGGCTGCGGTGCTGGCGGCGTGTTCGCCCGCCGCCCCGGCCGGTCCGACGGCTGAAGAGATCGCGAAGAACAGCGCGGACCTCGTGGCGTATCTCGATGCGGAGTATGAGGAGGAGCTGCAGCTGTCTCCGCAGGAGATGACGGCGCAGGGGCGCAAGGACCGCTATGGCGAGCTGGACGATCGCTCGGAAGCGGCGATGGACCGCGAGCTTGCCTGGCGGCGCGAGTCGGTCGCCGACATGAAGGCGAAGTTCAAGCCCGAGGCGTTGAGCGAGGATGCGCGGCTCTCCTACGAGATCTGGGAGCTAGAGCTGGCGCGAACCGAGAGGCTGTCGGAGTTCCGCAGGCACCGCTACATCTTCGGCCGAAATGGGGCGCACACCGGCCTCGTCAATTTCATGGTCAACCAGCATGGCGTCGAGGAGAAATCCGATGCCGAGGCTTATATCTCGCGCGTTGCGGCGATCGGGCCGACGATTGACGTCCTGATCGAGCGCGCCAAGCTTGCGGCCGCCGACGGGATTCGGATGCCCGGTTTCGCCTATGACCAGACCACATCGGAAATCCAGCGTGTCCTGACCGGTGCGCCCTTTGGCGCCGGCAAGGACTCGGCCCTGTTCGCCGACGGCAAGGACAAGATCAGGTCGCTTGGCGAGAGCGGCAAGCTCAAGCCCGAAGAGGTCGTGGCGCTGACGGAGCAGCTTCGCCTGGCGATGGTCGACAAGATGAAGCCCGCCTATGACCGGCTGGCGGCGTGGATCGCCCAGGACAAGGCGAACGCTTCAGCGACGCCGCAGGGCGCAGGCGCGCTGCCGAACGGTGAGGCGTACTACAACGCCATGCTCAGCCTGATGACCACGACCGACATGACGGCAGACGAGATCCACCAGCTCGGCCTCGCTGAGGTAAAGCGCATCCACGGCGAGATGGAAAAGGTGAAGGCGGAGGCGGGCTTTTCCGGCACGCTGCAGGAGTTCTTCACCTTCATGCGGACGGACAAGCAGTTCTACCTGCCGAACAATGATGCCGGCGCGCAGGAAT
>VFQT010002084.1_pt1 | contig 21486 bp, 19 predicted proteins | sample 3512381 | NCBI WGS metagenome assembly VFQT01 (sample SAMN10412376, study PRJNA504923) | tailings metagenome | isolation source: Relicate 2 Philex TSF3 active mining site | place: Philippines: Tuba, Benguet | collected 2017-08-29
GCTAATTCCTCAAGGGATTCTTCGAATCTTTTCAAGACCCCGGGCTGATATCCATCACCCTGCAGCTCTTTGATGACTCCGATCTTCATTCCCTTTACATCACCGCTCTTGGCTGCCGCGACCACAGGTGGCACCGGCGCATTAATGGATGTCGAATCCATCGGGTCGTAGCCTGCAATAACCTCATGTAGATAGGCCGTATCCAAGACTGTTCGAGCACAAGGACCGGCTTGATCAAGCGAAGAGGAGAATGCAACTAAGCCATAACGAGATACCGCACCATACGTCGGCTTCACTCCGACTGTACCCGTGACCGCCGCAGGTTGGCGGATAGAGCCGCCGGTATCAGTTCCAATCGCAAGCGGCGCTTCAAAAGCTGCGAGCGCCGCCGAAGAACCGCCTCCAGAGCCGCCTGGAATGCGCGATAGATCCCAAGGATTTCTAGTGGGGCCGTAGGCGGAATTCTCAGTGGACGATCCCATTGCGAACTCATCCATATTTGTCTTGCCGAGGATCACTACTCCAGCATCCTTCAACTTAGTAACCAATGTTGCGTCATACGGTGGTCGCCAGCCTTCAAGCATCTTCGAGCCACAAGTTGTTGGAACGCCTTTCTGAACCATCACATCTTTCAATGCAAGGGGTACTCCCGCAAGCGGCGAGAGTTTCTTTCCACTTTTTCGAGCTTCATCGACTGATTTCGCTTGCGCGAGTGCGCCTTCACTATCTACAAAAAGGAAAGCATTGACATCGCCATCTACTTCGGCAATTCGATTTAGATGCTGTTGCGTTAATTCGACAGCAGTAATCTCGCCGGCTTCAAGTGCAGCTGACATCCTTACTGCAGATTCTTCTAGCATCACTCTTCACCCAGAATCTGTGGGACTTTGAATCGCTGCTCTTCTTGCGCAGGCGCTCCGGACAAGGCCTCTTCAGGTAACAAACTTGGACGATTGGTATCCGGTCTGAAGACATTGGTAAGCGGGAGCGGATGGGATGTTGCCGGAACATCCTCGCCAGCGACCTCTTGAACTCGAGCTACTGCATCCAAGATCACGGAGAGTTCACTCGCAAGATGATCCAATTCCGAATCGTTCATATCGATTCGGGCGAGCTTCGCCAGATTAGCTACATCTTCACGAGAAATCTTGGACATGAACCCACCTTACCGAGAGCCCCGCGCCGAGCGCGAATCACTTTCGGATCTGACCCTCACCTCTGACTATCCAGGTTGTGGTTGTCATCTGCTCCAAGCCCATCGGCCCTCGAGCATGGAGTTTCTGGTTGGAAATGCCAATCTCAGCGCCAAAACCCATCTCCTCACCATCGGTGAACCGAGTTGAAGCATTGACCATGACGGCCGCGCAATCCGATAGCGCAATGAATCGATTAGCAGTTACTTCCGACTCGGTGACTATCGCTTCAGTGTGATTCGTTCCGTACTTGAGAATATGAGCCATAGCACCATCAACATCATCAACGACTCTTACATTCATCGCCAGCATCCCGTACTCCGTGCGCCAGTTCGACTCAACGGCAAGTTGGGCCTCGATTCCGATTGATTTCGCTATTTCGAGCGAATGATCATCGCAATGAAGCTTGACTCTGGCAGAGTTCAACTCAGCAAGAGCTTTTGGAAGGAACTTATCTGCAATATCACGATGCACCAGTAAGGTCTCAGCTGCATTACAGACACTTGGTCGATGTGTCTTAGCGTTAATCACGATTGGTAAGGCTTTGCTGAAATCAGCTTCCTTGTCGACATACACATGACATACGCCCGCTCCAGTTTCGATCGTTGGTACAAGCGCCTCATCGACAACCATACGAATCAGCGCAGCGCTGCCCCGAGGTATCACCAAATCGACTTTGCCACGAGCATGAAGCAGAGCTCGGACTGTGTCCCTATCTTCCGATGGCACGAGTTGGATGACTTCCGGCGAGATCTCCGTCTTCGCTAGCGCAGATTTGATTACATCTACCAAGATTGCGTTGCTCTGGGCCGCTGATGATGATCCACGTAAGAGCGCTGCATTTCCCGACATCAAAAGAATTACCGCTGCATCAACGGTCACATTAGGACGCGCTTCATAGACCATGCCGACCACGCCGAATGGGACCGTAATCTGACTCAGCTTCAAACCATTATCCAAAGTGCGCGATCGCAGGGTTATTCCAAGTGGGTCAGGTAGCGCCGCTACCTTTCGTGTTCCGCCGGCAATTCCAGCGATACGAGGCTCGTTCAATAACAGGCGATCGACGAGCGACTCTGCAGTACCTTCTTTGCGAGCGCGCTCAACATCAACCTGATTGGCTTGGAGAATTTCACTCTTTCGAAGTTCCAACTCAGCTGCAATCAATAACAGAGCTGACTTTCGCTCTTCATAAGAACTCCGCCGAAGGGTCTGAGCCGCTTGTCTAGCTCTATCGGCTAAATCGGCTATCAAATGATCGTTACTCATAAGAGCACCAAGTCATCTCGGTGGACGAGTTCCCGTTCGAATTCTGGTCCTAGATCTCTACCTAGATCCTTAGTGGACCGACCAAGCATCGCCGGAATCTCCTCAGAATCGAAACCGACTAAACCACGAGCAATCAAGGCGCCATCGGCTCCAACAATCTCAACAGTATCGCCGGCAGAGAATTCGCCAGAAACATTCGTAACGCCGGCCGGCAACAATGAGACGCCGCGTTCTCGTAACGCGACTACCGCACCATCATCGATTGTCAATCGACCTCGGGGCGTAGCGGCATGTTCGAGCCAGAGTAATCTTGAAGATTTCTTTGCCAGCTGAGCAGCGAAATAGGTACCGGTTTCTTCACCCTTAAGTGCAGCACTTAGATTAGTCAGCGAAGTCAACAGCATAGGAATCCCGGCCCCAGTAGAAATCCGTGCTGCTTCCAACTTAGTGACCATGCCACCACTGCCAACTTTCGAACCAGAGCCGCCAACTTGTGCGCCTTGGAATTGCGATATATCGCTAACTTCGTGAATTGGCATTGCATTCGATTCATTTGGTGGTGCGTCGTATAACGCATCAACATCAGTAACAAGAACCAGTAGATCCGCCCCAATCAAATGTGAGACTAGAGCAGCAATTCGATCATTGTCTCCGAATCGAATCTCCTGGGTTCCGACCGAGTCATTCTCGTTAATGATGGGAACTACGCCAAGCTGAAGAAGGCGATTCAAAGTGCGCTGCGCATTCGCATAATGTGATCTGCGAACCACATCATCGATGGTCAAGAGGACTTGCGAACCAACAATCGAGTGGCGCCGGAGCGATTCGGTGTATCGATGAACCAGCAGACCTTGACCAACGGAGGCGGCTGCTTGCTGAGTAGCAAGATCCTTAGGTCGAGAGTCGAGGCCTAGTGGTGCTAGCCCGGCGGCAATTGCGCCCGATGAGACCACAACAACCTCTGCACCGCGCCCGCGCAAAGCCGCAACCGAATCTACAAGTTGATCCACCGCACCAATTTTGAGGCCGGCAGCATCAGCGCCAGTTAGCGAGGATGAACCAATCTTTATGACTACCCGTCTTGCAGAAGTCACGTTCGCGCGCTTCATCTGCCATCACCTTCAATTCGCGGCGATGTCGGATCGGAGACTTGATATTCCCACTGCTGTGCCAACTCCTCGTCATCAAGCTGATCAATCGCTTCATCATCATACTTTTCCCAGCCGCGTGGAATACGGAGGTCATCGCCGCGAGGCCCGGCGAGTAATTCGGCGCCCGCTTCAATAGTTGGCTCCCAGTCGAACACAACTGCATCTTCGCCGGCACCGATTCGAACCTCATCGCCAGCCTTCGCACCTAATTTGAAGAGTTCGCGTTCTACACCGAGGCTGGCCAACCGATCGGCTAAGTATCCGATCGCCTCGGCATTTGTGAAATTGGTCTGGCTGACCCAACGCTCTGGTTTAACACCTAAGACAGTAAATGAGCCATCTTCGTTGATAGTAACTGTGAAACCGCGATCATCGACAGGTAGTGGACGCAGAACAATCCGCGTCTTCTCTTCAGCCACTTGCTTGCTGCGATATTCGCCAACTATGCGAGCCATCGCATAAAGCAGTTCGGTTAGCCCAATGCGAGAAGCTGCCGATATCTGATAGACCTCATACCCAGCGTTACGGAAATGTGCTTCGACCATATCTGCTATTGCCTTGCCATCTGGAAGATCGACTTTATTCAAGGCGATGATTCGAGGTCGATCGCTTAAATCTGCTGAGTAGTTTCGCAATTCAGCTTCGATGATCTCAAAATCCTTGATTGGATCGCGGTCGGTCTCTAGTGCGCCACAGTCAAGGACGTGCACAAGTGCGGCACATCGTTCGATATGCCGGAGGAATTGGAGCCCTAAACCTTTTCCTTCAGATGCACCTGGAATCAGGCCCGGGACATCAGCGACCGTAAATCGCGAGTCGCCTGCCTGTACAACGCCAAGATTTGGTACCAATGTGGTGAATGGATAATCAGCGATCTTTGGTCGCGCCGCTGAGATTGCAGCGATTAGCGATGACTTTCCAGCGCTTGGGAAACCAATCAATCCAATATCAGCGACTGATTTGAGCTCCAAAATGAGCGTGCGCTTCTCGCCCTTCTCACCTAGAAGTGCGAAGCCAGGAGCCCGCCTTCTTGAAGATGCTAACGCAGCATTTCCCAACCCACCTTGGCCACCTCTTGCGGCTACGAAGCGAGTACCAACACCGACAAGATCAGCGAGGACTTGGCCAGATTGATTCATCACGACGGTTCCATTCGGAACGCCAAGAATCAGATCCTCGCCATCTGCGCCATTCTTCAATGATCCTTGGCCCTGTCTTCCAGAGGTAGCGCTGCGATGAGGTGAATGATGGAATTCCAAGAGCGTCGTTACATCAGGACTAACGACCAGGATTATGTCGCCACCACGACCACCGCTTCCGCCATCCGGTCCACCGAGCGGAACGAATTTCTCGCGATGCACTGAGACACAGCCGTCGCCACCTCGTCCAGCGGCAGCATGGAGCGTGACACGATCAACGAAGCTCGTCATCTCACTCCTTTCTAGAAAACGAAAAACGGGCCCGTCGCGACGGACCCGTTTCTGATAAGTCCGTAGATTAAGAGACCGGAACGATGTTTACGACGCGACGACCGCGTGCGCTTGAGAACTCGACTGCTCCTGCAGCAAGTGCAAAGAGAGTGTCATCTTTTCCGATACCAACATTCTTCCCTGGGTGGAACTTGGTGCCACGTTGACGGACGAGAATCTCGCCGCTGTTGACTACCTGACCACCGAAGCGCTTGATGCCGAGGAACTGTGGATTCGAATCGCGACCATTACGTGTCGAGGAAACGCCTTTTTTGGATGCCATCTCTACTCAGCTCCTTTACTTAACACCATTGATCGCGGTGATTTTCACGCGCGTGTTCTTGGAACGGAAACCTTGACGACGACGATAGCCGGTCTTGCTCTTGTATCGGAGGATGTGAATCTTTGGACCCTTTGCCTCGTCGACTACTTCGCCAGTTACCTTGACGCCAGAGAGAACCTTTGGATCTGAGGTCACAGATTCGCCATCAACAACTAGTAATGCAGCGAAGGAGACGGTAGAGCCCGCAGCAGCGTCGATACGATCGACGAATACGGTGTCACCGACGGCGACTTTTTCCTGGCGGCCGCCAGCCTTAACGATTGCGTACACGTTCTTCCTTCCATCAGAGTCGTTGGGCCAACGGGCCTAACGAGCAGGGGGCTAGGTTACGGATTGAGCAGCAGGGGGGTCAAACTGGGCTATTCGCCCGGGGTCAATACCCCAGAACTAGCGGCTCGGCGACGGCGGCGGCCAAAGGGCTTCTTCGCCTCGTTGCCCTCTCCACTCGGCTCTGCATGCGAAACCCCGACTTCTTCTTCCTTCTCTTCTTCCTTCGCTTCGACTGGTTCGTGAGTCGGAACTACTTCTCGATCGAGCGCCCGCTTATTCACCGGCTCCATATGGACGTGAATCCCGCGACCGCCACAACTATCGCATGTAGTAGAGAAAGCTTCGATAAGTCCCTGGCCAACGCGCTTTCGAGTCATCTGGACCAGACCAAGTGAAGTTACTTCTGCAACTTGATGCTTGGTGCGATCGCGACCTAGGCATTCGACCAATCTTCGTAGAACTTGCTCACGGTTCGACTCTAGAACCATATCGATGAAGTCGATGACGATGATTCCACCTAAGTCACGAAGTCGAAGTTGGCGAGCAATCTCCTCTGCAGCTTCCAAATTGTTCTTGGTTACAGTTTCCTCAAGGTTTCCACCTTTACCGATGAATTTTCCAGTGTTTACATCAATTACAACCATCGCTTCCGTGCGATCGATCACAAGAGAGCCGCCAGATGGAAGATAGACCTTCCGATCCAGAGCCTTTGCGAGTTGCTCATCAACGCGGTTTTCGGTGAATAAATCCTTTGCGCCGGTCCACTTCTCTGCCTTCTTAAGAAGATCTGGTGCGATGTGGCCGAGATAGTTGTTGATATCTTCCCAAGCCGAATCTCCTTGTACAGTCAATTTACGGAAATCTTCATTGAAGATATCGCGAATCACGCGAACGGTTAGATCTGGCTCACCGTAAAGGAGCGCCGGAGCAGAGATCGAATTATTTTCCGACTTCTTCTTAATATCTTCCCATTGCGCCTTGAGCCTGGTTACATCTCGGGTCAATTCCTCTTCAGATGCTCCTTCGGCGGCGGTTCGTACAATCACACCTTCCTCATCGGTGATTAGACCTTTGAGAATATCTTTGAGTCGGTTTCGTTCACTCTCTGGAAGTCGGCGCGAGATTCCACTCATGCCACCACCAGGTACATAAACCAGATAGCGACCAGGAAGCGAAATCTGGCTGGTGAGGCGAGCGCCCTTCTGGCCGATGGGATCCTTGGTGACTTGCACAAGGACAGATTGGCCGCTTTTCAGCACGCGCTCGATCTTCTTCTCTTGGTTATCAGCTAATCCCGACTCGTCCCAATTCACTTCACCGGCATAGAGGACAGCATTTCTGCCTTTCCCGATATCTACGAAGGCGGCTTCCATAGAAGGCAGGACATTTTGCACCTTTCCCAAATAGACGTTTCCTACATAAGAAATATTGCTACTTCTATTCACATAATGCTCTACGAGTATGTTGTCTTCCAATATCGCAATCTGAGTGCGGTCACCTTGTTGGCGCACCAACATCTCTCGGTCTACTGATTCACGTCGAGCTAGAAACTCGGCATCGGTGAGAATGGTTCCGCGACGGCGATTTTCTCGGTAATCACCGTAACGCCCTCGATCGCGGTCACGTCCACGATCTCTGCCACGGTCGCGATCTCGACCACGATCTTTGCGATCGAATTTCTTCCGCTCGACGGGCTTCTCTGGTCGAGTCTCGCGAACCTTTACAACAGTGACTACGCCATCTTCTTCGACAGTCTCACCAGGAGTGATTCCATCTGCGCCCGATCTGCGGCGACGTCTACGCTTCTTGAATACTGGTTCACCCGCAGGAACAATCTCGGATTTGGATTGGGTCTCGGTGGCTTCACCATTTTGTTGATCGTCACGTTCTGATCTACGTCTGCCTCTTCCGCCACGACGGCGACGGCGACGGCGATTTTCGCCATCCTCGGAATCTTCTTTGGCAGGTTCTGGTCGAGCAGCACGCGCCTTCACCGGAGTGGTTGGTGGTGCTTGGAATATCGGAGTTGGGATTGCCGCCGGCTTCTCTTTCTTGCCTTCGACTTTCTTCTCGCTCTTCTCAGCGCTTGCTTTCTTTACCGCACGCTTACGCGTCTTTTTTGGCTCTTCGGCCATCTTAAAAACCTCTAACTGCACCCCTTGAGGTGACTTTCACTAAAAACTTCGGTGGCGCCTGCTTCCGGATCAGCCGACCGCACCTATAGAGCGGTCTGGCGACCTCATGGAATCGAGGCGATTTCGAGGGAAAGTATGTCAGAAGGGGCAGAGTTCTGCCTAATTCCCCAGATTTTAGCTATCTAGAGCGTTGATAGACGTTCTGCAATAGCCCAATTGCGATCATATTGGCGAACATGCTCGAGCCACCGTAGGAGAGGAATGGCAGCGGCACTCCGGTCATGGGCATCAATCCCATAGTCATTCCGATGTTCTGGAATATCTGAAACGAGAACCAGGCAACAACTCCTACTGAAACCAATCTTCCGAATTGATCTTGGGTTCGGCGGGCAATCTGGAAACCGCGCATCAGGATTATCGAATAGAGAATCAAGATGAAACTTGAACCAAGAAATCCAAGTTGCTCACCAGAGACTGTAAAGATGAAGTCAGTTTGTTGCTCTGGAACGAAACGACCATTGGTCTGTGGGCCTTCGAATAAACCTGTTCCTAAGAAACCTCCGGAACCGATAGTGATTCGAGCTTGTCGTAGCTGGTAGCCACTTGCTTGTGGATCTGCATATGGGTCTACAAACGAACGAAGACGATTCAACTGATACTCGCTCACCTCACCGCTAGCAACTGCAAGATACGCACCGCTGATTCCCAAGACAATCAAACCGAGTACCCATCGAAATCTAGCTCCAGATACCGCAATGATCGAGATTACCGCTGCCGCAATGATCAACACTGTTCCTAAATCTGGTTGTGCCACAATCAAAGAGATCGGTATGGCGGCTACTAGTAAAGATATGAGGACTTGGCGATTATTCGGTTCATTCTCGCCAGCAGCGCGTTCGGAAAGAATCAACGCCATCCCAACGATAATGGTCAATTTAGCCAACTCGGCTGGCTGGATCTGGAATCCGCCCGGGAGTGCAATCCACGATCGAGCACCATTTACAACGCTTCCAACTCCAGGAACCAAGACCAAGAGCAACCCGAAAACTCCGATTCCCCAGAGAACCGGTGTGTAGGCTCGAAGTAGTCGATAATCAACCAATGTCGTTCCAAATGCTAAGGCGAAACCGATCAAGACATTGGTCAATTGCCGCTTGAGGTAATACTCTGGATCGAGATTGTTCATGGCATACCAATCTCTGGTTGCGGCATAGACCAACACGATTCCAGCAACTGACAGAAGCAAGATCGCTATATTTATGAGTGGGTCACTGCCGTTGAGGAAATTCCTACGTTCATTCCGCGGCCGATTCAGGATGCTCATGAGGAGCCTTTTGCATTGAGCTTGATCGAAGGAATCTGAGTTGAGGCTCCGTTAGGGAAGATGGCTGTCTTGCCATTCTCGCCGAAAATGTGTTCGTAGATTCTTCTCACGCCAACGCCGCTTGTTGAGGCGCCAAAACCGCCTTGGCTCACCATCATCACAACGACAAACTCTGGTTTCTTGCTTGGAGCGAATGAAGCGAACCAAGATGTGTCATCTTTTGCCGAGCCATCCAGATTCCGACCGAAGACCTGCCCTGTACCTGTCTTACCACTAACTTCAGTTCGCAATCCCGCGAATGCCCCACGAGCTGTTCCACTTGTAATGACGGCGCGCAACGAATTTTGTAAGAATTTAAGGGTGCTGCGCTTGATTGGTAGCTCGCCTGTAACTTTAGGTTGGAATTGCTTCAAAACTTTACTTGTTGGAGTAACCACGGCACGCGCCACAGTTGGTTGCATGAGTTCACCGCCATTCGCAATTGCGCCATACATGACTGCCATCTGAATCGGTGTCATTAACGTATCGCCTTGCCCAATCGAGAAATTGACCATGTCACCGGCACGCACTTTATCGCCATCTATACAATTCTCTTTTGCAATAGCAATCAGATAAGCGGTGAGCTGCGATTTCTTTGCGCGCTTCTCATAATTGCAGTAGAAATCCTTATTCTTGGAGTACCAATCTCGCTTCCACTCCCGATCAGGCAAGCGCCCAGCGACTTCGGAAGGTAGGTCGACTCCGGTCCGCTGGCCAAGTCCGAAACCAGCAGCAGTCTTGAAGAAGTGATCATTAGGGGCAGGCACAGGCCGCAACCCGCCATCGCGCACCCATTCGTCATATGCAATCTGGTACCAAATCGAGTCACATGAGATCGCCATCGCTGTAGTCAGAGAAATCCTGCCAGCTGCCTTACTATCAAAATTTCGGAATATTCGGTCACCAATCTGGACATTTGCTGGACAGTCATAGGTCTTCTCGAGGCTGTAATTCGCAGCCACTGAAGCTGCCAAGGAAACGACTTTGAATGTGGAGGCCGGCGCGAATTCACCTTGGATTGCACGGGAGAGTGCCGGTACCCCAGATGAAGCGCTGTAAAGATCCTTTGCTTGCTTTACGGTTATTCCGTTCTCCCAGATATTTAGATCGTAATCGGGATAAGAAGCCATCGCTAAAACCCGACCTTCAAGATCCATCACGACCGCTGCCCCAGAATCACCGCGATAACCATTTCCGCGCGCACGAAAGACGGCATCTCGCAACTCCTGCTCAACCGCGGATTGCAGCTTCGAATTTATATTTAGAACTAGGTGATTTCCTGGAATCGCAATCTGATTTCTAGATTCTCGAGTGACCGACTCCTTGAAATTTACGATGACTGTTCTAATCCCAGGAGTTCCACGAAGGTCACTGTCGTAGACATATTCGATGCCTGCTTTACCAATCAACTCATTCCGGTAATACCGCATTCCCTCTTCATTATTTAGATCAGCCTCCGTAATCGGTCCGACATAACCTAGAACATGGGTTGCGCGCTCACCTGAGAGCGATGGATAACTCCGGATGGAAACCGGCTCCACTTCGATGCCTGGAAAATCATCCGAACGTTCCGCGATATTTATTGCCTGCGATTCTGTAGCTTCCTTGGTAATTGGAATGGGCTGGTAGCGATTTCCATTCCAACAACCGTTCCGCTCCCCTTTGGGTAACTCGCCGCAGAGCCTGGTTCTTGCAAAAATATCCTCGAAATCTAACTTCAAGACACTTGCAACTTTAAGCAGCACAGAACGCCCTTTATCGGAGGTGGCATCCAAGATTGAGCGATCAGCTGTGACCATCAAGCCAGCTTCATTCCGCGCCATGGGAATGCCTTCACTGTCGACTATCAAGCCACGGAGTGCAGGGGTAACGATGTCCCGGCTCTGAATATCCAGCGCTGCCTGCTGGTATCGCGGACCATCGGCAATCTGAAGGTAGAAAAGTCTGCCAAAGAGCGCAAACATCAGGGATGCTACGAATATCTGTATGACTATCAGAGTCAGAGTTGATCGCTCGCGCATTATTTCTCTCTTGCCGTAAGTGAAATCTTCCGGAAGGAGAGCGCTACTGGAATGTATAGCGGTGCAAGGATCAGACTCCACATCGCATTTCCGCCAATCTCTCGAATCACTACCGATAAAGTCGCTAAGTCTTGACCGAGAATTGCGCCGAAGAGAAGAAATAAGGTCAAGGCAACTGATGAGGCCACCGTAGTAACCATGGTCATCGTTAGCGGACTCAATTCAGCATCGAGAGATCCTCTGATACTTGTGACTAGGAAGTAAGTGAATCCGGTGAGGGTGAATGTCCAGAGTCCGAAGGGCGCTTCAAGCGTCGGCGATAGATCCGCAATTAGCCCGGCAAGAAAACCGATTAACGTGGCTGTGGTTCGCTCTTCCTTCATAACCCATGCGATTACGAAAGCGAGATAAAGACTAAACCCGCCGATGAAGAAGTTGATCCGGTTTATAAATGCCTCTTGAACAATGAATAACGCCAAGAGAAGTCCACCAATCGAAGGCAATCGAGAAGCAATCATCGTCAACCGCTCGGCGTGGGGGTCACGAAGATGGTAACTGTCGGTGCTGGTCTTGGTGCTCGTGGCACTAGCGCATCGCCTGGATTACCGGCAACCGAATCTAGAACCACGCTAACAATCCGAAGTGCATCCAGGTTCACATAGGAAGATACCCGAGCCTCTTTCGTGAGTTGACCTAGTGCGCTTTCGACTAGAGAGACCCGACCCACTGGAACTCCCGGAACGAAGGGAAGATCTCCACTACTTCCTCGAGAGAGCAGCACATCGCCAACTCTCAACTCGGCCTCGGCCTTAAGCATCATCACTGAGAAGTTATCGCCTCCTTGACCAGAGAGGATTCCCATATCTTGAGTTCCCGCAACCCTGACACCGATGCGAAATGCTGGGTCACTCATCAGCATTACAACCGAGTTATTTGCAGTAGTCGACTTCACGACACCTACTAAGCCTTCGCCAGCGATTACCGTCATATCGCGCTTGATGCCGGATGCGGAACCCTTATCGATCACAATCGATTCCGAGAAGGTAGCAGTGCCTCCCCGGCTTATCACTCGCGCGTTCACGACTTTGAAGCGGGCCTTCCCGGCAAGATCTAATACATTTTTTAACTGCTTCAATTCGCCTTTTACATCTTCATTCATCACGACTTGGGCCTTCAACTCTTCATTCTCCGATTCCAGCTCTGCGATCCGTTCTCGCGTCTGGCCGATGTTGAAGATGTCACTAACTAATTGACCAACCGGCGAGAAGAGCCAAGTGGCAAAGGATTGCAACGGCGCAAGCGCAGTTTGGGAAGCGCTTCTAATCGACGATACGACGCTAACGCCACGAAGATCCAAGGTGATAAGAAGTAATGAAGTGACCAGCAGCGAGATTAGAAGAAGTCTGGTTCGATTCCCGCCCCTGGTGGCCATAGCTACCTACGTGGCTCGGAGATGAGAACCTTCTCTAGGGCCTCGAATTCCTCGATGCACTTTCCAGATCCCTCAACGACAGCGAGCAATGGGCGCTCGGCGATGTGAATTGGCATATTGGTCTCGTGGCGTAATCTCTCATCAAGTCCCTTGAGTAATGCTCCGCCACCAGTTAGGAAGATTCCTCGATCCATAAGATCTGAGGAGAGTTCAGGTGGAGTCTTATCCAAAGTGTTCTTCACTGCATTAACAATCGCTGCTACCGGCTCTTCGAGCGCTTTACGTATCTCTTCGGCTGATACGACAATCATCTTCGGTAGACCGGTTGCGATGTCACGCCCACGAATCTCTGCATCCGGTTCGTCACGAAGCGGATAGGCAGAACCGATGGCCATCTTGATCTCTTCCGCCATGCGCTCGCCGAGCATCAAGGAGTATTCCCGCTTAATCCAATTGATGATCGCATGATCCAACTCATCCCCGCCCACGCGAATCGATCCGGCTGAGACGATGCCGCCCATTGAAATAACGGCAACTTCGGTTGTTCCGCCACCAATATCGACGACCATATTGCCGGTCGGCTCATGGATAGGAAGACCAGCGCCAATGGCCGCCGCCATCGGCTCTTCGATAATGTAAACTTTCCGCGCCCCAGCCTCGTAACCAGCATCTTTCACGGCGCGTTGCTCGACACCAGTGATTCCAGATGGGACACAAATGACGATTCGTGGCTTTGCTAGGTATGTGTGCTTATGAACTTGGCGGATGAAGTACTTGATCATCAGCGCTGTGGTGTCGAAATCGGCGATAACACCATCTTTTAATGGACGAATCGCAACGATACTTCCTGGAGTTCGACCAATCATGCGCTTTGCTTCCGCGCCTACCGCTAGAACTGCGCCCGTCTCTTGATTGACAGCAACAACGCTCGGCTCGTTCAACACGATGCCCTTGCCACGAACATAGACAAGTGTGTTCGCAGTGCCAAGGTCGATTGCCATATCGCGACCGAGGAATCCCCAGCGATTCAATTGGTTTGCCATCAGTATTTCTCCTTACGAGTTGGGGAAGAAGATCTTTATCTCGCGCTCGGCTGATTCAACAGAATCCGAACCATGGACAAGATTTTGGACGACTTTCGTCCCTTGATCTCTAGCTAGATCTCCGCGGATTGTTCCCGGAGCTGCAGCAGTCGGGTCGGTAACACCAGCGAGTGAACGGAACCCTTCGATTACACGCTGACCTTCCGCGATCATCGCAACTATCGGACCGGATTGCATGAACTCAAGGAGTGGTTCGAAGAACGGCTTTCCTTTGTGCTCTGCATAGTGAAGCTCCAAGATCGCACGATCAGCTTCAAGCATTCGAAGCGATGTAATTGCGTAGCCCTTACGCTCTACCCGAGCAATAATTTCGCCAACCAAGCCACGACGCACTCCATCTGGCTTTACCAGGATCAAAGTACGCTCGAGTTGGTTGGAAGCTGGGGTCACGGGGTAAGTCTATGGCGCCTCAGGAGCTTGGCGAGCCGCCCGAGCCGCCTCACCCTTGCGACCAATGAGGATTGCGGCGATCCATAGGGCGAGGAATATGCCCCCGATGAAATACATCATGAAGATGAATAGGCCATAACCGATAAGTGCGAATTGAACTATCCATCCCAGAATCCAGCCGATGCGGCTTCGCAAAGTACCCAGGGCAAGAATCGCGATTATGAGTGTGCCTATTCCGAAATAGAGTCCCAGGCTTTCAGTTAGATCTTTGGCAAGAAGCATCGCGAAACCAATAACGAAGAGTTCCATTGATAGCACGCTTCGCGCCAACATTCGCATTGGACTAGCCTTTCATTTTCCGCACGATGGCCCGCGCTTCGCCAGCCGAAATTACCGAACCTGCGATGAGCACTGCACAGCTCCGATCATTAACAGCCAAATCCAATTTGGCTTCTTCAATAGCCGCTGAGATTGCAGTAACTAAATCTGGAGCGGCATTGACTCGCTCATTTCCAAATACTTCGCGGGCAGAATCTGCTAACTCATCTACCGGCGCAGCTCGGTGTGAGGTATTTCGAGTGACGATAATTTGAGACATGATGGGTTCGAACTCCTCCAATATGCCAGCTACGTCCTTATCGCCCATAGTCGCAACTACTCCAATGATTCTCTCGAAATCAAATTCATTTTCAATAGTCTGGCGGAGAGATTTTGCACCATGCGGGTTATGTGCGGCATCGACTATCACCGTCGGATTCCGCATCAAGATCTCACATCTTCCCGGTGAAGTCGCACTCGCGAAAGCAGCACGTACCAAATCTTGATCTAGCGCTTGCTCACCTGCGAATACCTCTACGGCAGCTAGCGCAGTTGCGGCATTTGTGGCCTGATGTGCGCCATGAAGCGGTAAGAAAAGCTCGTCATACTGGCCATAAACACCTTTGATGGAGAGGAGTTGTCCTCCGACGGCAATCGCCCGATCGGTGACTTGATATTCAATCCCCTCGCGAATGGGAGTTGCCCCCATTTCGGCGCACTTCCGAAGGAGTACTTGGGCGGGATCCAGTTCCTGACGCGCCAGCACCGCAAAGCTATCGGTTTTGATAATGCCTGACTTGGTCTCAGCAATAGCAGCCAAGGTATCTCCCAGATATTGAGTATGGTCCAAACCAATCGGCGTGATCACAGATACCTTTGCATCAATCACATTCGTCGAATCCCATTCTCCACCCATGCCGCACTCGAAGATTCCAACATCTACCGGGAATTCAGCGAAGGCAGCGAAGGCGATACCAGTTATCGCCTCAAAGAACGATAAGCGGTGCTCCATTCGGGAGTCGACCAATTCGAAATACGGCGCCACATCCTTATAGGTAGCACGCATGAACTCTTCGGTGATTGGTTCACCATTGATGCAGATTCGCTCTAAGAAACTCTCTAGATGCGGACTCGTGAATCTTCCCGTCCTAAGTCCTAGCTCCATTGCCAATGAATCGATGATTCGCGTTGTCGTCGTCTTTCCATTTGTACCTGCAATATGGATTGTCGGATAGGAAAGTTGTGGTGAACCTAGAAGGTCTGCAAGCAAGGAAATCCGCTCTAACGTTGGATTGATCCGGGTCTCAGGCCAACGATTTAGCAGCGCCTTCTCAATTTCTGCGATATCCATTTGGCCCAACTAATCCTGTGGGAGTGCAGCCAAAGAAGTCTTGATTCTCTCAATCTCCCCATCGCAAAACTCCATACGCTCTTTAATCTGCTTAACAACATCCATCGGAGCTTTTGCCATGAAATTCTCATTTTCCAACTTGACGCGCGCCGTCTCACGATCCTTCTCAATCGTAATTAGATCCTTCTCTAGTCGGCTGCGCTCCGCTTTGACATCGATACTTCCGGTCAAATCGAATTCAACGACAAAGTTATCGATATCGATCTTCGCACTTGGCTTGAAGGTTTCTTTAGGAGTATCCAGTCGAACCAGGAATCTGATTGCTCCCTCGTAATCTGCTAGTTTCCCGGTTAAACCTTCGATCTTTGCGGTCACGCGCGCCGAAGTCTTGATTCCCTGATCGCTTCGGAATCTTCGAATCTCAGTAATCAAGCGCTTCATATTGTTTACAACGGTCGCTGCCTCTGAATCCGGTTCGACAACGCTCGGAACGGGCCACTGCGAGATCACTAAGGATTCGCCTTTGGTCAGCGCTGTCCAGAGAGCCTCTGAGATAAATGGCATCGTCGGATGCATTAAGCGAAGCAATTGATCTAGAACATGACCAAGCACCCGCTTCGTCTTTTCCGCCTCTGGACCTCCTTTGGCAAAGGTGTCTTTAATCAATTCCAAGTACCAATCGCAGACCTCATCCCAGGCAAAGTGATAGACCTGGTCACAACCCTTGGCGAATTCATAGCTCTCATAAAGGGAATCGACTTCGCGAATCGTGTGATCTAGTTGATCCAGAATCCAGATATCAATTTGATTTAGCTCGCTACGCGCTGGCAACGGACCTTCGATGGTTGCGCCATTCATAATCGCGAACCGAGTCGCATTCCAAACTTTGGTGGCGAAATTACGAGCTCCGGCAATCCACTCATCGGCAAGCGCTTGATCGGTTCCAGGATTAGCGCCACGAGCAAGTGCGAAACGAAGCGCATCTGATCCGTACTTATCCATAAACTCGAGGGGGTCGATGACATTACCTTTTGACTTCGACATCTTCTTGCCATGTTTATCCCGGACAAGTCCATGAAGCGCGATGGTCTTAAATGGTTGCACTCCATCCATCGCAAACAATCCAAAGAGCATCATCCGTGCTACCCAGAAGAAGAGGATGTCGTATCCAGTGACAAGGACACTTGTTGGATAGAACTTCTTCAAATCTTCCGTAGTCTCCGGCCAGCCGAGCGTTGAGAATGGCCAGAGCGCTGAAGAAAACCAGGTATCCAAGACATCTTCGTCCTGAGTCCAGCCGTCAGGAGCATTTTCATCCGGCCCAACAACTTTCATCTCGCCATCTGGTCCATACCAAACCGGTATTCGATGTCCCCACCAAAGTTGGCGCGAGATACACCAATCATGCATGTTGTCTACCCAATCGAAATACCGAGGCTCCATCTCTTTGGGAGAGATCTCAACGCGGCCATCGCGAACTGCTTCACCAGCCAGTTTCGCGAGTGGTGCCACTTTCACAAACCATTGCATCGATAACCGTGGTTCCACAATTGTGTTGCACCTTGAGCAGTGTCCAACGCTGTGTTTATATGGCCGCTTTTCCCAGCCAAGTTGGCCATCAGCTCTTAGCTGCTCGACTACTGCACGCCGGGCGGCAAAGCGATCCATGCCATCAAATTGGGTGCCTGTACCTTCCATAATTCCAGATTCATTCATGATGACGATCATTGGCACGTTATGCCGTTGTCCCATTTCAAAGTCATTTGGATCGTGGGCCGCCGTCACTTTCACAGCTCCGGTTCCGAATTCTGGGTCAACTAACTCATCGGCGATTATTGGAATCATTCGATTCACATATGGAAGGCGGACCTTACGACCGATTAGATGCTGGTATCTCTCATCTTTTGGATTTACTGCGACTGCGCCATCTCCCAGCATTGTTTCCGGGCGAGTAGTCGCAATCCAGATGTGATCTTCATCCTCCGCACCGTATCGAATCTGGACGAACTCTCCATCAATCTCTTGGTGATCAACTTCGATATCTGAAAGAGCGGTCAAGCACCTGGGGCACCAGTTGATGATGCGCTCTGCTCGATATATTAACTCAGCTTCGTAGAGACGCTTAAAGATGGTCAGGACTGCCTTCGAAAGGCCATCATCCATAGTGAATCGTTCGCGACTCCAGTCGACGCTATCGCCGAGCCGTTTCATCTGCCCCAGGATTGCGCCACCCGATTCGGCTTTCCATTCCCAGACTTTCTTTACAAATTCCTCTCGCCCAAAGTCATGCCTGCTTTTCCCACTTGCCGCCAATTGGCGCTCAACAACATTCTGGGTAGCAATACCTGCATGATCCATTCCTGGGAGCCAGAGAGTTTCAAATCCCTTCATCCGCTTCATTCGAATCAAGAGATCTTGCAGTGTGTGATCTAACGCGTGGCCAATGTGAAGACTTCCAGTCACATTAGGTGGCGGGATTACGATGCAGAAGGGCAGTTTCTCCGATTTTGGATTTGCACTGAAATAACCAGCAGATAACCATTTTTGATAGAGCGGACCCTCGATCTCATTTGGCGAGAAATTGGGTGAGAGTTCCGACATAAGACGCGATACTACCTAGAGTTACGCGCTCTTCTCTTCCCCACGTTTATTCGTACGTTTTACGCTATTTGGTCCACGCTCGATGTATTGCGGGGCGGCTTTCTCAGTAATGACCTTGGCGTTCACGACGACCTTTCCCACTTCTTTCTTGCTTGGAACCTCGTACATGATTGGAAGGAGAATCTCTTCCAAGATCGCACGGAGACCACGAGCACCGGTGCCGCGAGCAATCGCTTGTTCTGCGATCACTTCAAGCGCTTCTTGAGACATCTCCAGTTCGACATCATCCATATCAAATAGATGCTGGTATTGCTTTACCAGCGCATTCTTTGGTTCGGTCAGAATCTGCAACAGAGCGGCCTTATCCAAGCTCTCTACTGATGTAACGACTGGTAGCCGGCCAATGAACTCTGGAATCATGCCGAATTTCAATAAGTCTTCTGGCATGACATCGGCAAATGAATCAACCTTTTCGCTCTCTGCCGCAATCTTCAAAGCAGCATTAAAACCAACGCCGGCCTTACCTTTGCGACCTTCAATAATCTTCTCCAGTCCAGCGAATGCACCTCCGACAATGAATAGAACGTTGGTTGTATCAATCTGGATGAATTCTTGATGAGGATGCTTGCGGCCACCCTGTGGTGGAACCGATGCCGTTGTGCCTTCAAGGATCTTCAGCAAGGCTTGTTGCACGCCCTCACCTGAGACATCTCGAGTGATCGAAGGATTCTCGCTCTTGCGCGCGACCTTATCGATTTCATCGATGTAGATGATTCCAGTCTCAGCTTTCTTCACATCAAAGTCGGCAGCTTGAATCAATTTGAGCAAGATGTTCTCTACATCTTCTCCGACATATCCGGCTTCAGTTAGCGCCGTAGCATCAGCAATCGCAAATGGGACATTGAGCATCCGGGCTAAGGTCTGGGCAAGTAACGTCTTGCCGCATCCGGTTGGGCCAAGCAACAAGATATTGCTCTTTGCCACTTCGACACCATCTTCACGTCGTCGATCGCCAGATTTGATTCGCTTGTAATGGTTATATACCGCCACCGATAATGATTTCTTCGCTCGATCTTGACCAATCACATACTGGTCTAGGAATTCATATATTTCCTGTGGCTTCGGAAGTTCCTGGAGGCCAAGGCTCGAAGCTTCATTTAATTCGTCTTCGATAATCTCGTTACAGAGATCAATGCATTCATCGCAGATGTAGACGCCAGGTCCCGCAATCAGCTTCTTTACTTGCTTCTGGGTCTTGCCACAGAAGGAGCACTTAAGGAGATCGCCGCTTTCACCGATGCGAGTCACGGATGCCTACTTTCATTAGGGAAGGCTCTAATCGTAGATTCGCAGGGGTATCTGAAGTGGGTTCTACGCGTTCGCTCTTAGAGGAATTACTTCTTCACCGAGGCTTTGCGGGAGGCGAGAATCTGATCGACCAGTCCATATTCAACAGCTTCTTCCGCTGTCAGGATCTTGTCGCGCTCGATATCTTTTCCGATTTCCTCTTTGCTTCGCTTCGAATGCTTAGCCAACATGATCTCCAAGAGTTCACGCATCCGGAGGACTTCCTTTGCTTGAATCTCGATATCAGAACCCTGTCCGCCACCTTCGCTATATGGCTGGTGGATGAGAATGCGGGAGTGCTCAAGGGCATAGCGCTTTCCTTGGGTTCCGCCAGCGAGCAATACAGCTGCAGCTGAAGCTGCCTGTCCGAGACAGATTGTCATCACATCTGGGCGAACGAATTGCATAGTGTCATAGATTGCAGTCAGCGCCGTGAAGGATCCGCCTGGAGAATTGATGTACATCATTATGTCTCGATCTGGGTCCATCGACTCTAGCGTTAAAAGCTGGGCCATAACATCGTTGGCTACAGTGTCATCAATCGCTTGACCTAAGAAAATAATTCGCTCTTCGAATAACTTCGTATAGGGATCGAGCCGCTTATAGCCATATGCGGTCCGCTCTTCGATTGTCGGCAGAACGTAACGGTTCTCGAATTCATACTTACTCATCGAGCAGTTCCTCCACTTCCAGATACCTGTCCAGCAGACTTGACGACATGATCGACGAATCCGTATTCCTTCGCTTCTTCAGCGGTAAACCAGCGATCACGATCTGAATCTGCAGTAATCGTGTCAATTTTCTGGCCTGTGTGATGTGCAATCAATTCAGCCATCTTCTTCTTTGTGAAGGACATCTGTTCGGCTTGGATCTTGATATCTGAAGCAGTACCACCGATGCCACCAGATGGTTGGTGCATCATGATTCGCGCATGAGGCAACGCATATCGCTTTCCTGGCGCTCCCGCGCAGAGCAGGAACTGACCCATTGAGGCGGCCAATCCCATCGCTACTGTCGCGACATCATTCTTGATGTATTGCATCGTGTCGTAGATAGCCATACCTGCTGAAATCGATCCACCGGGTGAATTGATATAAAGGTATATGTCCTTTTCTGGATCCTCGGCTGCGAGCAAGAGCATCTGCGCTGCGATTGCATTCGCCATGGTGTCCTCGACGACAGAGCCTAAAAAGATGATTCGTTCCTTCAACAACCGGTTGTAAACCTGGTCATCAAGGCCGCCAGCCGATGCGGCTGCGAGGCGGGGGTTATTCAGATCCACCAATGTCCTCCTGGAATGGGTTATGTAGTGACCCTAACGCTCCAAAAGGGTTTTTGCTTCCTTGAATGTCGCAATTAGCCCCTTGTTCGCTCAGGGCAGAGCGTTATTCGGACTTACTCTCCTCTTTCGCCTTCGGTGAGAGCTTCGAGAGATCGACTTCGCGACCCGAGGCATCCTTAATCTTCACACGCTCGAGAGCTACGGCTAACGCCTTGGTCCGAGCGACTTCCGCCATCAAAGCTGCAATTTGGCCGGCTTGCGTTAACTGGCTGGCGAATTGATCAGGCGACATTCCATAACGGGCAGATGTGCGAATCAAATACTCAGTCAATTCGGCCTCGGTGACCTGGACCTCTTCAGCGCGAACGATCGAATCTAAGAGAAAATCGCCACGAATAGAACGATTGACCTCTTCAGTGACTTCAGCGCGATGAGTCTCATCTTCCAG
>VFQT010002087.1_pt1 | contig 21463 bp, 37 predicted proteins | sample 3512381 | NCBI WGS metagenome assembly VFQT01 (sample SAMN10412376, study PRJNA504923) | tailings metagenome | isolation source: Relicate 2 Philex TSF3 active mining site | place: Philippines: Tuba, Benguet | collected 2017-08-29
CCACAATCATCACAGCCAACATGCGTGGCTAAGTAGTTCACTGATTCTTCTCCTTCAAGGCTTGTTCAATGGCTTTTGCAAAGGCAAGCACACCGTAATTCTTACCACCATCGTAGAGATTTGTATCTGCCAGCTCAAACACAGCATCATCAGTCAGCCCAACCCATTGCTTCAGTGCCAATCGGCGCAGTTCGACGGCTGATTCCCTGCCCGTGCTATTGCTTATTCGTCCTTGCACAAACTCAGCGTCCAGCGCATCAGCCAGCCGCAAGGCTTCGGATTGTGTGCTCATGTGTTCTTTTCCTTTAGCTTGGCTTCTGCCCACCAGACCGCTGATTGCCATGCTTGCTCAGTGACCCAAGATTCTTTTAAGCCTTGCGCAATCTCCTCATCAGTCAGCCCAACCCATTCACGCTTTGATGAGGTGTACACAGGCTGTGGATTAAAAACCTTGTCCTGTGGCTTTTTTCGGAAGTACACATGGCCTGTTCCAGTTGTGTGCATCCACGCCACAGGCTCTTGCTCTGTTTCCAGTGCTTGGCGTAGGGCAGTGATTGCTTGCTTTTTGCTAATAAGCCAAGCAAGACTTGTTGGATCACTCTCCAGCGCCTCAAGCGCTTGTTTCATAACTTCTCTGCTCATGTTGTCCTCAGATTAAAAGGGTTATGCCAACAGATACCAGTATTGTCCCTAGTATTGTACCCACCTAGTGAATACGATATCAAGTATTGATGATCATCCTTCCTAATATCCCTATCAACAGTATAGTTATCAACTAACTTCGACATAGAATCTCTGATCTGCTTAGAGGTTTTGTTAGGGAATGCCTCTAGGAGGTCTTCTAAGGTGGCATGACGGCCATGATTCTCAAGGTAGGCTACGTAAGGGTTAACCTTGCGTTTGCGTGGCTGTATACGCTTTCTCATACGTTGAACCCTTTAGCGTTAAGAGCCTTAGTTAACTGACGCATCATAAAATAAAACCCATACTCTTGACATAAGCGAACAAAACGATTCAGTACATCATTAATGTTATGGTCTTCGTGCATATCTTCGTACTCGCCTTTAGTGTAATCAAAGGCTTCTTCAGGTAAAAACTCGTCATCAGGGTACATTTCGAACAATCCTTATGTTAAGCCATACTGTACATAGGCTAAATAGTCTAAGTACTAAGTATATATTAAATATTATACATAGTATATACTTAGTACATAGCCTAAGTAGCCTACATAGCCTATATAGATTTAGGGTATCAGAAAAAAACAAAGTTGTCAAGTCATTCTTCATCAATGTTACGTTTACTTACAATGTCATCATCTCCTTCATTAATTAATCTAACATTGCCTACAGCAGCGATTTCATCACGGACATACTTAAAACATCCATTGCATAAGTCAATGTACTGGTGTGTTCGAACACTACGCCGTGAGGCTTCATAGTCACTTAAGGCTTCATTACATGATAAGCATCTAATCTTCCGTCCCTACCTTTCTATTTAAGATCGTCCTTCATTGATTCAATCAACGAAACAAGTCTATAGTATTGAACATGTTCCCTTTCTGCTTCCTTATCAGCAGCATCAGCATGACCTAATGCTAAGGCAAGATTAGCCTTGATTTGAAGCTCAATCAGGTACAGCAATTCATCCAACATCTCTTTAGTCATTCAGAAATACCTTTTAAACGTGTTTTAAGGGGCCTAGAAGGCACGATCTAGGCTAAGGTGGAACCTACCTACATGAGAGCATCTTCAACGCCTTGTAGAGCCTCTAATCGCTTAGCGTGTTTAGACTGCCTAAGCTTAGACAATACTCTGGGATCTACCCAAGTATAATTAGGGAATGGCCAGTTAGGATGATCAGCGGCATAGCGTATACAGACAGTACCGTCAGTAGAGTCTCTGCTGACTATCTCGCAGGGTTTACCATTGAAGTATAGTTGAATCATATACATAGTCCTATAAAGGTTAAGATTGGAAAGCCTACTAGGAACAATACAACCAAGGCTAACAAGATAGAGTCATAAGTACCGCCTATCATAGGTTTTCAACGATATCACCACAAGCAATCCACAATAGGCGATCAAGGTTATCATCATGATTAGACAAATCATCGTCATCCCATGCGCCATATTCTTTTAAGACACGTACCACAACGTCAGGTTTAAGCTTATACAATTGTCTTTTAATAACAGGAACATGCCTAAGATTTTTAATGTCGTTATCACACTGACCTTGATGATAACCTATATGAGCTTGTTTTTTAGTGATATTAAGCTCAATGAGTCCATAAGAATCGCACCAATACATGTTAAACCCCTAAAAAGATAAGTACAGCGAACAATACACCGAAAGCACTGCCACCAAGTATCAATACAAAGTCATTAGATTTCATAGTCTACTCCCCTGACAAGTCTACAATGGGGTTAATCCAGTACTCTTCAGGTCCTAAACGATCAACGAAGTCTTCTGCATCGTCCAACGTATCGAACCTATCCAAGTGCTCTAAGCCACCCTCCAAGCTTAGATAATATGTGACTAGATAGCCGACAATCTTAAAGTTTTCCATTAGATTACCCCATCAAAATTTTCTTAAGGAAAGGTACAGCTAAACCAGTTAGGTTTGAAAGCTCTTTTAACGTCATGTTTGGGTTATTGTCATATATACGCTTGATATCCTCAAGGGTTAAACCGTTGATAGACTTTTTAAGGGTATAGGCCATATTAATGCTCCTTAAATGCAATGGGTTTAGTGGTGGACCAGCAAAGCGCACATGTCATACAGGATTGGGTTTTACCAGTCTGCTCTGGGCATTGGATACCTTCGCCATTGACGTTAGCGGACATGACACCGCCCTTGTCACTAAATCTAATCCATGCTCTGCTATTCTGTAACCCTGAACGGATAACATCCATAATGTCCTTCTCGGACCTATGAGTGTAACCGAATACCCTAAGTGCAGGGTACTCTAGCAATGCATCAACCCAATATTGAGCGTATGCTGCACTGAAGAAATCCCCTAGTATATGTAAACGGACTACAAAGCCTTCAGGGTGTACACTGGACAAGTGCGCTAGCTCGTCGGACAATCTAAGCATGAGTAGCTCAGGATCATCGGGTTTAATACGATGAGCGAATGCCATGTTATTCCCGAAGCAATTAGCCCATTGCTGACAAGTGCGCGAACATGTGGACCTTTCCTCGAGTGTAAGGGAATACACCGGAAAACCCTTCCATGCGCCTTTGGTAATTGTTTTACTACCATTGCCAAGCTTGTCATTGTAGGATACTGGCTTAAGTAACCTATGCTCATAGTCGGACACCATACGTACGGTTTTCTTATGTATTGTAATGGCTTGAGACAATGCAGCATGGTCTACACGTAATCGCATCATAACCTCCGCTATAAAGTTTACTTTGCATAGTACCCTCATTGAAGGTACTATACATTGCATACTTTAGTATTATATTGTTTCTTCCTTTTCTGATTCCTCTTCGTCTTCGTCGTCAGTATTAGATACTAAATGATCAGCAATAGCCCACCAATCGACATCGGACAAGAATGCTAAAGCGTAATCACGTGCAAGGCCTTCGTTTGATGTCGCCTCAATTAATTCCTCAGCATATTCCTGACAGGCAGATCTTAATTCTGACATACAATGGACAGATCTTCCAGTAAGATCACGTGCTGTTATGCCATCGAAGATCTCTAGATTGATTCTCCAAGTAGCGTAGTTAGTCCAGCCGTTGTAAGTTGATTTACTCATGATAGATAATCCTTTGTGGTGGTTGATTGAAGCTTTAGTGTACTTCCAACAATGCCCTAGGTTGTAAGGCATTGTAAGCTGGACACTAGTTAACAGTTGCTTTGTGTAACGATGCACGAACATCCAACGATGAGGTAAAAGCTTTTGCTTGTAGCGTACCGACTACTTTAGGATCGGCTAAATCATTCATAGTCATTTTGTGTAGGTCGTGTAGAATTTCCAGAATTCTAAGGGCTTCAACGTGATCTAGTTCGATTTTCATTTGATTGTTCCTTTGTTGGTTGCGATGAAAAACATCTTATAGATTTTCCGAACATGTTTCAATAGACTTTTCCAACTATCTGGGCAAACGGACAATAATCCAGGATGAATGGTAATGTTGTTCGAATACAACAGTTTCACGTGGAACATCTGCACTGACTGCACAGTCTACGAAGTATCATTGTAGGTGTATCTCAATAGGGTGCTACACCGATACACTCTTGTGCCTGCACAGCTACCTGCACAGACTCTGCACAATCTCAATTGTCATCCTAACGACAATCTATGATTTCATATAATGTATTGTCGTCGTAGTGACAATCTATGACTTTGTATACTGAATTGTCATCCTAGCGACAATCTCTATTGTATTCTGTATACAGTATACGGCATAGGGGGAGGGGGTAGAGTTATGTAGTAAATTGTTGTGGTGCTACCTAGCCTCAAAAAAGAGCAAAATAGACAATGCTAATGATAATCCATTACTAATAAGAAATCTCTTTAGAATCAATAAGTTAACTATATTGCCTCTGCGGAGCCTCTGACACCATGTTAATGGAGTCCCGCTAAAGCCTAGAAAGTTGGTAGAATCTGCACTGAATATGAAGAAATAACTTGACAAACTCTGAAAAATATGCTACAATAAGTCCTTCTATGTAGGCTATGAACAAAACATTGTATAAGAACAATTCAGTAATAGACTTATAACTTATCGTCATACACTACATTGTAGATACATAAAATTATATACACCCTACAGTCCTGCCTTCCGGCAGAGAAACTATATAGAGGTAGTGATGTCCGAAATTAAAACTGAAGTTGTATCATCTGATCTTTGTTCGCTACCTTCATCGGTCAGCCAGGATGTTGTGGCAGTCAATGAAGAAAAGAAAGTGCCTGCCAAAAAAAGGAAAAGAGGAAGACCAAAGAAGGAAGAGGTACAGAAGTACATTAAAAGAGCTAAAAGAGGTAGACCTCCTGGTGAAGCAGCAAGGATTAAAGAACTAACAGCTTCGCTGTTGCTGACACACTCACAGGCTATTATCCGTAAGATTGTTCACAAAGCATTGAATGATGAGGATAAGGATCAGATGGCAGCACTGAAGTTGTGTGTTGATAGGATGTTGCCAGTATCTTATTTTGAAGAGAAAGGTGTTGGAGGAGGCTCTAGAGCCATTACCATCAACATCACTGGAGTGAATGATAATCCAGTAGAGATGATTGAACATGAACCTGTTGACGTAGAAACCACGTTGATTGATTACGAAGAAGAAGACGATGGATCTACAAGTTAAGTTACTTCCATGGCAACAAGATGTCTTTAAAGATCCAGCAAGGTTTAAGATCATTGCTGCTGGTAGACGTACAGGTAAATCTAGGTTAGCAGCTTGGACACTGATCATAGAGGCACTACAGACTGAGAAAGGTCATGTCTGGTATGTAGCACCAACGCAAGGTCAAGCTAGAGATATTATGTGGTCTACGCTGTTAGAGCTAGGCCATACAGTCATTAAAGGTAGTCATGTTAACAACATGCAGATTACCTTAGTCAATGGTGCAATGATCTCACTAAAGGGTGCAGATAGACCAGAGACAATGCGTGGTGTCAGCTTAAAGTATCTAGTGATGGATGAATACGCTGACATGAAACCACAGGTGTTCGAACAGATCTTAAGACCTGCTTTAGCGGATCAGAAGGGTAGAGCAATGTTCATTGGTACGCCAATGGGTAGAAACCACTTCTATGAACTGTATAGGCTAGGTGATAGTGGTAAGGATAAGGATTACAAGGCATGGCACTTCACTAGCTTTGATAATCCATTGCTAGATCCAGCAGAGATTGAAGCTGCTAAAGGTTCAATGTCTAGCTTTGCTTTCAGACAAGAGTTTATGGCTTCGTTTGAAGCAGCACAGAGTGATGTGTTTAAGCATGATTGGATCAAAATCAGTGATGAAGAGCCTGATGAAGGTAGTTACTTCATGACTGTTGATCTATGCGGTTTTACCGACATATCTCAGACAACCAAGTCAAAGAACTCAAGACTTGATGAAACAGCGATAGCGGTTGTTAAAGTAAACACCAGAGGCTGGTGGGTTGCTGACATACTACATGGTAGATGGGATGTCCGAGAGACAGCAGTAAGGATTCTTAAGACTGCAAAGGACTACAACGTAACTTGTTTAGGGATAGAGAAGGGTGCACTGAAGAATGCAGTGATGCCTTACATGCACGACATCATGCGTAGAACTGGATTCTTTCCTAGGATTGATGAACTAACACACGGTAATAAGAAGAAAGTAGACAGGATTGTTTGGTCACTACAGGGTAGATTTGAGCATGGAAGGATTGTTCTTAATGAAGGTTCATGGAACAACGTCTTTATTGACCAGCTAATGCAGTTTCCTGACTCAAAGACTCATGATGATTTGATTGATGCGCTTAGCTATATTGACCAGATACAGACTGCTAGTTGGTCACAATCAATCGATGAAGAAGAGTATGAAGTTATGGATGACGTAGCAGGCTACTAATAGGATACTTGAAGATGAAATTTGACTCAGATACCACACCTCAGAATGCTCTTGTAGCGTTTGTGATGGAACGGTGTGACCAGTGGAGAGATCATAGAGATGAAAACTACTTAGATCGCTGGGATGAGTATGAGCGTCTATGGCGTGGAATCTATGAAGAAAGTGATCGAACACGCTCTTCTGAACGGTCTAAGCTGATATCCCCTGCCTTACAACAAGCTATTGATAACAAGACATCAGAGATTATTGAAGCTGTGTTTGGTAAAGGTCAGTTCTTTGACATTGTTGATGATCTACAGGATCAGGACAAGACAGACATTGAACTGATGAGAAAACAGTTACAACAAGACTTTGACAAAGATCGTATTCGTAAAGCAATAACTCACATCGTTACCCTTGCAGAGGTATACGGTACTGGTATCGGTGAGTTGATTGTCCGAGAAGTAAAAGACTCTGCACCAGCTACCAGACCTACAGCAGTGCCTGGAATGAATATGGTAGGTGTAAACGCTACGAACAGAATCTCTGTACAGCTAAAGCCTATTAACCCTAGGAACTTCCTAATTGATCCTAATGCTACCAGTGTTGATGAAGCACTAGGATGTGCAGTAGAAGAGTATGTAGGCCGTCACAGCGTGATTAAAGCGATGGAAGATGGTGTCTATCGTAGGGTTTATGTTGGTGTTGCTTCTGAGAATACAGATCTAGAGCCTTCACAGGATGTAACTTACTACCAAGATGACAAGGTTTTGATGCTTCGTTACTATGGATTAGTACCAAAAGCATTGTTAGTTGATCCTGATCAAACAATTGGTCCTGATGAAGAGCTGTATTCTGAGATGGTTGAAGCTTTAGTGGTAATCGCTAACGGTGAATCACTACTAAAAGCTGAAGAAAGTCCCTTCATGATGCAAGATAGGCCTGTAGTGGCTTACCAAGCTGACATTGTTCCTGGTCGTTTCTGGGGTCGAGGAACGGCTGAGAAGGGCTACAACATGCAAAAGGCTACGGATGCACAGATTCGTAGTCATGTGGACTCTTTAGGGCTTACAACGGCTCCTATGATGGCTATAGATGCCACCAGATTACCTCGTGGAGCTAAATTTGAAGTACGTCCTGGTAAGACAATCCTTACTAATGGTGCTCCTAATGAGATTCTACAACCTCTAAAGTTTGGTAATACTGATCCAGGTAACATACAGACAGCACAGTTGTTCGAAAAGATGCTCTTACAGGCTACAGGAACACTTGATTCAGCTTCATTACCTGGACAAGTAGCTGGTGGAGACGCTGCTTCTGCTGGTTTAGCAATGGCAGTAGCTGGTCTAATCAAAAAGAACAAGAGAGCATTAACAAACTTCCAAGATGACTTCCTAATTCCCTTTGTTGAGAAGGCTGCATGGCGTTATATGCAGTTTGATTCACGTCGATACCCTGTACAAGACTTTAAGTTTATACCAACAGGTACGATGGGTATGATGGCTAGGGAGTTTGAACAGGCTCAGATCATTTCCTTGATGTCTACACTTGGTCCGAACAGTCCTGTACTGCCATTACTGCTTCAGAGTGTGGTTGAAGCCTCATCATTACCGAACAGAGAGACTATCCTACAGCAATTAACTCAACTATCACAACCTGATCCAGCAGCACAGCAGGCTCAACAGCAGGCCATACAGATCCAAATGGCTACAGCACAGGCTGATGTGCAGGAAAAGCAAGCAAGAGCACAGAAGGCCCAAGCAGAGGCTCAGAAGGCTATGGTAGAAGCACAGCTTATGCCTGAAAAGCTTAAAGTTGATGTTGTTCAAGCTGCGTCAACAAACATTGATGATCCGAACAGGGAGTTTGAACGTCGAGTAAAGATCGCTGAACTGATGTTGAAAGAGAAAGACATTGATTCAAAGGTCAATATCGTAAGAGAACAAACTCGTCAAGATGCAATGAATTAAAAAAACACTTGACAAATCTAAAAAAGTGTGGTAAAATTACAACATGGATGTAAAACTTCAAAGATACTATGAAGCTAGATTCGATATGGTCTCATCAGCAGGATGGAAAGATCTTATCGATGATGCTGAGAAGATGAGAAAAGCAATAGCAGACATTACCAGCATTGACAGTGAAAAGCTATTGTATCTAAGAAAAGGTCAGTTAGATATCCTAGATTGGCTCCTGACACTCAAAGAAGTATCAGAAAAAGTCTATGAGGATTTACAGAATGAAGGTAATGAATGACTTTGTGTGTTCGAACGGACACCATACAGAACTTTTAGTAGACAACACAGCAACTGAAGTACCTTGTCCGCACTGTACCGAGGTTGCTTACAAAGTACTAGCAGCACCTAAAGTAAAGCTAGAAGGTATTACTGGCTCTTTCCCAGGAGCTTATGACAAATGGGAACGCCAGCATAAGCAAGCACTAAAAGTAGCGCAGTCTAAGTCCTACTACGAGGGATAACTTAGACATTTTAACAATTCCTAACAATTGGGTTTATCCCGACTAGGAGAAGCAGATGGCTGAATTTGTAGATTCTATTGACAATGAAGCAGTTCAACAAGATGAATTTCAGGCTGAAGAAGCCAAACAACAACAGGAGCAAGTAGCAGAGGAATCACCAGCGATCCCTGAGAAGTACAAGGGTAAATCGATGGACGAGATTATAAAGATGCACCAAGAAGCTGAAAAGCTCATTGGTAGACAAGCTCAGGAAGTTGGTGAAGTTCGTAAGTTAGCTGATGAGTTGATCAAAAGGCAAATCACTCCTGCAAAGCAAGCAGCACCAGCAGCCGTCGAAGATGATGTAGATTTTTTTGCCGATCCTGTTAAGGCAGTAAATAAAGCTGTAGCTCAACACCCAGCAGTGCAACAAGCTCAAGTAGCTGCTGCACAGGTAGCTAGGATGAATACAGCAAACAGGTTAGCTCAAACCCACCCTGACTATACTCAAGTGGTAACAGACCCTGAGTTTGCTGGTTGGGTAAACGAGTCACCAGTACGCCGCCAGTTGTTTGCCGCAGCGGACCAACAGTTTGATTTCGATTCAGCACATGAACTGCTTACTAACTTTAAAGCCTTGAAGAAAGTACGTCAAGAAGCTGTAAAGCAAGCAGCAGAGCAGATGCAAGAAGAAAACACTAAACAGTTGAAGGCCGCAACTGTGTCAGCTCCAAGCAGTACAGGTGAGACGAGCAATAAAATATATCGTCGAGCAGAACTTATTCGGCTCCAGCTAACGGACCCTGAGCGTTATATGGCCAATCAAGATGACATCATGAGGGCCTACGCTGAAGGACGTGTTCGATAACTTAACTCAATTCTTAAAGGATTCTTAAAATGGCTACAGCAGCTTATCCTGGAGGTAGTTCCTCCATCGTTAACAAGACCAATGCGGATAAATTTATACCTGAAATTTGGTTGTCGTAACTGGCCAAAGTAAAACCGTTTCTAAATAACTGGGAAGGGTGTTAGAATACCCTAATCAGAGGGAACACGATAAACCAAAGTCGCATATCAATACCAGGAGGTATTATGAAGCGAGTAAGTTGGAAGTATTTAGCAGGGTTGATTGACGGTGAAGGTTGTATAGACCTAGCCACAACCAAAGTAAACGAACAGTTTTATGTTCAACCAAGAGTCAGAATAGGTATGTCAGACTCAGCAAAGTTTTTGTTAGAAATGAATCAGCAAAACTTTGGCGGACATATGGAACATCGTGAGAGCAAGAACGACAACTGGCAATCTTCAACAACTTGGATTTTGTCAGGCTACAAAAAAGCATGTCCAGTTCTTCGTAATATAGTCAATCACCTTATCTTGAAGAGAGAACAAACTCGGTTATGTCTCTGGATGGAGACAAACTTAAAAGGTACAAGGCTTCAACAAGATGTGTTGGACGCAGTACGAGAAGAGTTTAAGCTAATGAAGCGTGACCCGCACAGACTAAGTGAAACGGCTCAAGAGAAACTATTAACACTCTTGGGAAGCTATAGTCGGAAGGATTGAAAAATCCTAAGCAGACGAAATCGTTGCTTCTTACAAAAAAGCTCTTGTGATGGCTAACCTCATCAACAAGATGAGCATGAAAGGTAAGAAAGGCGATACCCTTCACATTCCAGTTCCTACCCGTGGCTCTGCATTCGCTAAAGCAGCTAACACCGCTGTTACGATTCAGGCTGATGTTGAGACGGAAGTTCAGGTGCTCTTGAACAAGCACTTCGAATACAGCCGCTTCATCGAAGATATCGTTGAAGTTCAGGCCCTGTCCTCGCTTCGTCGTTTCTATACGGAAGATGCAGGCTATGCACTTGCTCGTCAAGTAGATACCGATCTTATCCAGCTTGGTCGTTCCGCTAACAACGGTGCTGGCACTGCTGCTTATGCTAACGCATACATCGGTGGTGATGGTAGCACTGCTTATAATAGCGGTACGCCTAACGCTTCAGCATTGACTGACGCAGGTATTCGTCGTATGATCCAACGTCTGGATGATAACGATGTTCCTATGACAGATCGTTATTTGGTTGTTCCTCCTTCCAGCCGTAACACGTTGATGGGTATCGACCGCTTCACCGAGCAAGCTTTCGTTGGTGAAACCGCTGGTGGTAACACCATCCGTAACGGTCAGATCGGTGATGTGTATGGCGTTAAAGTGTTTGTTACGCCTCAGTGTGACACCGCTACTGGTTCAGCACGTATTGCTCTTATCTTCCACAAAGATGCAGCAGTAATGGCAGAACAGATGGGTGTTCGCTCACAGACTCAATACAAGCAAGAATACCTTGCTACGTTGTTTACTAGCGATATGCTTTACGGTGTTTCTTTGCTCCGTAAGGGTGATCTTGCTAGCGTACCAACCTCGATGTTCCCCATCGCAGTACCTGCTTAATTAAGCATAGGGGAGGCTAAACAGTCTCCCCTAATTACAAAGAGGTCACAATGGTCAAATTTCGTTGTAAGTTATCTGGTGTAGTACATGAGTTTGAATCAGAGTATGACATTAAACAGATGCGTAGACATCCTGATTATGTTGAAGTAAAAGAAGAAGAACAAAAACCTATAGAGAAGAAGGTCACGAAGAACTCTAAAGAGGGTTAACAATGCCTACCATTAAAATCAAGGGATCATCAACAGCTTCTTCTGTACCGTCATCTCTTGCATTAAGAGAACTAGCAGTTAACGTCACAGACAAGAAGCTTTATGTTGGTGATGGCTTTACTGTTCAGAAAGTTGTTGGTTCTCTTGGTAATCAAGAAGCTAACGCTGTAGCAATCACTGGTGGCTCTGTTGTAGGTATTACTGACCTAGCAGTTGCTGACGGTGGAACAGGTGCATCAACAGCAGCACAAGCAAGAACTAACTTAGGTGTCACGGCTACAGGCTCTGACACCACTTATGCTTTTAGGGCTAACAATCTTTCTGACTTAGCTAATGCAACAACTGCAAGGACGAACCTAGGCTTAGGTACGATTGCAACACAGAACGCTAATGCAGTTAATATTACTGGTGGTGCTGTTAGTGGCATCACTGATCTTGCAGTTGCTGATGGCGGTACTGGAGCAAGTACTGCTGCTGATGCAAGAACTAATCTAGATGTTCCTAGTAGAACTGGTAGTGATGCTTCAGGTACATGGAATATCAGTATCACAGGTAACGCAGCTACAGCAACAAATGGTGTTGTTACGACAGGTAGCTATAGTAACCCTACGTGGTTAACATCATTAGCATGGTCTAAGGTTACTGGTACACCAACAACACTGGGTGGCTATGGTATCACTGATGGTGTATCAACAGCAAGCACGTATAGTAATCCATCCTGGTTAACAGCACTAGCTTGGTCTAAGATTACATCAACACCTACAACGCTAAGCGGTTACGGTATTACTGATGGTGTTGCTACAGGCGGTAGTTACGCAGATCCAACATGGATTACATCATTAGCTGGTTCTAAAATCACTGGTAACATCAGTGGTAATGCAGCAAACGTCACAGGCACAGTAGCAGTTGCTAATGGTGGTACTGGTGGCACAACAGCCGCTACAGCAAGAGCTAATCTGTTACCATCTTATGCTACCAACGCTACAAAGGTATTGGCTGTCAACGCAGGAGAGACCGATGTTGCTTGGGTTACTGCTGGTGGTGGTGGTATTGGTGATGTTGCTGGTCCTGCATCTGCTACTGATAATGCTGTAGCAAGGTTTGATGGTACAACAGGTAAGCTTATCCAGAATAGTTCATTCACTGTTAATGATAGCGGTGAAGTCATGGCTGGTACGTGGACTGCAACAACGATTAGTCCTTTGTATGGTGGTACTGGACAGACTAGCTATACCAATGGTCAACTACTTATTGGTAACGCTTCTGGTGGTTTAACGAAGGCTACATTAACTGCTGGTTCGAATGTAACCATAACTAATGGTGATGGTGCTATTACCATCGCTGCTACAGGTGGTGGTGGCGGGGCGTCTTCAACCATTGCTGAAGCGGACCAGGTTATCAGCGCAAATTACACTATGGGCAGTGGCAAAAATGGTGTAAGCGTCGGGCCGGTCACGATCAATACCGGTATTTCAGTAACCATTCCAACGGGCCAGGCGTGGCTCATTTTGTAAGAGGAAAACGACATGAGCAACTTTAAGGTTCAAGGGAATGCCAGCGGCGCGGGGACGTTTGCGCTGCAATCGCCAAACATTGCAGGCAACTTGACACTCACGATGCCCCCGGCTGATGGCAGTGTAGGTCAAGCCATAGTTACCGATGGCTCTGGAAATCTATCGTTCGGTACCGTCGCATCACCCTCCTACGGCCTGTTCTACAAAGCAGATCCAAGCACTGTTGCGTTTACCAAAACAGGCGCAGGCACGGCCCAAATTAAAGCAGGGACGCGTGTGGAGGTTGGAGGCACAACTGTAACGTTTGCCAGCGCCACCTCGATTACGATGCCTGCACTTACCGCCGGTACGAACTACGCTATCTGGGTCAAAGACGACGCAACCATTCAAGCGACCAGCAATTATTCATCTGCACCGGGTGCGGGAAACTGGCGTCGCATCGGTGGATTCCACTACGCGCCAGGAGGCAATGCAAGTGGCACATCGGGTGGTGACACTACACCGGCCATCAATGAATATTCGTTCTGGGATCTTAAGTTTAGACCTGCGTGTTCAGACCCTCGCGGTATGACACTGATTGCTGACTCGTTTTGGGCAGATATCTATTTGCTCGGCGTTGACCACCTTACCAACGGCACATCAGCCTATAACGTGACCATTGCAGACGGATCGTCACCGCCCAAAATCCCGACAAAGTTTGGCGGCAACGGCTCAAGCGCTTACGGTTCGATGACCTGGTGGGAAGCTAATGAAGTATTACGGTCTTGGGGTAAGCGACCCCCTGCTTACGATGAGTTTGCGGCACTTGCTTATGGTACAACCGAAGCCAGCTCTGGCGGCACAGATCCAGGATCAACCATTCTGCGCAATGCTTACACAAGCAAATGGGGTGTCATGTTAGCTACTGGAAACCTTTGGGTGTGGGGTGCTAATTTCGGCGGCGGCGCAGCCGGTGCATCGTGGGCTGCTAATACTGGAGGCCGAGGTTCAACGTATCAAATGGAGAACGCCGCGATCTTTGGGGGCGACTGGGACAGCGGGTCGAACTCCGGGTCCCGGAGCTCGTACTGGAACTACTCCCCCACGAACTCGAGCATCATCGTCGGGGCGCGCGGCGTCTGTGACCACCTGATTCTTGATTAAGGCGCCCGGAAGGGCGCCCTCAAGACTCCATGAACCCTATAGGAGAGGCAACGCAATGCTACGACCAAATGGCTATCAGCGAGAAGTACGAACGTGTGATCAGCTATTTGTATCCGATTGCGCAGTCCATACCGCGCAAGCACGGCGTCGCTCGGGACATGTTTCTCCACTGCTTGCTAAGCCAGCCCGATCTATTCTTTCAGGCCGGGAAAAGCAATCAGATCTCAAAGATTTACGCCGCAGACGCTGGGCTGGCGCAACTGCGGTTTTGGATGCGATTCCTCGTCTTGATCAAATGTCTTACACCACATCAACTTCAGACAGCACAAATACTTGTTTCGGAAGTTGGCGCAATGTTGGGCAGTTGGATCAAGAAAAGGCAAAAGCAGGGGCAGACCGGGCATTAACGCCGCGATCTTTGGGGGCAACTGGAACAACGGGTCGAACTCCGGGTCACGAAGCTCGAACTGGAACAACTCCCCCACGAACTCGAACAACAACATCGGGGCGCGCGGCGTCTGTGACGACATTCGTTTATCGCTTTGCAATCGCTAAGGCCTTGCAAGCCGGTCATTCCACATGTGGTCAGCCGGTTTTGTCCTCCTTCGGGAAACACACTCAGCGGTCTGGTATAGCGCCTAGTAAGCAATTGAACGGCGCGGCCAGCATTCTTATGGCTAGAACGCACAAGAACCTTATTGGTCAAATAGCAAGCATCGAAAATCTTCGCATAGCTTTGGCGAGAACTTCGCGCAACAAACGCATGACGTTCGGTTACCTTGAATTTAAAGAGTATGCCGAGGCTAATCTGCTGCTTGTGCAACAAGAATTGTTGGATGGTGGTTATAGAATCGGCCCCTACCGAGAGTTCACGGTCTATGAGCCTAAAGCACGTTTAATTTCCGCTTTGGATTTCAAGGACCGTCTTGTTCAACACGCTTTATGCAATATCGTTGGCCCAATCTTTGAACGAGCGCTTCTACCTCAAACGTTTGCTTGCCGAGTAGGTCTAGGAACCCACGCAGGTGTTCGCTACGTTCAATCCGCGCTACGTAAAACAAACGCGCCTTATTTCCTAAAAACAGACTTTGCGAAGTTTTTTCCTTCGGTCGACCATGCGGTGTTGCATCAGATGATTGACCGCAAAATCGCTTGCGTTAAAACGCTTTTGATACTGAAAGAAATTATTCCAGTGGAGGGTCGCGGCATCCCTATTGGAAGTCTTACCAGTCAGCTTTTTGCCAACGTGTATGGCAACGCAGTGGATCGTTACATACACTTCGATTTAGGTATACGACACTGGGCGCGCTACATGGACGATATTATTGTGCTTGGACATAGTGTTACCTCGCTGCGTGAGGTCTTTGCTGGCGTCAAAAGTTTTTCCAACACAGCACTGCGCTTAAGCATTAGCAAATGGCAAGTGTCGTCAACAGCGAAAGGTATTAACTTCCTTGGCTTTCGAATCTGGAAAACGCATAAACTTTTGCGCCGCGACTCAGTCGTAAGAGCTAAGAGAAAAGTCGCCAAATTTGTTCGCCAAGACGACCAAACGTCCCTAAAACAGTTTCTTGCTTCTTGGTCTGGCCACGCATGTTGGGCAGACACTCATCATCTTTTTAATTGGTTGGAGAATAAACATGGCATTGCTATCCAGAACCATCATTAACACACGCGAAGACTTAGATGCTATTCAGGGTACGCCTGAACATGCGCAATTCATGGACTTTCTTCGCGGTAGCATGACGCGTAAACAAGACGTTGCCGTGTATCCAGATGGCTACGGTCAGCCTGGATACAAAGGTGAAGCAATAGAGCCTGTTTGGCAGGATGTTGAAGACCTCAGCACAATTGAGCGGTTTGGCTTTCAAAAGTCGGATTTTCAATAACTTGCTGATGCGATAATCGAAACCATAACGACAGATCGCAACGACCACGACAGGACAGCCCGATGGAAGTCACCCTCACGCTGGAGCTTAACGAAGTAAACGTGCTGCTTGACACGCTCGGCCAGCTCCCCACCAGCACCAACATTTGGCCCCTGGCGCACAAGATCCGCAGCCAAGCGGCCGATCAGCGCAGGAAACAATCTGTATGTTGGTGGTGGCTTCTATGCACCTACAACCAGAACCATCACGGGTTATGTTGACGACTTACGGTTTACCAAGTTTGCCCGTTACACAGCCAACTTCACCGCACCAACAGCACCCTTCCCAGTCCAGTGAGGTAACACATGCTCTACAGTAAAAACGGATCAATACCCAAGCCTGAGACTGACGGCACAGATGGTTGGGTACAAGTGCCTGATGCACCAGAGTGTCCTGAAGGTATGGAAGTTATCTGGTGGTCTCACGAGTGGTGTGTACGTCCACCAAAGCCAGCAGACAGGGCAGGTTACCAGTGGAACTGGAACCATTCAGATAAGGCATGGGTTGAGGGTAAATATGCAACAACGGTTGATGAGGCTGTAACTGTTGAAGCAATCTTTGCTGACTCTATCGGTGCAGACTCTGTAGCTGATTCAGTGAGCTAATCATGGCTTTACAGGCAGATGAGCATGTAAAGCAAGTTGGTGATGCCCTATCAATCATTACAGTTGTAGGTACTCTAGCTGAACTACTGCCTGCAATGGCTGCTATCCTTACCATTGTATGGACTGCAATCAGGATATGGGAAACAGATACAGTACAAATGATCTTTGGAAGGAAGAAAGATGAAAGCTAAAAAGAAACCCATGAAGAAAGAAGAGTATGCTTCACCAATGGCTAAGAAGAAGCATGAGAAGACTGAATCAAAGGCTATGAAGGCTAAAGAAAAGAAGATGGGTTACCCGTCATGAAGAAGTCACCAGCTAAAGTAGAGAAGGTTATGCGTGAGTACAAAGAAGGTACTCTACATAGCGGTAAAGGTGGTCCTGTAGTTAAGTCACGTAAGCAAGCGGTTGCCATTGCCTTATCAGAGGCTGGTATGACTAAGAAGAAAGGAAAGAAAAAATGATGAAACCCTGTCCAGGATGTCCTACCCCAGCTAAGTGCAAGAAAGCTGGTAAGTGTATGATGAAAGCCAAAGAAGTCAAGCGTAAGCAGTATTGATGAAAACCAAATCCAAAGTCAATCAAGCAGGTGTTTACACAAAACCTAGTATGCGTAAACGATTGTTTGAATCTATCAAGGCTGGCTCTAAAGGAGGTGATCCTGGTGAGTGGTCTGCTAGGAAGGCCCAGTTGTTAGCGAAAGAATACAAAGCTAAAGGTGGTGGATACAAGTCATGAAGAAAGATCCTCAGCAGTCTCTAAAGGACTGGACTGCACAGAAGTGGAGAACATCTGATGGTAGTCCTAGTAAAGGTAAGAAAAGATACTTACCTGATGCTGCATGGAATGCTTTAAGCCCTGCTGAGAAAGCCGCTACCAACAAAGCAAAGGCTGAGGGTAACAAACAAGGAAAACAATTTGTTAAACAACCCAAGAAGATTGCTAAGAAAACAGCGGGGTATCGTTAATGGCTAAAGACTCAAGGCTGGAAAGGGCGGGAGTGTCTGGGTACAACAAACCGAAGCGTACACCGGACCATCCTACGAAATCTCATATTGTTGTTGCAAAGGACGGTGATCAAGTAAAGACGATTCGCTTCGGACAACAAGGTGTTAAAGGTTCTCCTGAAGGTTCAGCAAGGAACAAAGCCTTTAAAGCTCGTCATGCAAAGAACATAGCTAAAGGTAAGATGTCAGCGGCGTGGTGGGCCGACCATACTAAATGGGGTAAATAATGCCGTTTCCTCTAGAAGTACCTAACGGTGTTTTTAAATAAGGTGGAAGGGTAATGGCTACTACTTATTTGGATCTAGTTAATGCAGTACTACTTAGGGTACGTGAACCTACAGTACAGACTGTAAGTCAATCATCGTACTCTTTGTTGATTGGGGAGATGGTCAACGAAGCCAAGAGAGAAGTTGAAGATGCTTGGAACTGGGCTATCTTTCGTACAACAAAGACTATCAACACTGCTAGTACCGTATCTCAATATGAGATTCCTAGCACTAATCCTCGTACTAAGGTATTGTCCGTATATCTTCCCAGTGCTCATATATACTTAGAGAAAGTATCTGAAGACTATATGAACACACTATTGAATGTTAATCCTACACAGGCTGGTAGACCTTATTACTACAGTTTTGCACCATCAACAGCAGCTACAGGTGTACTTAACATCAATGTATTCCCTATACCAGATCAAGTATACGCTATCAAAGCAGAGTGCGTAGTACCACAAGAAGACTTAGTTAATGATCTAGACTATGCTTGGCTACCTAAAGATGTTATTGTACAGGGTGCTTATCTACGTGCTATCAATGAACGTGGTGAAGATGGTGGTCGTTTGTCCGATCAACAATCAGAGTTATATCGCAAGACTGTAGCTAACTATATTTCTATTGAAGCTGAACGCTTCAAAGAAGAACTGACCTGGGAAGCAGTATAATGGCTGATCAACTCAAAGCCATCAGTATTGTAGCTCCTGGCTTTGCTGGTCTTAACACCCAAGACTCTTCTGTCTCACTGACAAAAGACTATGCTTTGGTTGCACAGAATGCAGTGATTGACCAATTTGGTCGTATTGCTGCTAGGCGTGGTTGGGACAATGTTAATACCTCTGCTGGGTATAACAACACAGAACCTTATGTTATCAAACAAGTGATCAAGGATGATGGTAGTACTGAGATCCTTAGCATTGGTGATAACAAGATCTATTCAGGTACTACATCACTGACACTGAAGTATACTGGTTCTACGTGGACAGCACAGGATTGGAAAGTCATTGACTTCAATGACCATACATTCTTTTTTCAGCGTAACCATGATCCTTTAGTGTATGATCACGTAGCTAACACAATTATACTAATGTCTGCTCATGCAGGCTATTCAGGTACAGTACCGTTAGCTAATGAAGTATTAGGTGCTTTTGGTCGTTTGTGGGTTGCTGACACTACCGCTGATAAGGTTACCATCACATGGTCTGATGCTTTAGCAGGGTTTAAATGGTCTGGAGGCTCTTCAGGCTCTATTAACTTAGAGAGTCAGTTCACTAATGGTACTGATAGTATCGTAGCATTAGCAGCCTTTAACGGCTTTCTCATAACATTCTGTAAGAAGTCTATTATCATCTTCTCTGGTGCTGCTGAAGATCCTACCACTAACTTAAAGATTGTAGAAGTTATTGATGGTGTTGGTTGTATTAGCAGGGATTCAGTACAGGATGTAGGATCAGATATCTTCTTCTTAGCTGATACAGGTGTACGTAGTCTTGGTCGTATCATTCAAGAGAAATCAGCTCCTTTGTTCGATGTATCAAGGAATGTTAGAGATGATCTTATCTCTGATGTGATTGCTAACAGCAATGATGCAGAGATCAAGTCAGTCTATTATGAGAAGGATGGTTTCTATCTATTAACATTACCTACTCGTGGTATTACATACTGTTTTGATCTAAAGAGTAGGCTCCCTGATGGTTCGTGTAAAGCAACTACATGGACACTATCACCAAAGAACTTCTGTGCTACGAACAACCGCTTACTTTATCTTACTCGTCCTGGCTACATTGGTCTGTATACAGGAAACAATGACAACGGGTCTTCATTCCGTTTTGCATACTACACCAGCCACATCGATGCTGGATCAGCATACGTATTGAAGATCTTAAAGAAGATTGTGTTGTTGATCATTGGTGGTCAGGCAACTAACGTGTTTCTTAACTGGGGTGTTGATTACGGTAATTCATACCAATCAGCATTGATCCCACTACCTGCACAGACTCGTGCTGAATACAATGTGTCAGAGTACAACATCGCTGAATACAACGCAGGTATCTTAATCAATACTGTACGTCAGCAAGTTAGTTCTACTGGTAGAGTATTCCAGATAGGTATTGAAGCTGATATCAGCACTGACATCTTTTCTGTACAACAATTGGATGTGTTCGTTAAATCTGGTAGGGTAATCTAATGAGTAACTATACGAAGACTGTTAACTTTGCTGCTAAGGACTCCCTACCTAGTGGGAATGCTGCAAAGATTATTAAAGGCACTGAGATCGATACTGAATACAATAATATTGCTTCTGCTGTTCAAACAAAAGCAGATATCGCATCTCCTACTTTCACTGGTACAGTAACAGTACCTACGTTGAATGTTACCACATCATTCACTGGTAGCTTTGACGTAGATGGGGGTACATACTAATGAGTACGACAAGGATTGGGGATTTTAGGCAGACTGAAGGTGATGATGGTTTGTTCGCCTTAGCTGCTAATGGATCTGCTACTGTAAGCCCTACTTCTGCTAGATCAGCTTATGATCTTATAGTTGATGATCTAAACAATCTGTACACCACACTACTGAAGAGATCAGCAGACAAGCCTGGGCTTGATTGGTGGGCTAGTCAGGTCAGTGCTGGTAACGCTTCCATAGCTGATGTAGCTAATGAATTCAGAAACAGTGCAGAGTACAAAGTTGTTACTGCATACAATGATGTACTTGGACGGTATCCTGAAGAGGCTGGTCTTAACTGGTGGGTTGATCAAGCATCTAAGCAGAATCTAACTGTAGATCAACTTAAGAAAGAACTAAGTAAGACTCCTGAACTAATCTCTAAACAGTTAGCACCATTACAGTCTAAGTGGGATGCTGAAGTAGCGAACCAAGAGCAACCAGGAATCCAGACAGATATCAAGACTGGAGAGATTACCTTTGGTGGTGAAAGCTGGGATGCGTACAGAGTACCTAATGGTAGTCTGATTATTCAGAAGATGAATGCTGATCAGTCTAACTTAGGAAAGAATCAGTACAGGGCAGATATCTTAAACCCTGATACAGGTGAAGTAACTACTCAGGTTGTTAACCGCAGTCAAATGCCTACGATTGGTAGGAACATCACACTAGGTTTGATGGCTCTAGCAGCCCTTAATCCTGGTTTGTTCGATATCGCTGGTACAGCGGCAGGATCTACCAGTACCGGAGCTACTACAGCAGGTACGACAGCAGCAACAGGAGGAACAACTACTGGTGGTTTACTCAGCGGGGCTTCTGACCTTGCTGTTGCTGGTGTAGAGGGAGCAGCATCACAGGCTGCAACAAGTGCTTATACGCAAACACTAGCTGCTA
>VFQT010002088.1_pt1 | contig 21450 bp, 23 predicted proteins | sample 3512381 | NCBI WGS metagenome assembly VFQT01 (sample SAMN10412376, study PRJNA504923) | tailings metagenome | isolation source: Relicate 2 Philex TSF3 active mining site | place: Philippines: Tuba, Benguet | collected 2017-08-29
ATGAAGCGCACACCGCATCATGGGATCTCGAGCGCTGGCAGCGCGAAGTAGAGACGCTTGAACGTCGGCGTGACGTGGAAGAACGTAAGCTTCGTCGCCTGCGGTCGCAGGAGCCATTCGTGCACGAAGCCGAACTCGACGATGAAGCATGGCGTGCGTCGCACACACGCGAATTGCAGTTGGCGATCAACGAGAAAGAACGCGAGATTGCAGAGAATCGCGAACATTACCGCGAGCTCACCGGTGGTGATGTACCGACCGGTACGGATGTGACGAAGACGAAGGACGAGCAGACCTTTGAAGAAGATTTTATGAAGAACACCTACTTTGGACAGCGCTGATGTATTCCATTGAACAACGCGACGTCGATCTGCGTAACACCACATCGGCCATTACCTATACGCTCAGCTTCGACCGAGCACCACAGCACCTCGTTCATGTGCGCATGCGTATCGATCGTGTTACGGGCGACAGTGTAACACTCGTGATGCCATCGTGGTCGCCGGGCAGCTACAAGATCCGCGATTATGCAGGATACCAAGGCAATGTCGTTGCCTACAGCGTTAAGAATGGCAATCGCACGCAGGTTGCGCCATCGTGGCGCGACAAGGCATCGCTCGTTGTGCCGACGCAGGGTAGCGACAGTATCGAGGTTGAGTATCTCGTCTACTGTCACGAGCGCACCGTCCGCACCAACCACGTCAATCGCTTCCATGCGTTTCTTGTGCCAACAGGCGTGTGCATGTACGTTGAAGGCCGCACGCAGGAAATTCACCACGTGCGATTGATGCACGATCAGAAGCAGTGGCCAAGTGTTTCAACTGCACTCTCGCCTGTGGTAGCACCAAGTGCCGATGGCGTGTTACTTGGTGCATTGAACTACGACATCCTCGCTGACTCTCCAATCGAAATTGGCGATCACCAGGTGCGCACGTTTACTGCCGCAGGTGCTGTGCACGAAGTCGCAATGCCAACAAATCATACACTCGACATTGATTGGCTCACAACGCAGTGCGAGCGCATCGTCAAGGTGGAAGCCGAGATCTTTGGCGGCGTGCCGTATGATCGCTACGTCTTTATCATCCAGATCTATCCTGGTGCAGGGGGCGGCTTAGAGCATGCACGCATGAGTGTGAATGCCGTCGATCCATCAACGTTGCTCGATAAGTCGAAGGTTACCGGACTTCTCTCGCTGCTCTGCCACGAGTACTTCCATCTCTGGAACGTCAAGCGCATTCGTCCAGCCGAGCTGGGTCCGTTCGACTATACACGCGAAACCTACACGCCGATGCTTTGGCTTGCTGAAGGCCTTACATCATACTACGATGATCTGCTGACGTACCGTTGTGGATTCATGACGGCCAAGGATTACATTGATGTGTTGTCGAAGGATCACCTTGCACGTCTGGCGATGGTGCCTGGACGCTTCGCACTGTCGACGCGTGACAGCTCGTACCTCGCATGGTTGAAGCTCTACATGCAAAGTCCTGACGGCAACAACCGCTTCCCATCGTACTACCTCAAGGGTGGCGTTGCGATGTTCCTGCTCGATGCCTACATCATCGATCACAGCGACGGACGCTTCTCGCTTGATGACGCGCTACGCGGAATGTGGAAGCGCTACCAAGCTGATCCATCGCGCGGCATGACGGAAGATGAGTGTATTGCGATCATCGAAGAGTCAACGAAGATTCAGGTTCGCGATCGCGTGCTCAGCTGGCTGAGTGGCACCGAGGAGCTACCATATGAAGAGATTCTCACGCCCCTTGGCTTGCGCATCGAGACTGTTGCAAAGAAGGCTGATGCTGCAACGATTGGCGAGAAGATCCCATTCGCATCGGTGCCAGCGGCGCCATACTGTGGATGGACGCTTGCCGAAGCCAATGGTAAGATCGTCGTCCGTGGAGTTGATGACGGTGCTCCTGCGGCTGCAGCTGGGATCGGTATTGACGATGAGATTATCGCCATCAACGGCAAGCGCGTAGCAAGCACAGCCCAGGTAGATCACTATCTTGGTTCCGCATTGGGCAAGGGGGCAACGGTCGATGCGCACTGTGATGGTCGACTCTATCGCGTCACATTGACGCCGGTAGCCCAGCCTGTGTTCCGACTTGTTGAAATAGAATCCCCAAGCTCGCGTCAGAAGCAAATGCGCGATTTCTGGCTCCGTCGTTCTCTGTGACCCATTACCGTACCATCATCGTTTCGCTCAGTGCTCTGGCCCTCGCGGTCGGACTGCAGGGGTGTGCGTGGTTTGATAACCAGACTACGTTCTTCAACACCTACTACAACATGAAGCGCGTGATGACCGAGGTCAAGGAAGACTTCGAGTATCAGGATGAGAACAAACGCACGAAGCCTCGCGTGTTGGTGCCCGCTGTCGACAGTATGAAGCTCGTGTCGGGTCCACCCAAGAACACGACATACCAGTTTCTCCGTGCCTTTGTTATCGAGCGTGCGAAACTGCAGCCGATGGCTACCAAGGTTGATTCGATCCTGATCAAGGGTTCGAAGGTTGTGGCCAACCACCCGAAATCGAAATACGTGGAAGGTTCACTCTTCCTGATGGCCGAGGCATACTTCTTCCGCTCCGAGTGGGTGCCATCACAGCAGAAGTGCATCGAGCTCATTGAGCGATATGTTGATGGTGATTTCTCACCGGATGCGCACCTGCTGCTTGCGAAAGACTATCTCATGCAGCGAAAGATGACGCAGGGGAAGCAACTGCTCTCGCGCACCATCGACGTTGCATGGTATAAGGATCGCTACGACATCCTGTCGGAAGCATATCGGATACAAGCAGAGATGGCCATTGAAGACGGCGACATCGATAAGGCTGTCAATCCATACAAGCAAGCAATCGAACAGTGTGATGACGGCGAGCAACGTGCACGTTGGCAAGTTGATCTCGCGAGCATCTACTACCGACTTGGCAGGTACGAGCTTGCCGAGCCGGCATTCAAGAAGGTACACGACGAGACGCCCGATGCACTGGCAACATTCGAGGCGGATCTGTATCGTGGTGCGTCGTTAGCCCGACTGGGGAAGTACGAAGAGGCCACGGCCATCTTCGACGATCTTGCTGATAATCGCAACTACGAAGAGTGGAAGTCCTACATCGAAGCTGAACGTCTGGCTCTCGACCGATTGAAGAATCCAGATCCCAAGGATCCTGGTCAGATCGCAAAGGAGCGGATGGCGGACACTTCCTTTGTCGGACGTCCCGAGTTGATGGCACAGTCGTTCCAGAAGGGCATGAGTCTGTTCAAGGTTGGCGACTACCACGAAGCACTCAAGTACTTCGCCAAAGCCAAGGTGATCCGCACACCCGTGTACGATGTCGCCAACAAGTACTTCACCTTGCTCAAGCAATGGGATGATCAGCAGCGCAAGGTTCGCAGCATCGATCAGATGCTTGTGATCGACACGACACATAAGGATTCGCTCAATCGACAGAAGTCGATCGAACTCTTTGCGCTTGGTCGTGTACACGAGCAGATGGAGAACACCGACTCTGCGCTCTACTACTACCGGCGCGCGTATGACGGAACATCAGAGGCTGATCCGCAGCGCGGACGGTATTTGTTCTCGCAGGCGCGGGTAATCCAGCAGACGGATCCCGAGGCTGCCGACTCACTCTTTGAAATCATTTCGGATCGATGGCCGAACTCGGAGTTCGCCAAGCAGGCTTCGGCAAATCTTGGGTTCCTTGATCAAGGGGGCGTTGATGACGCCGTTGAGTTGTACCGTTCGGGGAACAGCTTCCGGATGGTCAAGGACTATGCCTACGCCAAGCGACAGTACATGGCCATCGTCGAGAAGTTTCCCGAGCACGCGTATGCACCGAAGGCGCTGTATGCCATGGGCTGGATGTACGAACGCGATCGTGGCATGAACGACTCGGCCATGGTGTACTATGCGAAACTTCTTGAATCATACCCACGCTCCGAGTATGCCAAGGAGATCTACGCCAGTTACGAGTTCGCGCTTGCGAAGATCAACGGTGTCGAGGCCGACTCGTCGTTGCTGCGTGATCTGGACAAGGAATTGCTCGACAAAGCCAAGGCTGGGGAGGACAACGTCCTGCAGCAGCTGCTCAAGAACAACCAGAACGCCATTCAGAGGAACGGACCCAACATGGCGCTCCCGAATATCCCGGGTCTGACGCCACCAAATGGTGGTTCGGTCAATGACATGCTTCAGCAGCAGCTCAAGAATGCCACCGGGAAGGTTGTTGGATCGGATTCGACGCAGGTTTCTCGCCCCTTGCCGCCTAAATAACGGGCTGGGGGAGTTAGCACTCTACCTGGGTGTGGAGCGCTATTTCTTCAAGGATGCCTGAAACGCGGAGACACTGGGGCAGATCGCCCTCGTAGACCATGGCCTTGCCCGTGAAGTGGACCTCGTGCGTGAGATCGGCTGCGTGGTCGTAGGAACAGCCCGTTGCGGCGATGATCTGACCGATCACCTCGTCGAAGGTGTGTTCCTCGTCGTTGTAGAGAATAACCCGTGCTGCAAGGCCGATCCCTGTGAGGACCTCTTGTTCTGGGTCGGCCCACTCAAAGGGGCCAGCAAAAACATCCGATTCGAATCGCTGCATAACGTCGGTTGCAAAACTACGAAAAGACCTATCTTTGTCACTCATTCAACGCAATCCATAATGTCCGAGGACTCCCTCATGACCACTGCAGAATTCCTGCAAAAGCTCGACGAGATCGTCGCTGAGCGTCATATGCTGCAACACCCGTTCTATCAAATGTGGAACGAAGGTGCACTTACAAAGGAAATGCTCCGCCAGTACGCTGGTGAGTACTACCACCAGGTGCATGCCTTCCCAACGTATGTGAGCGCTACGCACGCAAACACGGAAGACATGGTTGTGCGCCAAATGCTCCTCGAGAACCTCATCGAAGAAGAGCACGGCCCGGACAATCACCCAGAACTCTGGCTGCGCTTTGCAGAAGAGCTCGGCATGACGCGTGAAGAAGTCAAGGAGCGTCGCTACCTCGAGCACACACGCAACTCTGTCCGCATCCTGCGCGAACTGTCGGGTCGCAGCAACCCTGCTGAAGGCCTCGCAGCGCTCTATGCGTACGAGTCGCAGATCCCAGAGATCTCAACAACGAAGATCGAAGGCCTCAAGAAGTTCTATAACCTCGACACAAAGAACGCTCTTGATTTCTTCGCCGTGCACGAGCATGCTGACGAGATTCACCGCACAGTAACGCGCGAAGCACTCGAGCGTATGTGTGTCACTGACGAGCAAAAGCAAGCTGCACTCGATGCTGCTCGCGAAGCTGCAGATGCATTCAATCTGCTGCTCGACGGTGTCTACAACACGTGGTGCGCGGAGAAGGCTGCGCTCAACTGAGCACGGTGACAGCTCATGTGTCGCTTCATTGCCTATATCGGTCCATCCATCCTTGCGGATGATCTTCTGTACAAGCCCAAGTTCTCCTTGGTCACAGCACAGACGATGAACGCAGGGGAAATGTCGGTAACGGTCAATGGCGACGGGTTTGGTATCGGTTTCTACGCGCCGGAGCTCGACAACGAGCCGTGCGTGTTCCGCAGCATCAAGCCAGCATGGAGCGATCAAAACCTGAAGAATCTTGCGAGGAAGGTGAGTTCCCCCTGCATGTTTGCACACGTTCGTGCTGCATCGCCGGGGATGCCGGTGGAAGAGAATAACTCGCACCCGTTTTCGTGCGGACAGCTCATGTTCATGCACAACGGTGTGGTAGGGGGCTTCAAACACATCCGGCGTAAACTTCTTCGCTCGCTGAATGATGCGGCGTACGATGCCATTCAAGGAAGCACGGATTCCGAGCACTTGTTTGGCTTGTTCTTAAACAACCTGGCAGACCCTCACGGTACCGTGACCTGCGAAGAGATGGTGCATGCTGTGAAAGGCATGTTCGCCGACCTCGATACGCTCCTGATGGAGTCGTCCGTGCGTCAGCACTCCTACCTCAACTTCGCAGTCACGAACGGCACGAGTCTGATCGCAGTGCGCTACACGACCAATCCAAACGTGCAACCTGCTTCGCTCTACTACATGCACGGACGTGAGTATCACTGTGATGGTGATCACTGCGTGATGGTGTCGTCCTACGGCAAGCCGAGCGCCATTGTTGTGGCATCGGAACCGTTTACGGCCCGTCGTGCAGATTGGATGAAGGTTGAACGCAATTCGATGATGGTGGTGGATGAAACGATGGGAATTGCCTTCCATCATCTGTCGATGAACGTCGAAAATTTGGACTTTGAGACAATTGCTCCGGAAATCGGATGAACTACGCACACCTGATCCCGCTCTTTCCCCTCATCGGCTTTGTCATCGTTGCCTTCTTTGGCAAGCGCATGAACAATGAAAAGCTCGTTGGAGGTATCGCAAGCACGGCAATTCTTGCCAGCTTCATCACGGCTGTGTCGACCTTCCTCGGGTTGACAGCGCTGCCGGCAGACCAACGCTCGTTCACCGTGAAGGTGTATGAGTGGATTGCCACCGGCGACTTCAGCGTGAACATCGGGTATCAGTTCGACCAACTGTCGATTCTGTTCACGATGATCATCACGGGAATCGGGTTCCTGATTCACATCTACTCGATTGGCTACATGCATGGCGATAAGGGCTTCCCGCGCTTCTTCGCCTACCTGAACCTCTTCGTGTTCATGATGTTGAATCTGGTGCTGGCCGACAACTTCCTTCTGACGTTCCTTGGTTGGGAAGGTGTGGGCTTGGCATCGTACCTCCTGATCGGCTTCTGGTACGATCGCAAGTTCGAAGGCACACGCATTACATGGACCGGCGACGCTGCGATGAAGGCCTTTGTGGTTAACCGCATTGGTGACTTCGGTGTGTTGATTGCGATGTTCATGCTGTTCAATCAGTTCGGTACGCTGAATTACTCAGCGATCAATGCGCAGGCACCAACAGTATGGGCCGTGGGCGACACAACAGTGATGATCATCACGCTGCTGTTGTTCCTCGGTACAACCGGTAAGAGCGCGCAGATCCCACTCGGCGTATGGCTTCCAGACGCGATGGCGGGTCCGACTCCAGTGTCTGCCCTCATCCACGCTGCAACGATGGTAACATCGGGCATCTTCCTGATCGCCCGCACAAACGTGCTCTTCACACTGTCGCCAACAACGATGGCGGTGATCACCGGCGTCGGTATCACAACAGCTCTCGTGGCCGGTACAATCGGTATTGTCCAGCGCGACATCAAGAAGATCCTCGCATACTCAACAGTATCGCAGCTCGGTTTCATGTTCACAGCGCTCGGCGTTGGGGCATTCACAGCAGCTGTGTTCCACGTGATGACGCACGCATTCTTCAAGGCGTTGTTGTTCCTTGGTTCGGGTTCGGTGATCCACGGTATGCACGAAGAGCAAGACATCTTCAAGATGGGTGGACTCAAGAAGCACATGCCGATTACGTATCGCACGTTCTTCATTGGTACACTCGCGATCTCGGGTATCCCGTTCTTCTCGGGCTTCTTCTCGAAGGACGAAATCCTGTGGTTCGCATTCCTCAATGGAAGCCCAATCCTCTGGGGTGTAGGCGCACTTGCTGCGTTCACAACAGCATTCTACATGTGGCGTTGTACAACGCTCACATTTGATGGTGAAGAGCGCTTCGATCACCATCACGTACACCCGCATGAGTCGCCTGCAACGATGACGATTCCGTTGATCGTTCTGGCTATCCTGTCGGTGTTCGGTGGACTCCTCGGTGTGCCACACGTGCTCGGTCACTATGTGCACATTCCGAACCTTCTCGAGCACTGGCTCGAGCCAATCTTTGCTGCAGGTACAGCTATGCTTCCTGTGCACGGTGGTGATCACACATCGCAAGAATTCATGCTGATGGGTGCATCGACAGTGCTGGCAATCCTCGGCATTCTGTTCGCACGTAATGTGTACAAGAACGGACTCGACAAGGCGAGCGGTATGGCTGCCAAGATGTCGGGTCTGCACAAGCTTCTCTGGAACAAGTACTACGTTGACGAAGTGTATCACATGCTGATCGCACAGCCAATCCTTGCGCTCTCCCGTGATGCTCTCTGGAAGATTGTCGACGTACTCGTAATCGACGGTGTCGTGAATGGCTCTGCGCGTCTGGTTGGTGCAACAGGATCAGTGATCCGTAAGGCACAAAGCGGTGTGGCGCAGAACTACGCACTCGTGATGATGGTTGGCATCGTTGTGCTGATCGGCATCGTGCTGCTCCCGCTGCTGTAATTCCGTGTGCTACACGGTTTCCATCTTTGCGAACACGCATGTGATCGAGACCGACACGGGTGCGCTGTTTGAGCATCCCGAAGACTACGAGCTGTACTATCACGTCTCTGGATTCGCACATCCGCAGTTACCGCTGATCACCAATGCATCATCGGAAACGCTTCAGCTCTGCACATGGGGCCTCATCCCTCGATGGACGAAGGATGATGAAGGGGCGAAGAAGATCCAGGACATGACGTTGAATGCCCGTCGTGAGACGGTGTTTGAAAAGCCTTCGTTTCGCGACGCGATTGTCAAACGCAGAGCGTTGTTGCCTGTTAACGGCTTCGTTGAATGGCGGCACGAGGGAACAATCAAGCAACCACACTATGTTCGGATGCAATCGGCACACCTCTTCACGCTGGGATGCGTGTGGGAAGACTGGACGCATCCGGAGAGCGGCGAGCTCCATCGAACGTTCTCCATCGTGACAACTGATGCAAACCTGTTGATGTCACACGTGCACAATGCGAAGCAACGCATGCCCGTTGTGATTCTCCCGCAGGAACGTGAACAGTGGTTGCATGCCGACGATCGAGAGTTTGTGGAACCGTTGATGCGTCCGCTCGACGAAGGAGTGCTCGAAGCATTCCCGATCACGCGAGAGGTGTCACGGATCAAGGTGAATACACGGGAGATTGAATTGTTGGAACCAGTGGGTGATACACTCCGGTGATGCTGAGTCTCGTTTGTTCGGCGCTCATGGCGGTATCCGTACCGGATATGACGCTTGCCGATCTTGAACGTCGCTTCGCAGCTGGTTCTGATACCGTCTTCGTTGTGAATTTCTGGGCGACGTGGTGTCGTCCATGTGTTGCGGAACTTCCAGCATTCGATCATTTGGCACGCACGTCGAAGTCGTACCAACGTCCGATCAAGGTGCTGCTGGTGAGTCTCGATGCAGCGCGAGATCGCAACACGAAGCTCGTACCATTTGTGCGCTCACGTGGAATGGCCTGCGAGGTGGCTCGGCTCAACGAGACATCACCACATGTGTGGATCGATCGTGTCGATCCAGCATGGCAAGGGTCGATCCCAGCAACATGGATCGTCGCACGCGAACGCAGGGTGCTTCATGAGCGAGAGTTTACCAAGCGCGAGCTGATTGAAACAGTAACAGAGTTTTTGCATTCTTCACCGCGGTGAGATCATGACAACAGGTATGGAACGTCTGCGAGGACACGTGTTGAGCACGTTGGTGCTCATGCTTTGTGCCGCTGCCTCGATCTATGCACAGAACCCAATGGCACCGGAAGGCGTCAAGGTTGGTGATAATGCACCAGACTTTGTGCTGAAGAATATTGATGGCACAGTTGTGGGACCCCGCACATACTCTGCAGCAAAGGGGATCATCCTTGTCTTTACATGCAACCACTGTCCGTTTAGTGTGAAGTATGAAGATCGGATCATTGCTTTGCATCGCGAGTTTGCTCCAAAGGGCTTTCCGGTGCTCGCCGTGAATCCAAATGATTCGATTGTTTCCCCTGAAGACTCGTATTCGAAGATGCAGAAGCGCGCTGCCGACAAAGCATTTCCCTTCGCATACGTCTATGACGAAACGCAGGTGGTAGCGCAGCGCTACGGTGCACGTCGCACACCGCAGGTGTTCGTGCTCTTGCGCACACGCATTGGATGGACAGTTGAGTATATCGGTGCAATTGATGATAACGCAGACACTCCTGCTTCAGCAACACAATTCTTTGTTGCAGAAGCAGTTAACGCCCTGCTAAAGAGTACGAAGCCCGCTCAAGCCACAACTAAGGCGATCGGGTGCACAATCAAGTGGAAGAAGGGATAATCCTACACACATGAATAACAGACGTCGAGGTGGCGATGACCGCCAACCTCTTACAAATGAATCACGCTTCGAGCGTGATGCGCGCGGCGGTAGCGGCGGACGTGGCGGACGACCAGGTCCACGCACAGGCGGCCCTTCACGCGGCCCACGCCGTGATGACCGTCCAGACAATCGCGGCCCACGCCGTGATGACCGTCCAGACAATCGCGGCCCACGCCGTGACGACCGTCCAGACAATCGCGGCCCACGCCGTGATGACCGTCGTGATGATCGCGGCCCACGCCGTGATGACCGCCCGGACTATCGTGGTCCACGCAGTGGCGGTCCGGCTCGCGGTCCGCGCCGTGAGTTTGATGATGAGCGCCAACCGCTGACAAACGAGAGTTCGTTCGTACGCCCACGTCGTGATGATCGCGGCCCGCGCGGTGGTGGTCCTTCACGTGGTCCACGCAGTGGTGGTCCGTCGCGCGGTCCACGTCGTGATGATCGTGGTCCACGCAGTGGTGGTCCTTCACGTAGCCCACGCCGTGATGATCGTCGTGATGATCGCGGTGGTGGTCCTTCACGCGGTCCACGTCGTGACGACCGTCAGCCAATGAGCAACGAGTCGCCGTCAGCACGTCCACGTCGTAGTGGTCCTCCTCGCGGTGGACAGCGTCGTGGTGGACCGAAGAGTGGTGGGGTGTACTCTGGCGGCAAGTCCGGTGGTCCACGTCGTTTCGATACAGAACCAAAGCGCAGTAAGGTGTACACGTCGGAGATGTTTATCTACAAAGAAAATCTTGACGAGAAGAAACCTACCGAACGGAAGATGCGTAGTAGGCGCAAGCGTCCATCATCGGACGATTAACAGTACCTGAGTTCATCAACACCACAACATTCTAGGATATCTGCATGCGACACATCCTTGTTGCCCTTGTGTTCTGTTTCGCTGTCGTCGTTGGCTCTGCACAAAAAGCTGAGCGCACACCATCGAAGAACGATTCGTTGTTTACGGACATGACGTTTGACATGGGCGAGCGTTCGCCGTCCGTGAATCTGTGGTATGGTGGTGCAACCAGCACACGTGATGGCGCAGGTACGATCGCACCGAATGCGATGTACGGTGTGTCGCTCGGCATGGAGCGTGAGCGTCCATGGCGCCACAGTGACGACATCATTCTGCACAACGGTACGAGTCTGTACTTCGCCTACGGACCAGCAGCGACGGGAACAGTAACGGCATCAAGCACGATTGATCTGATGCGCTTCGGCTTCATGGATGAAACTGGCTACGGATATCGTCTTGGCGAATCGAGCAACATCTCGTTCCTCGTCGGACAGAGCTCGTTGTCGTGGACCAATGTCAAGCCGTCTGTGTTGCCATTCAACGAGCCAGGTCAGGCACAAGCTATTCGCGACTTCGAAGGTAGCCTGCGTTTCAGCGAAACAATGCGTCCAACAATTGCATGGCGCATCGCATCACCAATCAGTTTGCGTGTTGGCTACGAATGGACGCAGGTCTATCCACGCCACATGTTCTGGTACTGGGCTTTGAGCAGTGGTATCGAAGGTATCGCTGATGCAACAGCATCATGGTTCGCGCGCGAGATTGGGAAGTCGTCACCAGCAGCAATGCCGATCATGTACTTCCTCCTTCGCACAGGTGTCGCAGCGGGCTTCAAGGCACTGCGCATGAATCAAATGAACTGGCCGTTCGAAACAGCGGCACCGATGAACGTCCAGATCTGGAACGTTGGCACTACGATTCATTTCTAACGTCCTTCCTCTGTATCACCACTCTTGAAAGCGACGATCGTGAGCGTGCAACCTTCTGCCACAATTGGTGGCGTAGCGATTGATGAACTTCTTGCGCTTGATGGCGCGCCGGTCTATGTCTACGACTCGGCCAGCATCAAACGTCAAGTTGATCGCCTCCGCTCGGCATTTGCACGCTTCGATCATCGCATCATGTATGCGTGCAAGGCACTGTCGAACATCACGGTCCTGCGTTTGATGAAGCAGTTCGGTGCAGGACTCGACACTGTGTCGATTCAAGAAGTCGAGCTTGGTCTGCACGCCGGATTCACGCCCGACGAAATTCTGTTCACACCAAACATGGTGTCGTTCGAGGAGGTACGTCGCGCGGTGAACTACGGCGTGCACATCAACATCGATACGATCTCTGTGCTCGAGCAGTTCGGACACGAGTTCGGTGGACGTGTGCCTGTGTGCTTGCGCGTTAACCCGCACATCATGGCAGGGGGCAACGAGCGCATCAGCACCGGACACATCGATTCGAAGTTCGGCATCTCGATCCACCAGATGCGTCACGTACAGCGTGTCGTTGCAACGCACGGCATCCACGTGAACGGGTTGCACATGCATACGGGAAGCGACATCCTCGATCCTGATGTGTTCTTGCAAGGGGCTGACCTTCTCTTCGACATTGCAGAGTCCTTCCCGGATGTCACCTTCGTCGACTTCGGTAGTGGTTTCAAGGTGCCGTACAAGCCTGACGACATCACGACGAATGTGGAAGAACTCGGCGCAAAGCTCGCTGCACGCGTCAACGAATTCAATGCCAACCGTGTGCATCCTGTCTGCGTATGGTTCGAGCCAGGCAAGTACCTCGTGAGTGAATCAGGAACGTTCCTTGCGCGCGTCAATGTGATCAAGCAGACAACTGCGACGGTGTTTGCAGGTGTTGATACCGGCTTGAATCACCTTATCCGTCCGATGCTCTACAACGCCTATCACCACATCACCAACGTCTCGAACCCAACAGGTACCCCGCGTATCTACACAGTCGTTGGATACATCTGCGAGACCGATACGTTTGGATGGGATCGCACGTTGAACGAAGTACGTGTGGGTGACATCCTGGCGTTTGCCAACGCAGGTGCGTATGGATTCATGATGTCGAGCAACTACAACAGTCGCTACCGTCCTGCCGAAGTGCTCGTGCATAACGGACGTGCGCATCTGATCCGACGTCGTGAGACGCTCGAGGATCAACTGCGAACACAGATCGACGTCGTGCTCGAGGCTTAACCTCCGGCGCGGTATCGCTCGATTTCGCGTGAGAGGCGCTTGATGACCATGCCTACGATGAGTGTGTCATCGGTGAGGCCGAGGACTGGCAGTACATCTGGTACGAGATCGCTCGGGAGCAGGAAATAGACGAGTGCTCCGAGGATCAGTGCGCGCGAGCTCCACTCCATATGGAACGAGCGATCGCGAAGCATGCGCAAGAGGATGCGGATGTTACGGAGGAGAAACCACGTGGGTTTCCGCGACGTGAGCGACTGCAATCGTGCTTCCGTGCGCTCGACAATTGCTTCTTCGTCCTCAGGGCGGACGGAGGATGCGGCATCACGAAGGACATCGTCATGACGTGATGCGTCCATAGTCGTTACTCGGCCTTCCGTCCACGCCACATGATGGCAAGTGGGATCGCTACGCAGTAGCCAAGAACAAGCACAACGGGAGCAACATCAACGGCAAGGGGATTATCCCACGCATCCATGCCCGTGCTCAAGAGCACAAAGCCAAGCACAATCACGCCAACACCGGCAGCAATCAGCTTGTACTGCGTTGCGCCAAGCGGATTGGTCCATGTTGTCTTACCCGAGCCAGATGCGGCGCGACCAATTGGACGTTCGGAGATGTTCTTTGCCATTGCAGTGCCCTGAGTTGTTCGGGACGAAACTACAAAATCACGGGGTTAGTCCCGAGAGGCAAGAAACGTGGTGAGGTTCTCGTTCGGTGCGAGCCCAAACTTCTTCCGCATCCGCTCACGGTGCTTCTCAACAGACCGTACCGAACACGAGAAGAGACGGGCTACTTCGCGCGATGGCATTGGGAGACGCAGGAAGACGGCCAACCGGAGCTCGGTGGGCGTGAGCGTTGGGAAGTCCTGTGCGAGCTTCTGCAGGAATGCCCCCTGCATGGTCTCGATCACAAAAGCAAACCGCTGCTGCTCACCAGTATCCAATGCCGAGGTGATTTCATCGACCGTTGCCTGGATTTGCAGCTGGTCGTCTGCCGAGGCCGTTGACTGGACTGTCTTCATGAGCTCTGCTGCACGCCGCAGAAGTGACGTGTAGCGGATCTCACGGACCGTCATCGCGCGCAGCAAGCGCTGTGCTTCTTCAAGCGAAAGCGATTCGATGTCGTTCTGCTGTGGTGTTACATTACCCATCGTATTGCATCTCGTTCTAGTTCAACAATTCCTCGCGTTCGAAGTTCACGCAGCGTAGCGTCTACGATGCGTTGGGGAGTTCCCGTCATTCGCTCCAAGAGCGATGACGGAACAGGGATGCTCGCATTGCCATTGACATCCGCACCGCAGACGTCAGCAACCGTGTGTAAGACGCCGAGGATGTGATCGCCAGCACGCGTCGATGAGCAGACCTCGGACAGATGACGTGCAACTTCGAGTCTGCGTGCGAGCTGCGTCATATACGCACTCGCGAGATCAGGATTGCGCAGCGTAGCATGCAGAAACACGGAACGGTGCATTGAACGCACTGTCGTTTCCGTGATCGTCGTTGCACGAACCGACATGTTGCTCGTGTTCGTTGCTGCAAGGCGCGCTCCAAGAAGCGAGCCGCGTCCACTCAGACCAACAGCGTGAGATGTACCAAGATGATCCGTTCGAATCTCAACAACAGCGCCGCGCTCGAGAAAGAACACAAGGTCGGATGCTTCACCCGGAGCGTAGATGTCGCCTTCGCGCGGAAGCGTGATGCGTGATTCTTCGGGGAAGACTGACAGCCATGGGCTGTCGAACAATTGTACTGGCGATGTTGACACGCGTACAACATGCATCCATGTTGTTGCGATAACTATGACTTTTGTCAGGTTAGTCGATGAGGTTGGCGGTTTTGATCAGCCCCTTGACGTTCTTGAGACGGATTGATCGACCTACAACCTCGATGAGACGGTCGGACTTGAACTCGGCGAGTGTGCGAATTACACTCTCTTGCGCCGTGCCAACGATGCCAGCAATCTCTTCACGTGTGAGCGGATTGTTCAGCGTTTCGCCATCCTCAGCAACACCGAACGTTTCCTTGATCACAAGGAGCGCTTCGGCAACACGTTCGCGAACACTCTTCTGAGCAATCTCAACGACACGCCGCTCAGCATCCTCGACTTCGTGTGACAGATCCTGCATGACGCGCAATGCGAGTTGCGTGTTCTCGCGCACCATCGAAAGGATAACGTCCGTAGGAACGAAACAAATACTCGAATCCTCGACGGCAATACAGTTCAGCGTATACGGCTCGCCACTGATCATGCTGGCATAGCCAACAAGGTCGCCAGAGCCTGCAAGACGCAGGATCTGCTCGCGTCCGTCGGGCGTCGGACGTGTGAGTTTTACGTGTCCGTCGTGAATGCAATACACTCCACGAGGATATGCACCGTAGTTGAAGACAACTGCTCCGCGACCGTAATTCGAGCAGCCTTTAGTTTCTGTAAGCTGATCAGCCTCGTTGATCGAAAGGCTGGCGAACGTTGATGTGACACGTGATCCACACGTTGCACAAGAAGGGCTATGAGGATGCATGGTGAGGCCCGTTCTAGTTATTGAACTGTACAAATTTACGACGAAGACCATCGAGCTATAGCACTGACTGCGTACGACCTATCTGCGGACAACATACCTATGTGTATTGTTCGATGCAATCGCGATGTTGAGGAAACTGAGCGATCAACTCAAGTTTTGATCCGAGCTCAAAATCTGCGAACTCGAATCCGGGTGCAACCATTGCACTGACGAGCACACCACCATGCTGTGGCTCGGCGGCAAACCATGTTCCTGCGGGTAACACGCAGACATATGTCGTAGCAGGGGGCTGTGCACCAATCGTGTGCATGGTGTACGAGCCGTCTGGTGCGATGCAATGCAGTACGGCATTTCCACCATGATGCCAGTACCAGATCTCATCCGAGGTGAGTCGATGAAAATGCGATACCTGTCCGACTGGCAAGTAAAACCAGATCGACGTTGCTGCAGCACGTTCGCCGAATGGCGTCTGCACCGTTAATGGTGCGCGGAAATACTCACGGTAGAAGCCCCCTTCAGGATGGGCCTCGAGCTGATACTGCGTAATGATGGGATCGTTCATCGTAGCCAGACGATACTTGCACTCGATCCGAGTGAATCGATGTTGGGAAGGGGCGTTACCACACCTTGTGGCGACACGCGGAAGAGTCGCTTGGATGCTGCACTGCCATCAACACGATCACCAAAGACAAAACCGTCGTTCATTGGCGACCACATGTAGTCGTGCACAACAGCATCGGTTGTTGGAATTGTGCGCGTTTCACCTGTGGCTACGGTGATCACGACCAGTGGGTTTGCGCACACGATGTGTGTGCGCGCAGGTGATACCGATAGCTGCGGACTGTTGACGCGCGGAAGAGTGGCAATCGTTGTTGTGTATTGCGCGCTGTCGAGCTGGAAGCGGCGAAGCTCTGCGCCAGCTGATGTAGACTGGATGTAGATAAGGTGCGATTCCGATAGCCACTGCACGGCGTTGACGTTGTCGGCGGTTGGGTGACGTGTGATTGCGCCCGTTGCAACGTCCACAACGAGTGCTACACCGCCACGCTGTCCGGTCGCCGTTACGTCATTGCCAATTACAGCAATGTAGCGTCCACTCGGCGACCATGCAGGAGGTGCCTGTACGATGAGCGATGATGGATAACTCTTGGCATCGACGACGACCGTTCGGTTGGAACCGTTCGGCTGTGCAATCACGAGTTGGTACTGAAAGTTCTGCATCTCGAACCAAGCGATGCGCGATGCATCAGGCGATGGCGTTGGGAAGGCACCCGTACCGTTGCTCACTTGTGTCGTTGTTGATGTTGCAACATCAAAGCAATACAACGGAAGGTCGGTCCCACTCTTGCTCGTAAAGAACACCCACTGTCCGTTACCAGTAATCGCAATGCGATTTGATGTTGGCGTGGGCAGGGATGCACGACGAATGAGTTCGGTGCCATCGACGCGCATCGAGTACAGCGAGGTGACCCGTGTTGTCGGATTACGCGCAAGAAACGTCACAATGTCCTTCGCAGGGACCACGTCGACGCCGTTCGTGCAACCACTAACAGCCACGAGCGCGCTCAGTACTAGGACGAAACCACGAAGTGATACGATTGGAGATTTCATAGCATGGCAGTTCTAGCAATTGCTGTGCCATGTACGTATTACGAGCGCATGAGGCGCTTTACCTTGGCTTTACAGATGTCTTTCAGGCGTTGCGGACTGGAAATCGTGATAACATCCGACCAGCCGACGATCCACGAGACGAGCTCGGGGGAGAGCGGCGCGGTGAGCTTCATCGTGGCACTCCCATCGCGATGATGGGTAAAGGCCTGGCTTGGGTGCCACATGCGCGATGTGAAGAAGGCAACAGCGTCGGCATCGATGCGGAGTGTGATCGAGGTGAGATCGCCATCATACACGCCAAAGCGTGCGGCGCGATACGCGGCTTCGTCGAACACGTGTAGTGGATCGTTCACATCATTGGCTCGCTCGACATGATCAATGCGATCAGCCGCGAGCGTGATGTACTGCTGGTACTTCGGGTGCCATGCCGCAATGTAGAGTCGGCCTGCGTGATTGATCATGCGACAGAAGCTGACCACAAAGGTCTTCGCAACAGCTGCGTCGATCGAGCGATACGTCACGCGATCCCAGTGCGGATCGACGATGGCATAGATGATGCGCTCGAGCGCTTGATCACTAATTGCCGATGTAAAGTGTCCGGGAGAGACATGGCTCACCAAATCGTCCTTCATGAAGACGGCGCCCGGGGCAATCTTCTCGAGCTTCTTCGCTAAGCGCTCAACATCTGCCTCGATGCGAGTTCCGCGAAATGCCGAGAGTGAACCTTTGAGGACATGGAGCGAGAGAAGTTCGTTCGCATCAATAGCAAAGGGCTTGAGGATTCGCGCATGTGATGGGATCGACCACCGAATGCTTCGTCCTTCAACTTCTTCATGCAACGGTACGCCCGACTCCGAGATAAGTCGAAGATCGCGTTGTAACTGGCGCTGTGATACGGGTTTTTCTTCCTGTGAGTGCAGACGTTCTGCGATCTCCGAGGTGGTAAGAGCTTGACCCGAACTCAACAGGGAAACAATACGTAATGCGCGACGGATCTGATGTGACATGGAGTAAATATGGTGATATTCGCACATACGATACGTCGTCGATATGAGGAGGGAATGATGCTACGAGAATGGGGCCTACTCGTAGTCTTGCTGGTGTGGAGCGCAGTGAGCGCGTTGGGAACACCCGCAGACACATGTGGTTCATGTACAGTGCCATGCGCCAAACACGGTGATGGTTCGTTCACGGTGCGCTTAACAGGTGGACGCGTCGATCCGCCACACGTGTTCTCGCATGTCACCCGTGATACAGTGCGCATGGGGCGCATGCTCCGTCAGGCATACAAGTTCTCGTGGTTGTCCGACGCAGGGTGTCGCGATACCGTGATCTTGTCTGAGCATGCAGAGACGTTGGTCATGGGGCTCACACTTGGTAAGACACCGCCGCTGTACGTTCCGATCCGTCCGATTGCCGAGTACGACGTGATCAGCGAGCCACGCGCTGCGCTGAACTTCGTGGAGCTTGCGGGTATGCTTGCCTATGGTGGACGTGATACATCGACACGGCAGATTGGATTTGCGTCGTTGTACTACGGCGTGGAAGCACTCATCGCGCCATTCGGCGATCTGCTTGGCGATCGACTCGCCCTCGCTCTTGGTGGTGGCATGTTCTTCGAGCGCGGTCGCATGCGCATCCCTGTGATGGGCCATCTTCGGTACTCATTCACGAGCACGACGATCTCTGAGCAGGCGCGCTTTGTTCCGTCGGCCTGCGCGTTTTCGTGCGAACCAACAACAGATACGATTGCAGCACCCGATGGTGCGGTGCGTAGGGCAGGTCCTGACAGTGTTGACCGTGCGGCGATTCTCGTGCACGAGCGCGTGGCAACGCGTGATGCATTCGCACCGTACATCTTCGCCGAGGGCGGTCCGATCTTCAATGGTCCGTTCGAGGGGGCTGGCCCACGTCCATCATTAAATCCCGAAGACTACGGACAGTGGTTTGCCGGCGCCGGCGCAGGTATTGGTATTACGCCGTGGCTGCACGCACAACTCGCATATCGTTTCACACGTCTGAACGTGCGCACTCCGTGTGAGTTCTGCACCGACGTGTATCAAGTGAACACCAACGCAGCACATGCCGTGCTGCTTCGCATCGCACTGCACTGGGGGTGGGAATGATCGCCAAAAATCGAACACGAGCACTCCTTGCGATGATCGCTCTCGTCGCACTGGTGAGTTGTCAGACGCCTACGCAACCGGTTGATCTTACTGCTTCGCGCACAATGACGGTGGAACTCAAGACCACAACCAATGTGCCGGTGCCGAATGCAACGATTGATTGGACGAAGTATACTGGACTCAATGCACCGATCAGCTCGCGCGCAACGTCGGGCACGGATGGTTTTGCACGGTTTACGATTCCTGATGTGTCGACGAATCGCGACTCTGTACGTCTGCTGATCAATGTGCCTTCGGGCTCGCCAGGTGGGCCTGCAGGCCCCTTTGACATTCGCACAAGCGTCTGCAACGACACACTTATCTCGCTGGCTATCTCGCAGGATATTCCCTGCGGAACCCTCGACCGTGTTGATACCATCGAGCTCGAGGTGTGTCCGTCGGCACAGCCTTCGGGTGCAACAACGTGTCGCTATTACCCTACGACATGTCAGGCCGGACTTGAGTTTACGATTGCTGATACGGGTGCGGGTGCGATTCGCGTGACCACATCATCATCGGGTGCAGCAGCATCAACGGCAGAAGTATGCGCGACGTATGCGCCAGCGAGTGACGCCACGACGGGATCGTCGGAAACGTTTACGACGGTTGTCGAGGGACGTGTGCCGGGTCAGCCTGCAGTGCTCGTGCGTGTTGGCATCGTTGTGATCGGACGTGTCACGTGTGAGCAGTGTCCGTGTCCGACGTTTACCAAAACGGCATTCACGGCCGAGAAGATCTGTCTTGGCAATGCCTCATCGGTCGCATTACCATTGAGTTCGCTGTATCAGCCCCTTACCGGCTCCACAGAGTGCGTAACGGAATTCCAGCTGGTCGGACCAGGTGATCCGTCGTTTGTTGTTTCGCGCGGCGCGCAGTTTACGGTGCGCAACGGACAGGCCTTCCCAACGCTCGATATTGATGTGAACCCAACGGCCGTAGGTACGCTCCAGAAAACGCTTGTCTACAACGTGCGCACACGGAATCGCACCACAGGCGTCGTGACGGACTGTCCGTCGAAGTTGGAAGTAGACGTCACAATACCTGTGATCTCGACGCAATGTGTGATTCGTCCGCAGCGACTCGACACGCTCGAGAAGTGCGTATTCAACGATTCGTCGACGGTTGATACGATCTACATCGAAAACACCGGTGACTGTCCGATCACGGTGACAATCAATGCAGCTAACCCACTCTTCCAGACATCGCCCCGTGGCGTTGTGGTTGTGCCGGCACGAGGCAAAGTGCCCGTTGCGGTAACGTTCCTTGCGACGAAGGCAGACTGGGACAACAATCCGCAGACGCCTGTTGGTGCTCGCGGCGATAAGTACTTCGCGAGTAAGATAACGGTGACGGGATGCGAGCAGCAGCCACGTGTTTATGATGTGGTTGGTGCTGCATCGGTGTTGTGTAGTTCATTCAAGTACCAATGTCTGCGTCAGTTCCGTCCACCGGGCTTCCCGAATGTGTATGCCGAGAGTATTCAACTTGTTGAAGACAAAACGAATATTGTCTACCAAAACGACAATCAACGATTCACGCAGTACGACATCTACGTGAAGTCGCTCACACCGAACGGTGCGGCATGGGATGTGGAGCTGGGCTCGGGCGAGAAGAACGGTCTGCCGTATGGCTTGTTCAAGCTTGTGACGCGCAACTTCACGGTGAACCCTGGTGAGAGCATCTGTGATCGGTATCCAACGACGGCAGCAGCTGAATGTTCTGCGCTGAAGAACGACTTCAATCAAGGGGCATCAACGATTAGCGGACTGCGTCCGGGCGACGTCGTTCTGTACATGAAGAACGGATCGCGTAGTCTCGAATGCGCACTCATTTGGATTCAATCAACCAGTCTCGACCGACCAGGCACACAAGCATTGCCGCAAGTGTGCATCGAGATCTGCTATCCGATGTTCACACTATGATGAAGCACCTCGCACACTCACTTGCGATCAGCGTGCTGGTCGCTACGTCATGCGTTGCACTCCATGCGCAGGATGATCCATCGGCGCTTCAACGTGATCCCGTGATCAACGTTG
>VFQT010002089.1_pt1 | contig 21448 bp, 16 predicted proteins | sample 3512381 | NCBI WGS metagenome assembly VFQT01 (sample SAMN10412376, study PRJNA504923) | tailings metagenome | isolation source: Relicate 2 Philex TSF3 active mining site | place: Philippines: Tuba, Benguet | collected 2017-08-29
AGGAAATGGTGGATTTGGAGTATTTGATTTACACACCATTGGTTCTATGGCTTACAGAGCCAAGATTCTGCTCTACTACGATGATACCAGTACCTTCGTATTTGGCTTTGATGGCAAATCACAAACCGCCACATCTGGGAATGTTGGACCCCATCCAAGTGCTGTCACGCTGCAAACCAATAATCCCAATGCCCATTACCCCCAAACCTATGTACAGGCTCTTGGAGGATTGAAAACATGGTTGCGTTTTCCATCCATTTACAACTTGATTCAAAACGGAAACGTGGCCATCAACAAAGCCGAGCTGGTATTGCAAACTTCACAATGGTTAAGCAATCGCCATACATTTTATCCTGCACCTAGATTGAATTTGTTCCAACCTCTTTCAGTAGGGCAAGATGGATCTGGGAATTTGACCATTTTCTCCGACCGAAATGCCCTCATTGAAGATGGAACTTCGAACGGCTTTGGTGGTATTTACAACGAGTCTAATCAGACTTATCGTTTCACCATAACCCGACATCTCCAAAACCTTTTGAACCGTTCTTGGTTTAATTCTATCGATTACAATGGAGGTTTGTTTTTGTGTGTGCCAAGCGATCAACCCGTGTTGGGAGCCCGCTCGGTCATTGACCACAGTAAGACCAAACTGATCATCACGTATACAAAGCCCAATTAACCCAATGAGTACCCGTCAACCCTACCAGCTCGTTAGCCGAGAATGGAAGACCGAAGACACGGTTTTTGAAATCAATGGGGTTCAAATTGGCCGTGATCGCCTAATGATTGCTGGGCCTTGTGCGGTAGAAAATCAAGAACAGATTTACACCATCACCGAATTTTTATCCAAATTGGGAATTCGGTTTTTGCGAGGTGGGGCCTACAAGCCACGAACTAGTCCTTACAGTTTCCAAGGTTTAAAAACCGAAGGTTTGATTCTTTTGCGCGAAGCCGCCGATAAATACGGAATGGCTGTCGTTTCTGAAATCATGAGCGAGGACAAAATTCCCGAGCTCCTGGAATACGCCGATATATTGCAAGTAGGAACCCGCAACATGCAGAACTATACGCTGTTGCGCGCCTTGGGCAAAGCGGGCAAACCTATTTTGCTCAAAAGGGGCATGAGTTCCACCATCGAAGAATGGTTATTGGCTGCCGAATACATTGTCAGCAGTGGCAACGAGCGGGTCATTTTGTGCGAACGCGGCATCCGAACCTTTGAAAATGCCACCCGCAATACCTTGGACATCGCCGCCATACCCTTGGTCAAATCTCTGAGCCATTTGCCTGTGATTTTGGACCCTTCTCAGGGAACGGGTATTCGCGATTTGGTTCCAGCCGGTTCCAAGGCAGCCATTGCCGCCGGTGCCGATGGCTTGATCATCGAGGTACACAACCAACCCAAAGAGGCTTTGTCAGACGGCGACCAAAGCTTGTACTTGGATCAGTTTGCCGACATGCTTCCTGTGTTGGAAGAAATTGCCAAATTGGACAATCGTCGATTCGACTTTACGCAAGAAAAAATTAGGATTTGAGTTTTTTGCGTAGCAAAAAATGATAAATCGGGAATCCTAAGGCCACCAAAAAGAGGCCTTTCAGGCTACTCTCAAATTTGCTCGATAATATCCCTATGCAAATGGCAAAAGCCAACACGCAATAAATGGCAGGAACGATGGGATAGCCCCAAGTTTTATAAGGTCTGTCGTGCTGGGGTTCTCTCTTTCGCAATCGAAACAATCCCAATACTGTAACCACATAAAACAACAAAGAAGCAAACGTACAATACTCCAACAATTCACCGTAAGAGCCACTTAAGCACAAAACAGAAGCCCATATTGCCTGCATCCATAAGGCATTTCCAGGAACTCCATGTCGATTCAATGGTTCGGCTTTCGCCAGAAAATAGCCTTGGCTGGCCATGGCTCGAAACAATCGACTTCCCGCCAAAATCAACCCATTGTTGCAACCAAATGTGCTGATGACTATCAATATGGCCATGAAAATGGGACCCATTTCGTGGGCATTTCCCATGAATCCACTGGCGGCGGCTGCACCAACCCGATCAAGTTCAGCAAAGGCAATTCCTTGTTGCATCACGGTACTTGTAGCGCTACTATCACCCTTCAATGGTAAAATGCTCATGTAGGCAACCTGAGTCAAACAATAGACGAGGGTAACTATTCCAGTTCCCAATACCAGTGCCTTTGGAATGGTACGCTCAGGTTGCTCAATCTCATTTGACATGAAGGTCAATCCTTGCCATGCATCGCTTGAAAACAAGGAGCCCACCATAGCACCCGAGAAGGCCGAAGCCAGGGCAATACCTCCAATTGGTAACCAGACTGAACCATTGAATGACGAGGCCGACCACATGTCTTGCAAATTTTGCCTCAAAACAGGCAGGGTTTGAGCGCAGTAAATGCCCACACCAATGATAGCAAACAGCGCCAAAAGCTTGGCCAAAGTAAAGATGCGTTGAACCCATTTGCTCTCCTGAATACCACGGCTATTGATCAAGGTCAATAACAAAATGGAGCCAATGGCTATGGTCTGATCGATGCGTATCCAACCCAAAAAGGCATGGCCTTCTCCAAACCAGGTACCGTCTTGGTGCACACCAGAAATTCCAGGGAATATCACCGCCAGATATTTGGCAAATGCCATGGCCACCGCAGCAATGACTCCCGTTTGAATAACGGTAAAGACCGACCATCCGTAGACGAATCCCAATCCCTTTCCCCAAGCTTTGGAAATGTAATTGTATTGGCCTCCCGCCTGCGGATACATGGAACTCATTTCTCCGAATGCCAAAGCAGCCATGAGCGTCATGAGACCTGTCAAGACCCAAGCCAACAAGAGCCAACCCGAGCTGCCCACTTGACGAGTCATGTCAGCAGCCACTATGAATACACCAGAACCAATCATGCTCCCTGATACAAGCAAAGTCGCATCCAAGAGCGTCAATTTTTTGGCTTGCATTATTCAGTCCCTTTGGGGTGCAAATTGGAATTTCGACGGCTATATAAAGCGTAGACCAATAAGCCTAAAGTGCCCCAAATCACAAAGAAAGTCATGGTGTTATGCCTTACTTGTGTCATCAAAAACACATTGAAACCTACTCCCAATGGAGCTACAACCCAAACCCAAGGAGTCTTGTATGGGCGCTCCAAATCAGGCTCTTTCATGCGAAGCACCAATACGGCCAAACAGACCATAGAAAAGGCGAGCAAGGTACCCATCGAACACATTTCAGATATATTTTGAATTGGAGTCAATGCCGCCACAATGGACACGATGAAACCAACCAAAATGGTGCTTTTCCATGGTGTTTTGAATTTGGGGTGCAAAGAACCGAACAATCCACGTGGCAACAATCCGTCTTTGGCCATGCCTAAAAAGATTCGGGTTTGACCTAACATCATCACCAGCATGACACTCATCAATCCGGCCGTAGCCGCAATGGTAACCAAATACACAGCCCAAGTCAATCCTTGGCCCGAGAACGCCGAAGCCACAGGTGCTTTCAAATCCAACTGATCGTATTTAACCATACCGGTCAATACCAATGAAACTGCGATGTACAACACCGTGCAGATGATCAACGATGCGATGATCGCAAAGGGAACATCTTTCTTGGGGTTGATAGCTTCTCCTGCCTGAGTAGAAACTGCATCGAACCCGATGTAAGCAAAAAACACAATGGTGGCCGCTGTCAATACGCCTCCAAATCCATAGTGCACCTGCCCGTCCAGATCTACCACTTTTTCAGGAATGAAAGGTGTCCAATTGGCAGGGTCGACATAGAAAGCACCAGCAATGATTACAAACAGAACCACCGCTACTTTGAGAACAACAATGATGTTATTGGTGGAAGCAGCTTCTTTGATGCCTTTCACCAAAATGGCCGTTATGACCCATGTAATGAAAAAGGCCAAAATGTTAAAGGCTGGACCTCCATATGTAGTAGGATCATTGACCCATTGTTCGGGCAAGTGAATGTTGAACAGGTGCAGGAGTTTGTTGAAATACCCCGACCATGCAACAGCTACTGTTGTAGCACCCATCATGTATTCCAAAATCAAATTCCACCCAATAAACCAGGCGAACAATTCACCAATAGTGCCATAAGCATAAGCATAAGCACTTCCTTCTACGGGTAAAACAGAAGCAAATTCTGCATAGCACAATGAGGCGAATAGGCATCCAATGCCTGCAATAACAAAAGCCAAAGCCAAAGCTGGTCCAGCGTGTTCATTGGCTGCTATACCCGTGAGGGTAAAAATACCACCACCAATGATGGCACCAATTCCAAGGGAAGTAAGACCCCAGCGGGTCAGTACTCGATGAAGGTCGTTTCGTTTTGCCTCAGCCTGATAGGCTTCAATCGGCTTCTTTCTCCAAATAGACATGAGGTTGGTAAACCTCAAATATATGGGCTTATGACAGAATGCCCAATTCTTTGCCCACCTTGGTGAAGGCAGCGATGGCCTTGTCAAGGTGTTCGCGCTCGTGCGCCGCGCTCAATTGTACTCGAATTCGGGCTTGGCCTTTGGCTACCACAGGGTAGAAAAAGCCAATCACATAGATTCCTTCTTCCAACAATCGATCGGCCATCACCTGGCTCAATTTGGCATCGTACAACATGATGGGTACAATGGCGCTATCACCATCTTTGAAATCCAAACCGCTAGCTTTGATGCCCGCTTTGAAGTAGCGCACATTCTCTTCCAATTTATCGCGCAACTCTGTGGTTTCGCTTAGCATGTTCAACACTTCAATGCTTGCACCTACAATGCTTGGTGCCAAAGAATTGGAAAACAAATAAGGACGGCTGCGCTGGCGAAGCAACTCGATGATTTCTTTGCGGCCTGTGGTATATCCACCCATGGCGCCACCCAGAGCTTTGCCCAAGGTACCCGTAATGATATCTATTTTTCCTTTGACACCGCAGTGCTCAGGAACACCCACTCCAGTAGCTCCGATAAACCCAGCTGCATGGCATTCGTCGGTCATGACCATGGCGTCATATTGTTCACACAAAGCCACAATTTTATCCAATTGAGCCACATAACCGTCCATTGAGAACACACCATCGGTGACCACCAATTTGAAACGGGCACCGGCAGCATCGGCTTCCTTCAACTTGGCTTCCAAGTCAGCCATGTCGTTGTTCTCGTAGCGAAAGCGCATGGCTTTGCACAAACGCACCCCGTCAATGATTGAAGCGTGGTTCAGGGAATCAGAAATGATGGCGTCTTCGGCACCCAACAAGGGCTCAAACACACCGCCATTGGCATCAAATGCAGCTGCATATAGAATGGTGTCTTCTGTGCCGTAGAACTCAGCAATTTTGCGCTCCAGTTCTTTGTGAATGTCTTGGGTTCCACAAATGAACCGAACAGAACTCATGCCAAAACCATGGCTGTCGATGGCTCGCTTCGCTGCTTCCACTACCCGTGGATGACTGCTCAATCCCAAATAGTTGTTGGCGCAGAAGTTGATCACTTCGCGGCCGTCTTCCAACTTGATAACCGCTCCTTGAGGAGAAGTTATTACACGCTCGCGCTTGTACAATCCGGCTTCTTCGATGGCTTGCAATTCGGCCGCTAAATGGTCTTTGATGGCTCCGTACATGAAGCAAAAATAAGGCATCAATGGCCTAGGAGCGCCAGCACTTCATTCAAGATGTCGCGATTGTTGGCCAGGCGAGGAACTTTATGCTGTCCACCCAACTTTCCCTTGCTTTTCAACCAAGCTCGGAAGCTCCCAGATGGCGCAAAGTGAAGAGTGGGCAATTTCATGGCCAAATCACCCTGACGCTTGGCCTTATAATCGCCGTTGCGCGCTTGAAGTTCACGGTCTAAGATGACAGCAAACTCTATTAGATCGGGCTCAGCACCCTCAAATTCAACGACCCATTCGTGGCCCGGATTTCCTTGATTCATGTACCGAGGGGCCGCCGTGTAATCCTGCACTCGTACCCCCAATTGCTGACAAGTTTCAGCCATGGCCGAATCAGCATTTTCAATCACCAATTCCTCTCCAAAGGCATTGATGAACAGCTTCACCCGGCCTGTGATTATAAAGGTATAAGGTCTTAGATTTTGAAAAACGACCGTATCACCGAGAGAATAACGCCAAAGCCCTGAATTGGTCGTAATCACGACGGCATAAGGAGTTTCAGTTTTGACTTGCCAAAGCGGCACTGCCGATTCTGGTCCTTTAGCGGGCTCATAGAATTCATAGAAGACCCCGTGATGGGTCATCAAGAGCATTTCGGATTGGTCCGCATAGGCCTGAACCCCAAAAAACCCTTCACTTGCATTGTAGGTCTCTACATAATGCATATGCTTTCCGGGGAACAGCGCTTTGAATTGCTCCCGGTAGGGAGTGAAACTCACCCCACCGTGAATGAACAATTCCATGTTTGGCCAAACCTCGTGCATGTGGTCAGCTCCTGTGATTTCCAATATGCGCTGCATCAGAACCAAGGTCCAGGTGGGTACCCCACTCATACTGGTCACATTGTCTTTGGAAACAACTTGTGCCATGGCCTCCAATTTCTCTTCCCAATTCTCCATCAAAGCAATGTCCAAATCGGGAGTACTCTTCCAGTTGGCCCAAGTAGGCAAATGGTTCATCAAAACGGCCGATAGGTCACCATAGTAACTTCGATCTGACAATTGGTTCACCTGATGAGAACCACCCACCAACAATCCCTTTCCTTCAAACAAACGGCTTTCCGGACAAAAGGAAAGGTACTGGGTCAAGGCCTCGCGTCCACCCATGTAATGGCTGTACTCCAAGCTCTCGTAACTGATGGGAATGTACTTAGCCGAATTGGACGTGGTGCCCGAACTTTTGGCAAACCAAGTGACATCACCTGGCCACAGCAAGAGCTGTTCGCCTTTCATATTGCGTTCGATATAGGGTTGGAGATCTTCGTACTCCACAATGGGAACCCGCTGCGCAAATTGCGGGTACTTCATGGATTCCTTGATTCCCAGCTTTTGCCCGTACTCGGTCAAACTCAATTTGTCACTGAGCTGCTCCAACAACAATACTTGCTGCTCGTCTGCTTGCGATATCAGACTCCACAACTCATCGTGCCGTTGCCGGAAATACCAGGAAATGACCGGTGCAATCACCCGAGCAATTTAACCCTCAATTAGGCCGTCGCGCAAACGAACTATGCGTTTTGCATGGGCGGCGATGTCTTCTTCGTGCGTGACCAAGACAATCGTGTTTCCCTGTTGGTGGATTTCTTCGAACAAAGCCATGATCTCATGACTGGTTTTTGTATCCAAGTTACCGGTAGGTTCGTCAGCCAATAACAAGGACGGGTTATTGACCAACGCTCGCGCTACAGCCACGCGTTGGCGTTGTCCTCCCGATAACTCATTGGGACGGTGGTGCATGCGATCTTTCAAGCCTACCTGTTCCAATACTGACTCAGCGCGCGCCAATCGTTCTTTGGACTTCATCCCCGCATAGACCAACGGCAAGGCCACGTTGTCAAGGGCACTCAATCGATTCAAGAGGTTAAAGGTCTGGAACACAAAACCAATTTCTTGGTTTCGGACCTGGCTCAAATCCACATCGTTCATGCGGCTTACCTCTTTTCCGTTCAACCAATACTGACCTTGCGATGGGCTGTCCAAGCATCCGATGATGTTCATCAAGGTACTTTTACCCGAACCACTTGGACCCATCAAGGCGGTGTACTCGCCTTTCTCAATTTTCAAATCAATTTCCCGAAGCGCGTGCACGACATTGCCACCTAAAGAATACGACTTGCGTATTCCTTCTAACGATATCAATGCGCTGGAATTCATTTATTGGCCGTCGATGACTTTGGGCACCCGGAAAAAATCGCTATCAGACTTGGGCGCATTCTTCAAAGCCTGTTCATGGCTAATCTCTTGAACCACCTCGTCTTGTCTCAGTTCGTTCTGCGTTTCGGTCATGTAAATGAGGGGCTCCACCCCTTCTGTATCAACCTGCTTCAAGGCCTCGCACATGCCTAAGATTTTCTCCAAATCTTCGCGCATGTTCTCCTTCTCTTCTGCAGTGAATGACAAACGCGCCAAGTGCGCCAAGGCTTCTACTTTTTCTGTACTTATGCTCATGTCCAAGCGGGGTAATTTTTGAACGCTCCACTGCGTTCCAATTGTGAATGTATAACCTCGTGCACCTGTTCTGCTAATTTGGGTATGTCGTCATTCGACAAACCCTTGGTTGGAATCGGCTTATGAACAATCATGCGCATACGACCAGGGGCGGCCAACCATTTGAAATTGTTCATCAAACGGTGATTGTCCGGCATGGTAACAGGCACTATGGGGATCTGCTTTTCAATGGCTACACGAAAAGCGCCAGGCTTAAAGGGATAAATCAATTTCGGTGTGTAATCAGGGATGCGACCTTCGGGGTAAATCACCAAATTGGCATCCAATTCATCCATCTTTTCAGAGGCTTCTATAAACGCTTTGTGCGCATGGCGTATGCTCTCCCTTTTCACTGATACATCAAGTGTCTTGAACCAAATATTGAACAATGGAACATGGGTCAATTCAATTTTAGCCATGAAAAAATTGAAACCCGGCAACAAAGTGCCATTGGTAATAATGTCCAAATACGAAGCGTGATTGGGGGCAAACACATAACGCTGCTTTGGATCTAACTTTTCCTCGTAACGAACTACCGGAATCATGCATCCGACAATCAGGGTAGTAAATCCCCACACTTTGCGTAAGAAGGATGCCAAACGATAGGTGCTTTTATGTTGAAGAGTTAACCAAAACAAGGGATACATAGCCAAAAATAGCAGGCAGAAGAAACCCATGGCATAAACCAACCAAATCTTTCCCAGGATGAATTTCACCTTCATGCCGGAACTCCTCTGTTTTGATTTCTCACATACACCAACAAGCTCACCACCATTCCCAGAGATAGGCACATCATGAATTGAGCCCTGGCAAATGAGCCAATCGACATGTTTTCTTGAAAATTGGTCTTTGCCTCGACAATGCGTTGCAAACGATCTTCTTCAGTCATGACACCCTCTTCTTCTGATTCCTTATAGGGAGCCGCAAAGTGCTTTTCAATGGCCGCATGATTCCGCACAGTTAAATCTTGCACAATCGCTGGCTGTTCAGTCAAGATATGCTGATAGGCACCTACGTTGCACAACGCAATCAATACAGAGACCAACAAGGAACCAAACAATGCCTTACCTAGATTCATGGGTTTGTCTGAAACCATGGTATACAAACTCTTCATAAACAAGTACACCCCGATGGCAGGAATGACCATATTGGCGATAACAGGAATGGCCGACACCAAACTACGCTCACGGTACAAACCATTGAGGTATTGGATCAACAACATGGCTGCGCTCATGGATCCAAAAGCCAACCCGTATACAGACACTCGCTTAAACACCGAACAAAAATAACACAGGCGGCCGAGACGGCCGCCTGCTATACACTAGATAGATAAAATAGAGTTAATGAACAGAGGCAGTGAGGTTAGGTAGCATCCTCGTCTGAATCTCTTTGGTATTCATCAAAATTGTACTCTGGGAGCAAATCAGACTTTACATGGCTGATTGTCTCATTCAGTGCATCGGCAAACTTATGAAAGTCTTCTTTATACAGATGAATCTTTGTTTTAGTAAAGCTCCCATCATCAAATCGGCTTCGTTTGCTTTCGGTTATGGTGATATAAAAATCTTGATTGCGAGTGGCCTTTACATCAAAAAAATAAGTACGCTTGCCGGCTTTAACCCGCTTGGTAAAAACATCTTCTTGATTGTTGGAGAAGTTGCGATTGTCTTCGTTCATGTTGGGTTGTTATTTTGGCCTCTTATTCAAGACTTTGACAAATATGCGAAAATATTTCAGAGTTACAATGACATTTTTCCGACACTACTCTTCTTCAAATTGCCTCTCGTACAATTGTCTATACAATCCCATTTCCTTCAAAAGAGATTCGTGGGTTCCCTTTTGAATAACGGTTCCTTCATCCAATACCAACACCTCGTCAGTAAACTGTAGTGGAGCAATTCGATGACTCACAATTATAGCCGTTTTACCCTGTAAATGTTGTTTCAATTTTTCAATAATCTTGTGTTCCGTTTCTGCGTCAACAGCACTCAAACAATCGTCCAATAAAAACAGGTCAGCCTTACGAACCAAAGCTCTCGCCAAGGAAACCCGTTGTTTTTGACCTCCTGAAAGTGATACTCCCCGCTCACCCAAAACGGTGGCCAGACCACTGGGCCACTGCTCCAAGTCCCGATTCAAATTCGCAATGTCAATGGCATTCTGCAAACAGGATTCATCGCAATTACTCTCAACGGCACCAAATCGTATGTTCTCTTCAATGGTTTCTGAAAATAGAAAAACATCTTGAGGTACGTAAGCCAAATGACCGCGAAAATCTACTTTATGCAATTGGGACGTTGGAACTCCATCTAGACCAATGTTCCCCGAAAATTGTGCCCCGCTATCGGTTCCCAACTGGCCAGCAATCAATTGAATCAATGTAGATTTCCCCGATCCTGTTCTACCGGTGATTCCCAATATCTTGCCCTTTGGCACCTCAAATTCTACCGCATTCAAGGATGAGCTGGATTTACCCGCGTATACAAATGAATCAACCTTTACCGACAGCTTCTCTTCAAATTGATAGGGAGCGCCTGATCCAGTTTCGGGTTCGGCATAATCCAAAAATTCATTGATGCGCTTTTGAGAAGCCGCTGCCTTTTGAACCAGTGCTGTGGTCCACCCTAAAGAAGCTACCGGCCAAATCAACATGTTTAAGTACAAAATGAACTCGGCCATGTTACCCGGAGTGAAAGTGCCTTTTTGAACTTCCAATCCGCCGAGATAGAGAACCAACAAGGTGCTCAGTCCCATCAGAAAAAGCATGAGTGGGAAAAACAGCGCATTGATTTTAGCCAATTTCAAATTGCGACGCTGAAACTCCTGTCCTTCTTCCAAAAATCGACGATTAAAGGCCGCTTCGGCCCCAAATGATTTGATGACCCGAATACCAGAAAATGTCTCCTGAGCAAAGGTGGTCAGCACCGATAATTGCTCTTGAATGCGTTTGTTTCCTTGATTGATCAAGCGGCTTACCTGATAAATGGATACGCTCAAAATGGGGAGAGGAAGTAATACCCACAACGTAAGCTCGGCATTGACTCGTAGCATTTGGTATAAGACGGCAACGAAAGAAAACAAGACGTTGGCGAAATACATAATGGCCGGGCCGATGTACATGCGAACATTCGAAACATCTTCTCCAATGCGCGACATCAAATCGCCTGTGAAATGCTGGCGGTAAAATCCTTCGCCCAAACGCTGATACTTGGCATACAGTTCATTTTTTAAATCATACTCCACTCGTCTAGAAACGACCACGAGCGTTTGACGCATGTAATACATGAAAATACCTTTAACTACCGAGGCCAATACCAAGGCTGCACCAAACGCCAAGGCAATGTGACCAATGCGCTCTGGCAAATCCCCCAAACCAGCACCTCGCATCCATTTGGATTGCAACAGGGCGTCATCCAATCCCTGGCGCAAAAACGAAGGAACCAATACAGCCAAACCATTGGAAAGTACCACAAACAAAATTCCGGCTAGCATGGGCCAGCGGTACTTTTTCAGATAGACGTTGAGGGCAAATAGGGCGTTCAAAACAAGAAATACAAAAGTAAGCCGGACCCAGGCCTTCTTAGATTAAATTCATGCAGAATTACCGGTTGCCCAGACGTACCCAAGGGCGCTCGCGAATTCTCGGTTGAAAATGATCGGATTTTTCCATTTCGATTTCCACAAGCGGTGAATTGTGCGTATATTTGCAACCCATTTAGAGATACCATGCATCTGACTGCTGAAAGAAAGAAGGAACTATTTGCCAAGTTTGGTGGTGCCGATACCAATACCGGTAGCACCGAGGCACAAATCGCCATGTTTACCGAGCGCATCAACCACATCAGCGCTCATTTGAAAGGCCAACGCAAAGACAAAAGCGCTGAATTGTCGCTGATTAAGTTGGTAGGTAAGCGTCGCAGCTTGTTGAACTACTTGGCCAAACAAGATATTTTCAAGTACAGAAACTTGATTAAGGAACTCGGATTGCGCAAGTAATCCTTGAACCCACATTTATTGGAGAAAAGCCCCGTTCGCCCAAGCGAAACGGGGCTTTTTGCTTTAAAAAACATATCGATATGATGAATATTCAAACCCTTAGCTTCGATACCGGCGATGGCCGCATGATCGAAATCGAAACCGGCCGCCTTGCCCGTCAGGCTCACGGCAGCTGTGTGATCCGAGTGGGAAGAACCCATTTGTTGGCCACTGTGGTTTCCAACTACGATGCCCGTGAAGGCATCGACTTTTTGCCTTTGAGCGTTGACTACCAAGAGAAATTTGCTGCCGTTGGCCGTATACCAGGGAGCTTTTTGCGCCGTGAAGGCCGATTGAGCGATTACGAGGTATTGATCTCCCGTTTGGTTGACCGCTGCTTGCGTCCTTTGTTCCCTGAAGACTACCACGCTGACACCCAAGTGATGATTCAGCTGATCTCTTCAGACGAGAACATTCTACCTGATACCTATGTAGGTTTGGCTGCCTCTACCGCTTTGATGTTGTCAGACATTCCCTTCTTGGGGCCCATTTCTGAGGTTCGCGTAGGTCGCATCGATGGTCAGTTCGTATTGAACCCCACCGCCGAGCAGTTGAAAACTTCAGATGTTGACTTGGTTGTCGGTGGTACCGCCAACGATTTGAACATGGTAGAAGGTGAAATGCAAGAATTGTCTGAAGAAGAGTTCTTGGAAGCCTTGAAGTTTGGCCACGAAGCCATCAAGTTGCAGTGTGCTCAACAGTTGGTCTTGTGCGAACAGTTGGGTGGCCGCAAGCCTGCTCGTGAGTACAACCACGAAGACAACGATCAGGAATTGCGCCAGCGCGTCATTGCTGAGACTTCTCCTGCCATTCGCGAGATTGCCCAGAGCGGCAAATCAAAGAAGGAGCGTTCAGACGCATTCAAAGCTGTTTTGAACGAATACTTGACCCAGTTCGATGGAGCTGAAGACAAGGATCGCATGGTTCGTTTGACCAAAAAGTACTTCCACGAAGCGGAGTACAACCAAATGCGCGCCATGATCTTGGAAGAAGGCAAGCGCTTGGACGGTCGTTCAACCACCCAAGTTCGCCCCATTTATACCGAAGTTGATGTGGTTCCCGCTGCTCACGGTTCTTCTTTGTTCACCCGTGGTGAGACTCAGTCTTTGACCACTGTTACCTTGGGTGGTAAGTTGGATGAGCAGTTGTTGGATGCTCCCATGTATCACGGCCACAGCCGCTTGATGTTGCACTACAACTTCCCCAGCTTCTCTGTCGGTGAAGCTCGCCCCAATCGCGCCCCTGGTCGCCGCGAAATCGGACACGGAAACTTGGCCCTTCGCGGTTTGAAAGCCATGATTCCTTCAGATGTTCCTTACGTGATTCGCATCGTTTCTGACATTTTGGAATCGAACGGTTCATCTTCTATGGCCACGGTTTGTGCCGGCTCTATGGCTTTGATGGATTCGGGTATCAAAATGAACAAGCCTGTAGGTGGTATTGCTATGGGTCTGATCACAGACGAGTCTGGCAACTACAAAGTATTGACTGACATCTTGGGTGACGAAGACCACTTGGGTGATATGGACTTCAAAGTAGTTGGTACTACCGAAGGTATCACTGCTTGCCAGATGGACATCAAAATCAACGGATTGAAGTGGGAAATGGTGGCTCAGGCTTTGAAACAAGCCCGAGACGGCCGTTTGCACATCTTGGGTGAAATGGACAAGTCCATCACCGCTCCTGCTGCCGATTTGAAAGCTCACACTCCCCGCGTGGAAATGTTGGTGGTTGACAAAGAATTCATCGGTGCCATCATTGGTACTGGCGGAAAGGTTATCCAAGACATTCAGGCCCGCACCGAAACCACTATCTCTATCGAAGAGAGAGATGGCAAAGGATACGTGGAGATTTTGTCGAATAACGCACAGAACATGGAAGCCGCCATTTCTATTATCGAAGGCATCATCGCTGTTCCCGAAGTTGGCGAAGTGTACACGGGTACTGTTCGCAGCATCATGGACTTCGGTGCTTTCGTAGAAATACTACCCGGTAAAGACGGGTTGTTGCACATCAGCGAAATCACTTGGGAGCGCTTGGGCAGCATGGAAGGCGTATTCAAAGAAGGCGAGAAAATCGAGGTTAAACTCATTGAGGTTGATGCCAAGTCAGGCAAGCTTCGCTTGAGCCGTAAGGCCTTGTTGGAAAAGCCCGAAGGATACGTTGAGCCAGAGCCACGCGAACGTCGCCCCTCAGGTGACCGCGGCGACCGTGGTGACCGCCGTGGTGGTGACCGTGACCGTGGACGCGGTGGCGATCGCCGCGGAGGAAACCGCGATCGCGGACCTCGCAACTAATCACAACTATTTTAAAGAAGGCCTCCTATTGGGGGCCTTTTTTTATGCTATCCCGCCAAGCCATCACCCAGAACAAAACCACAGGAAAGGTTTTCAACTGGGCTTTGAATACGATGAACTCCCTGATGAATATGGGGTACAAATCAGAGGGCCCCAACAAGGTTCCAAACAACAATAGCGCCATGGCCACCCAAACACCTTTTGAGAAATAAGGGTGTGTCGGTTCAGATTTGACCATGAGATACAAGACGATTCCCATGATGGCAATGACGAAGCTTGCAGACTCAGCCATGTGGTTGAACAGAACCATAAACATGAGCCAAGAAGCGGCATAAGGCAAGAGATTTTGCTCCCACTTGACCCGCAGCAAAGGAATCAATTGAATGACCAATCCCAGCATAAGGCCCCATGTTTTGGACCCCGAATCAGCCAAATCCACATCAAAGCCCAAGATTCCTAACCAAGATTGCATCCATCCAAAGATGGAATGTTTCAATTCACTCGAATGATCCCTATTCAAAAGGTCCAAGTATGAACTGTATTGAGCCAAGGTTTCCCAACCCAAAAGGATGGGCAAACCCAGTAGAACAATGGCCGCGGCAATTGCGTGTTTCACCCATTGCTTCCAAGCATCGAGTCGAAGCAAATACAGGGCAAAAAACAGCACACCAAACAACTTGACTGTCGCACTTAGGGCAATCATCCACGAGGCCCTGCCCCAACGCTCTCGTTGCATATCGCCGAGGGCTACGAGTAACAAACCCACCACAAGGCCATTGCTTTGGCTATTGAAGGCACTGGTCAGTACTTCGGGAATGGCAAACAGACTCAAGGCCAACAACACTTGACCCTTGCCAGGCAATAAACGAGACAAGGCCCATAGCGGCAGCAACACATTCAGCGCATTCCACAAGACCAAACCAATCGCATCGGGCAAACAGGCGAATGGAGCAAACAGCAAGGCAAATGTGGGGGTGTATTTGAATAGGTCATAGTGTTCCTGGGCATAGGGCGCATACAAATCAAGACCTTGCCACAAATGCCAGAAAGACTGTTTGAATATGATGTAATTGTTGTATTCTGTGTACCACTGGCCCGGAACCAATTGCCCATTGAGAGGAAGCAGCAAGTTCCTCAGGCTCGGATACAGCGCCACAAGGCTGTAGACCAACAAAAAGAGGGAGATTGCTCTCCCTCTTGATATGTTTTCAAAAACCCGCATGGGGCAAATTAACGTACGCGCTGACCGTTGCTGAATTTCACAACAAAGGCATCGGTAAAGCCAGCAGCTTTCAAAACACCTTGTTGAGCACGGGCTTGTTCCATGGTCGAGAAAGACTCACCAGTGGTGTATTTATAAAACCCGTTCTCGATGTATTCAAAAGCATTAGGCACCCCCTTTGCAGCCAACTCTGATTGGCTCAATTGGGTTTTGCTCACAATAAACTGAACGCGGTACTCCAGAGGCCCAGCAGGACTGCTTGTCACAGGAGCAGCTACCGAAGGTGTAGCAGCCGATGCACTTGATGTAGCAGGTACACTTGATTTGGCGGGTGCATTTGAAGTGGCGGGAGTACTTGGTGTGGCGGGCACACGAGTAGCAGGAGCCGAAGAAGTCGTTGGACTACTGGGCACAGTTCCCGAAGCCGAGGTAGTTGGCATGTAACGAGGACGCACAAATGCAGCAGGCTCTTGTGGTGCTGGTTCTACTTTTTTCTCAGTTTCGCCATCACCCGAGATTGCGTCTTGAATATTGCCTGAAAGGGTAGCTTCAGGTGTAGGCTCAACCATGGTGGCCGGCTCAACAACATCAGGGGTTGTAGGTGCTTCTTCTTGAACTTTACCTGGCAAACACTGAGGAGCTTCTACTTTATCAGGAATTCCATCTTCATCACTGTCCATATCCAAGTAGTCAGGCGTTCCGTCCAAATCGGTATCACGAGGATTCAATGGATCATTGCCAGCTTCCATATCGTCACCCATGGTATCGTTATCAGAATCCTTATCCAAGTAGTTGGGCTTACCATCTTTGTCGGAGTCTTTGGTTCCTTCTACTTTGTCGGAAATGCCGTCACCATCGCTATCCAAATCCAAGAAGTTGGGTATACCATCGCCATCGCGATCTTGGGATCCTTCAATCTTGTCAGAGATGTCATCCCCGTCTGAATCGGTGTCTAGGTAGTTGGGTTTGCCATCAGAATCTGAATCTGTCAATCCTTCCAATTTGTCTTCAATCCCATCACCATCCGAGTCAGTATCCATGCAGTTGGGTTTGCCATCTTTATCAGAGTCAACCATTTTTTCAACAGCATCGGCAATGCCATCGTTGTCAGAATCTTTATCCAAGAAGTTGGGGAAGCCATCACCGTCGCTATCAGCGCGACCTTCGGCCGCATCAGGCAAACCGTCGTTATCAGAATCGGTATCTAGGTAATCAGGAATATTATCACCGTCAGCGTCTCCACAAACGATTGGGCCTTGGTTTTCTTGTAAAGCAATTTTGTTTTGCTCATCAAGAGGAAGCTCTGGTTTCACAGGTTCAGGAGCTGGAGCGGCTGCTACAGGCAATTCAGGACCATCCAAGCTCGCCTTTGTCGCTTTGGGCAACAAATCGCAAGGAATGATGCCGTTGATCAAATATTCTGTTCTGCGGTTGGCCGCATGTTCATCATCTGAACAAGTCACTCCATCTGCACAGCGATTGATCAATCGGCTCTCGCCATAACCTACATAAGTCATTCGCTCTTTGGTCACACCGCGACCCAACAAATAATTGTAGGAAGACTTAGCACGATTCTCACTGAGGTTTTGGTTATAGGCAGCACTGCCACGAGAATCAGTGTGTGAACCCAACTCAATGCTCAATCCAGGGTTATCGATCAAAACCGCAGCTACACGATCCAATTCAGCCTTTGAAGATTCAGTCAACTCGAATTTATTGAGTTCATAGTAGATGGGCTTGACTTCAAACAATTCTCCCAAGTCATCACCTATGCGGAACTTGTTCACCAGAATCATCATTGTTGCGCCATCGCCATTGACAGCTACTGAATCAGACAAAGCATACATGTAACCACAGGGGTGGGCCGTCAATCGAAGTTGAGCGGGAACACCAGGGGCTGTTGCACCGCTGAATACGAATGTGCCAGTTGAATCACTTATGCCCTGCAAGGGAGCAGCCTCATCGGCCAAATTATCCAAGGCCAAGGCAGCATCTTTTACAGGCTCACCAGTCTCAGCATCGATGATTTTCACAACAATATCACCGGCCACAATTGGCAGTTCCTCCACTTCAACAACAGGATCAGACCAGCGAAAGAAGTAAAGGTTGTCGTTGTAGCCTTGGCTCATTCTATTGGAAGAAATCACTCCCCAATGGTCTACCAACACAGGAGCAAAATCATCCATGTTGGAGTTCACAGGTTTACCTAGGTTGACAGGAGCTCCCGATTCTGCATCAATGGAGAAAATATCCAAGCCACCAAAGCCCAAATGACCATCTGAAGCAAAGTGCATGTTGCCTTGAGCATCAAAGGTTGGAAAATTCTCTCGCAGCATGGTATTGATTTTGGGTCCCAAATTCACAGGGTCACCAATCTTCAGGGTCTGATCATCATTGACCAATACATCTGCACGATAAATATCGGATTTGCCAAATCCACCGGGCATGTCAGATGCGAAATACACGCTAGCTCCATCGGGTGAAAACACCAAGCTAGAAATGTTGTAATTCACATTGTTCAAAGGGAACGCCTGCTCTTCCCAAGCTTTGGTTACAGGGTCCTGCTTGATGCGATAAATCTGCAGCACACGTTCCTTGTTAGCGTTGGGTTTGCGAGCGTTGCGGGTGATGTACAAGAAACCGGTTTGAGTATCCAAGAAATTGGCTGCATGGTGGGCATTGCGCACCGTGTGGCTGATTTCAGATCCCATGGCCAAGAAACTGTCCATGTATTTGGCTTGGTACAAGGTATAATAAGGCTCATCGAACCATCCGCTGGTAGCTTTGCGAAGCTCTACATCTTTGTGGGTAGAATAATAGGCAGAGCCGGTGCGGGGGTTCATGACCAAGCCATATTCGCCCATTTCCGTATTGGAAATGAAGGGCTTCACCACATAAAAGGGAGTGAAATCCATCGCAGACCAATAGTCCGAGCGCAAATCTCTGTTGGCATTGTAAAATTCAGCGTTCAAGGAACTGAATATGTTCTCACTTGCGTAAGCACTGTCTTTCAAGTCCAAAATCAAGCTGTCGGAAATACCGTACAATTCCATTTTGCGCGCCGCCAAGGCAAAACTGAGGCGATCCCAAGCATCCACCTGATCGGGATACTGGTTCATTAACTCGTAATAGGCATCGTAGGCCTTTTCAGGATACTGGCTTTGGGCCCAAGCGTAAGCCAAGGCTTTTTGACTGATATAGTTGGAACTCTTTGCCGCCGTTTCTCCACCATTGCGAGCAATGATATCCGAGAAATTCAACAAATAGATATCGCTTACATCTTTCTTCTGGGCGGTCAATGAACCGGCCGCCAAAGCCAAAAATGCGGTCAATAAGCGCAAGGGCTGTTTCATAAACTTCATCTCTCTTCTTCTTTAGAAATAACGGGGAACAGGAACGCGGTGGTTCGAGGTGTATGGAATCATAAACTGCAGACCAAATTCGTGCGACCCTCGAACATACTCATTCAAGGGCGACAATTTGCTATCGTAACTATAAACAAAATTGAATTGGTCATTCAGCTGAACCATGCTCATCAATCCAATATCACCCTGTGTGCGGTAGAAAGCACCTAAGGAAAATACATCGTCAAAAATGGCGTGCACATTCAAGTCAGCTTGAACAGGAACCCCGTTGACAATTTTTATCTGAGTAGTTGGTTTTAATTTGACGCGATCATTCATGTCAAAGACCATTCCTCCGCTCAAGTAGTAGTGCATTTCAGCGGCATAGGCTACATTCTGATTCTGGCGAACATCTTGAGGAATGAAAACCATTCGAGGGGCTGAAAATGCAGCGAAGGCTTTAGAACTGTACAAGTATATTCCGAAGCCTGTCATGGGGGCTGTGATGGAATAATCGTTGTTCTGGAAGGCTACATCGGTCGGATTGTTCAATCGCAGCTGAGACAACTGAAACTTGTAATTGTAAGCTCCTAGTCTCAAGCCAACGGCCAAACGCAAGTCTTTATTCAGTTGCTTGTGGTAAGCCAAGTTGGCGCCAATGTGAGTTTCGCTAACAGGGCTTGCCACCTCAAATTTTCCAATGGTACCGCTTTGAACGTTCAAACCAACGGCAAAATCACCTACCAAGGGGCTGTGAATGCCGAAGTTTTGGTAACGCGGAGCGCCAGGGTAATTGGCCCATTGAACACGAGACAATCCCGTTGCCACCAGGGTGCGTTTTGATCCTGCATAAGCGGGGTTCAACGCCATGGAGTTGAAATCGTAATGGGTGTACATCTGTTCTTGCTGAGCCTGAAGACCCGCACTGCCCATCATGGTCAGTCCAATAAGAACCAGTGTGTATTTCGAAAACATATTCATGTTATTGTTCAATTTGAGAATTAAGGTTTGATGTAAATGTTACCGCTGACATCTGCTTTGCCATCGTTGCCATTGTATCGGAATACAAAGAAGTAAACGTCTTCAGGCAAGGTTTCACCTGCGCGCAGTGTGGGACTATTACCACGGTACTTCGCATCCCATTGGTTGTTGTATCCACGTCCAGATTCGAATACTATCTGACCCCAACGGTTGAACACGATAAATTCAGCTTGGGTGTAGTTTCTCAAACCTTTGATGTAGAAGATATCGTTGTCACCATCGCCATTGGGAGAGAAGCCCTCTGGTATGAATACCTGAGCATCGATGTAATCAGGAATTCCATTCTTATCGCGATCAGCTGTTCCTTCAGTAGCATCATCTACTTCATCGTTGTCTGAATCGGTGTCACGCCAGTTTCCAATACCATCACCATCGGTATCGGTGGTACCTTCAATGCTGTCGTCGATGCCATCATTGTCTGAATCGGTATCGCGCCAGTCGCCGGTGCCGTCTCCATCCGTGTCGGTAGTGCCTTCTGTAGCATCATCAATGCCATCGTTGTCAGAGTCTGTATCACGCCAATCGCCGGTGCCGTCACCATCGGTGTCAGTGGTGCCTTCAATGCTATCGTCGATGCCGTCGTTGTCTGAGTCGGTGTCGCGCCAATCGCCGATACCATCACCATCGGTGTCAGTGGTGCCTTCTGTTGCATCATCAATGCCATCATCGTCGCTGTCTAGATCGCGCCAGTCACCAGTACCGTCTCCATCGGTGTCGGTGGTGCCTTCAATGCTGTCATTGATTCCATCATTATCAGAATCAGTGTCGCGCCAATCGCCAATGCCGTCACCATCAGTGTCAGTGGTGCCTTCAATGCTGTCGTTGATTCCGTCGTTGTCAGAGTCGGTGTCGCGCCAATCGCCGGTACCGTCTCCGTCAGTATCAGTGGTGCCTTCAATGCTGTCGTTGATGCCGTCATTGTCAGAATCGGTGTCGCGCCAGTCGCCGGTGCCGTCTCCATCGGTGTCAACCGTACCTTCTATCGCATCACTGATGCCATCGTTGTCTGAATCGGTATCGCGCCAATCGCCGGTGCCGTCACCATCGGTGTCAACCGTACCTTCTATCGCATCGCTGATGCCGTCGTTGTCTGAATCGCTATCGCGCCAGTCGCCCGTGCCGTCACCGTCGGTGTCAACCGTGCCTTCTGTTGCATCGCTAATGCCATCGTTGTCTGAATCAGTATCGCGCCAGTCACCTTTGCCATCACCATCAGTGTCAACCGTGCCTTCTGTAGCATCATTTATACCGTCGTTGTCGCTGTCAAGATCGCGCCAGTCACCGGTACCATCACCGTCAGTATCAACAGTACCTTCTATCGCATCGCTGATGCCATCGTTG
>VFQT010002090.1_pt1 | contig 21446 bp, 20 predicted proteins | sample 3512381 | NCBI WGS metagenome assembly VFQT01 (sample SAMN10412376, study PRJNA504923) | tailings metagenome | isolation source: Relicate 2 Philex TSF3 active mining site | place: Philippines: Tuba, Benguet | collected 2017-08-29
GACACGCTTCAACACAACATCGAGCGCGCCGGTGTCTGGCCACTCTGGCTGCTGTTGAGCCGGGTAGTCCTTCCACGACTGTGGTGTCCAACGTTCTGTCATAGGTCTACAGCCTTGCGTCTTTGGGGGGTAAATAGCAACGCCTATTTCTCATCGAAGAGAAATAGGCGTTGCACGGGCGGTATGTGAGGGGAGAATTACACGGCAAGAATGCGCTCGGCGTCGTCGCGCAGGCCTTCCACGGCACGGCTGACGAGGCGACGAGCTGCCTCTGCGGTGACACCAAGATCTTCGCCCACTTCACGGAAGCTCTTACGCTCACCGTCGAGTAGTCCGAATCGCGCTTCCACGGCGTAACGAGCACGCTCATCCAATGTGCCGAGCAGTTCATCGAGAAGTTCGGAGTCGACCAACGCCATGACGGCGTCTTCGGGTGTTCCCTGACCATTGTCCATGAGGTCACCCAACGTGGCATCGCCATCGTCGCCCACGGTCTTGTCGAGAGACACGGGAGTGGTGAGGCGGTGCAGTTCTGCATTGCCTGCATCGAGTGTTTCACCATCGCCTGATGCCTGGCGCAATGCAGCACGGAGGCTTGCAGAACGATCGCCGGGGATACGGATAAGGCTTGCCTTCTGGTCAAGCGCGCGACCAATGGCCTGGCGGATCCAGAACGTTGCGTAGGTGGAAAACTTGAAGCCACGGCGCCAGTCGAACTTGTCGACGGCGTGCTCGAGGCCAAGGTTTCCTTCTTGGATGAGGTCGAGAAGATCCATGCCCTGTGGCAATGGGTAGCGACGTGCGATAGAGACCACCAAACGAAGGTTGGAGCGAATGAAGCGGTCCTTCGCTGCTGCGGCATTGCGCAGATCGCGGCGAAGAGCGGCGCCACGCTCGCCAGCCTCGAGACGCTTTGCTGCCTCGCGACCAGCCTCGATGGCTTTCGACAATTCGCGCTCGTCCTCTGCGGTGAGGAGAGCTACTTTGCCGATGTCATTGAGATAGAGACCAATTGAGTCGTTCATGATGGAGTGTTCAACCGTTTTTCGTAGTGATGTGTTCCCGTGAGCGCCGTGGCAACGGGCACATGGGGGTTCTCAAAAGGAGGGGGTTCTCCAAGTGGGGATTGATGACAATAACAGAGGGGTGCAGCGCCGTCTAGGGGGAATTTGTTCTTTTCTGTTTCTGCAGGTAGAAGCACCCCTCGGGCTTCTACACTCGCCACGTGCCGAACCCCGCCTCTCGCCGTCTTGGAATCCTCGGAGGCACCTTTGACCCCCCACATCTTGGGCATCTGGCTGCTGCTGAGGCGGTGCGCACACAACTTGGTCTCGACCAGGTCTTGTTTCTTGTAGCGAACGACCCCTGGCAGAAGTCCGATGCGCGGGCGGTGACCCCAGCTGACGTGCGTCTGAAGATGGTGCACTCACTGATTGATGGTCGCCCCGGCCTTGGGGTTGACGACCGTGAAATTCGCCGTGGCGGGCTCACATACACCGCCGACACCTTGGAAGAGATTCACGCCGAGTCGCCATCAACAGACGTGTTTCTCATCGTGGGGGCAGATACTGCCTCGCGAATGCATACATGGCATCGCCCCGATGTGGTGGCCCGCCTCTCTACGCTCGTGGTTGTGAATCGCAACGATGGCACGAACCCCAACATGCGACTGAATGCCATTGGTGTTGCGATGGAGCCAGTTGATGTGTCAAGCACACTCATCCGAACGCGAGTGGCGGCTGGTGAATCAATTGCTGGGCTCACCACCGATGGCGTGGCGGACATCATCACGCAACATCGCTTGTATGAAGGTATTCGATGACTGCCATTCCCGCAAGGCGTCGCCGACGAATGATTGCAGCAGTGGTGACATCTGCTCTCACAGCCATCGCGTTGCCGAGTGGCTTGGTGTTGGGTGCGCAAAGTTTGTTGAATGAGTCGGGCGGCAATCGAGTCGACAACAACGCAACGATTGCTATTCCACTCACTCCGGTGCATCTACTGGCCATCACGAATGCACGTAACGAGGTGGCTTCAATGGCCTTGTTGGCAGTGGATCCCAGTTTGCGGGGTGGAACAATTGTGTCGCTGCCAGTCGGAGCGCGAGCCGATGTTGGCTCAAACGAGACACCGCGCAGACTTGCCGATTCCTTCGCATCTGGCGGGTTGTCAGCCCTGCGTTCTGATGTGGAGAATCTGCTGAACGTGTCACTAGAGCAAGCAAGTGTTGTCACCGCACAAGAGCTGGGTGTTGACATTGCATCCATCGGAACTCAACCAGTGTCATTGCCGCAGCCGGTGTTCGATACGACTGCCGGCGGTCAAACCGTCACCGTTCTCGATGCCGGTTCCACCACCCTGACCGCTGCACAAATTGCGACTGGACTCGCTTCGTCGCAGGCGGGTTCACCCGAGTCCTCGCGTCTTGCACAAGTAAAGGCACTCTGGAATGCAGTGGCTCGTGCCGGTGTAGCGACATCGAGTGATGAAACATCCACCACAGTTCAAGCGTCATCTGATGCCGCGGTGCCGGTGTCGCGAACAGAATTCTTTAGTGCACTATTTGCCGGAGAGATCGACGTCTGGCAGTTCGGCGCGACTCTTCTTGTCGATGCCCAACGGAATCCAGCCAATGCCGACATGTATGAATTAGATGGTGGGGAAGTGCTCACCGTTATGGCAAGTGTTGTGCCATCTGCATTGCGCTTAACCGCAATGAACATTGCAGTCATGGTGGATATTCCGTTTGACAACACCACGTATGCAAAAGAAGCGGCAACACGTCTGGCATTCATGGGCGCGAATGTTGTTTTGATTCGTCATGTGCCGGACGTGCCGGCCGAGGAGACTGTGGTTCATTACAACGACACAATGGGTCGTGTTGAGGCAGAGACCTTCGTCAATCTGCTTGGACCACTTGCATATAAAGAGTCAAAAGAAATTATTGACGGAGTTAATTTGCGTATTGTCCTTGGTAACGACTTCATCTCGTTCTTAGGGTCAGGTCCGCAGAACACCACAACGACTACGGTGAAGAAGTGACAACCACCGACTCGCTTGAGCTTGCCACCACCATCGCTCACATCATTGACGACAAAAAGGGTGAGGAAATCATCGTTCTACCCGTTGGTGACGTTGTTGGGATTACCGAATATTTCGTTGTTGCCTCGGCGTCAAATCCTCGCTTAGTGGGTGCTATTACCGACGCCGTCTTAGGAGAAGTGCGCGAAGCTACGGGTCGAGGTCCTGTGCGATCTGAGGGAACACGCGAGAAGCAGTGGGTGCTCATCGATTATGGCGATGTCATTGTTCATCTCTTTGTTGATGAGGCGCGACGTTTTTACGAAATTGAACGTCTCTACAAAGACATCATTCCGGTGTCATGGAATTCAAGCACCCCAGTTGAATAGCCGGTTACGTCAGTCATTGAGTAATGCGCTTCCGTGTGCAGTTGGGGTGAGTGAGATACTTCGATGAGCAAGGGCTTCGACATCACGGTCATCGTGCGATGTGAACATGATGGGACCAGTGAATGTGTTGCGGGTGTGAAGCAACGTTTCGAGAACTTCATCTCGCCCCGCTGAGTCGAGTGCCACGGTGGGTTCATCAAAGAGCAGCACCGATGGGTTGAGTACCAGGGTTCGTGCAATAGCGACTCGTTGACGTTGTCCGCCCGACAGTTGATGTGGCAATCGGTCAGCAAGTTGAGAGATTCCAAACTGCGCCATCATCTCGTGAGTTGTACGTTCCCGTGTGGACCGAGGGATACCTTGGGCACGTAGACCAAACTCGATGTTTTCGGCACAACTGAGATGGGGGAAAAGGGCCCCACCTTGGGGAAGAAATCCAATGTTTCTCTGTTCGGGTTCGACCCAGATGCCATCGTGCGAGTTGCTGAGGCACACATCGTGTAGTGAAATGACGCCCGATACGACGGGGATGAGGCCAGCGATTGCAAGCAACACGCTTGACTTTCCTGATCCATTGACACCACGGAGAGCAACGCATTCACGATCGGCAATGCTGCAATGCGCGTCAATAGTGAAAGCCCCGCGGATAATCACTGCATGCATCATCAACGTCATGATGAACCTCTGCGCAGTACGCCTTGTGTCCAGTGTGAACGCAATGACACCAGAACTGTGAATGACACGATGACGAGAATAAAAGAGAGAAGTAACGCGGCATCGCTTCCGGCTTCAAGTTCGGTGTACACAGCAAGTGGCAAGGTTTGAGTTCGTCTTTCAGTGTTTCCCGCAAATGTGATGGTGGCGCCAAACTCGCCCAAGGCTCGCGCCCACGTCAGTACAAGTCCCGCGATTAGCGCGGGCTTTACGAGGGGAAGTTGAACCCTCAGCAGTGTGTGCCATGGGCGGGCGCCCAGAGAGCGCGACACACCAATCAAGGTCGGGTCAACTGACGCGAATGCTGACTCCATGACCACGATGAAATACGGGGCTGCCACAAAGAATTGAGCAATGACGGCGGCCATTTCCGTGAACGCCAAGCGAAAACCAAACCATTCCCATAAGTACTGACCAATGACGCCGTTTTTCCCCAATACATAGATAAGCGCAACGCCACCGACAACAGGTGGTAGCACCATCGGTAATACACACAATGCCCGCACCACGCGCATGCCGGGGAATCGGTGATACGCAAGTAACCACGCAACTGGAGCGCCCACCACCACCGCTAACACGGTGGCAAGAACCGAGGTGCGAAGCGACAGAATGAGGGCTGAGCGGTGTGAGCTATTGGTGGCAATGTCTCCAAGCGCGCTCCATGGAACACGAATCAGCATCGCAAGAACTGGCAGAACAAGAAGAAGCAGGCCAATACTGGCTGCGATGCCGAGTCCACGCGGAGTTTTCGCAGCCATTCGTTATGACGGAGTGAGAAAGCCGTACGACATCAAAGTGTCTTGGCCGGCAGGGGACAGAATGAAATTCATGAAGAGCTGTGCAGCATCTCGTTCACGAGTGGATTGTTGTGCAGCAAGTGCCAAAGGATATTCCGCAACTATGTTTTCAGCGGTCGGAAGAGAAACTGCTGTGATGTCGGTGTTGGAAACGGCGTCGCTGACGTACGCAATGCCTGCATCGGCTTCACCTGTGCGCACTCGTGACAACACTCCTGAAACCGACGACTCTCTGCTTGCGGCCGTTACAGAGAGTCGTGCGCGAGAGATGATGTCATCGGCATAGTGGCCACATGGTTGATTGGGTTCGCACAAAACGACCATGATGTCGGATCTTTCAAGATCGCGAAGAGATGTGATGTTAAGTGGGTTGTTCTTTGCTGTAACGATGGCAAGGCGATTGGTCGCAAATGTAGTAACCGATGACGTACTAATTGCATTGGCTTCGGCAATTTTTTCCATGTTGATGAGGTCAGCCATGGCGACAAGGTTCATGGGTGCGCCAGCCATGATTTGGGTGGCAAGTGTTGAACTTCCGGCAAATGAGAGTCGAATATCGATGCCGGGATTTAGTGATTCAAACTGCTCGGTGAGTTGTGTGAATACTGCATTCAACGATGCTGCAGCGAGGACATTGATTTCAGTGCGATTCTCTGCGGGGGTGTCAAAGGTTGTTTGACGGATGAATGTTCCGGCGGCAATCGCCGCCACAAGGGCAGCACACAACCCTGTGGTGATACGGCGCGGACGTTTCATGGATCAGACTCTAAAGGTCATTCTGTAACTATTCAGTAGTCCAATATGGACTACTGTATGTGAATGCCTTCTATCGAACGTCTCCAACATCCCGAGGCGGGAGTGTGTCTTGCTCTGGTGCGGTCAGGAATGCAACACGGATATCCCATCGCCCAAGAATTCTCTTCGGACGGCGACGTTGGCGCTGTTCTCACGGCAACTCGACCCGTTGTGTATCGGGAACTCGCTGCGTTGGAATCGCGCGGCCTGTTGTCATCACGGGCAGATCGCGGAGCGCGCGGGCAAGCCAAGAAGATGTTGAAGATCACCGCCGCAGGAAACAAGGCACTTGATGCGTGGTTGGAAAGTCCTGTGGCACACATTCGAGACATCCGTACTGAGTTCTTGGTGAAGTACATGATGCGTGCTCGACTGCAGATGTCAAATGATTCATTTATACGTGCACAGCGCGACATATTGCGCGAGGTAACCGAAGCACTTGGCTCGACCACTGAATCGTCCGTGATAACTGTGTGGCGCCGTGAACAAGCTCGCGCTGTTATTCGATTCCTTGACGAGATTGAAGGACAATCAGCGACTGAACCTATGTTGCACGCAGATGATGGAATAGTGCTCAGTGCACGTAACCAATTACGGGGCTCTGTTGTGAGTGTTCAGCACGGCGACATCTTGTCGTCAGTGAAACTGGCTATCGACAACGGACAGACAATGACATCCACAGTGACGCGGGAAGCGGCTCGCGCTCTGCGTCTTGCTCCGGGGTCCCCGGTAACCGCTCTCTGTAAAGCCACCGATGTTTTGTTGGGTGTACATGGGCTGAACGCGCCCGACTAGGCCGTTTCACTCGACAAATTCGTTGCTAGGGTGACGTTCCGATATTCGGGGCTGTAGCTCAGTTGGCAGAGCGCTTGCATGGCATGCAAGAGGTCACGGGTTCAATTGGTCTCATTGCTTCGCAATCCAATCTCGGTACGGGTTTCCAGTAAATCGTTGCCTTAAGGGCAAGCAGGTCGACCTCTTCCTTTTAGGAAGGGTAACTAGTGAAACTTTCATGGATCGACGAATTCGTATCCGATTGGGTTCTCTCGGGCAAGTCATCAACTACAGCTAATGCTTATAAAAAGAATTTAATTTTATTATTTAATTTCTGTGCAGAACCGCAAGTAATTGACATTAAGAATTGGTTGGCTACTACGAACTCGCGGGAAGTTTGTCGTAAACGAGCACAATCGGTACGAGCATTTGGTTACTGGTGCGAGAAAGTTGGGCTGGAGGAATTTAGATTTTGGAGGCAAATACCTGTCCAAAAAATAGATATAAAACCTCAACTGACGGTTGTTGAGGCTGACTACAAGAAAGCCCTCTCAAAATGCGTTACAACGCGGGATTTGGCCCTTGTAGAGGTGCTTTGGTCTACGGGAATGAGAAGAGACGAGATTGCTAAGGCGTTAATTGAGCACATTGATTTTGTTGGTGGGTTCATCGTCGTTCCAACATCCAAAAATGGTCGGCCCAGAGTTGTGCCGATTTCTTTCAAAGCACTGCAGTGTTTGAGGAAGCTGATTGGCAGACGAGAGAGTGGCTCAGTCTTCAATATGACAGGTAACGCAATCAGGCTCAGACTACGACGACTAGATATCCCGTCAGCGCATGCGTGGAGGCGTGGATGGGCTGTACAAGCCCTCAGAAATGGTGTGTCAGAAACCTCTGTGCGTGCAGCTGCAGGATGGTCCAGTGGGGCAATGGTGGCTAGGTACACAAGTGCGTTATCTGGGGAATTAGCCGTTAGAGAGTTTCAAAGATCTTGGGTCAGTTAGTTCACGAATCTAGAGAGATTTCTGCTCATGGCCCTTTTGCGCACATATTTAAATATCCAGCTACACCAGTGTGTGGCCAAATCTTCTTTGTTACAGCCCTTAGTTAGTTTCTTCTCATCACATCCTGAGGGGAGAGTAAATATTGAAGCAGTTACCTAAGTTCAACTCAGGTGGGTATCGAACAAGAATTACGATTGTATTTGTTCTCGGGTATTGGCTGTCTTTTCTAATTGAGAACAAGCTTCATCAAATATCTTTCTTAATGGGCCTAAATACCGCAATATTTTTGTTGTATCCATACTTCGTCATTCGCAGAGACTATTTCCGACCTCACGATCCGGATACTCAAGCAGAGTTAAATGTCTATACCGATCCATTTGTTTCTTGGTCGATTACAACGATGGAAGGTCAGTTGATTGTTTCAAGTCAAGGAAATAGGAAAGTGTTCCTACCATGCACTGGCTCTTACATAGAAGACGAGACCAAGGTTAGGTATTCAGAATATGTCTATGTAGTAGAGGTGACTTCCGGCAACGGCGATGCAATTGTTTCACTGACTGTCGACGGCGAAGACGAGTTTCGCCAAACCGTGGCTTGCGGGTGTTCTGGAAATCCCGAGGTTTTGTATACGGACCTGAACACTGGGTACGGTTCTTTGCATTGGCTTATCCCAGGGTTTCTGCAAGGATTACCGTCAGCGAGTCCGATCAAGGAAGTGTTTTAAATGACTTTGACAGCATCATCGTCTTCATAAACCCATTCCAAGATTTGTTTTATAGAAGTTACTTTTAGCGAAGCTTTGGTCCAAGCTTCTGTGTAGCCGTCAAACTTTTCTAGCGATTCTTTTTTACCGAGTTTGGCCCCTCGTTTTTCTAATGAACTTAGCATTGCGGTTTCCAATTGCTTTGTTAATCTGCCTTCCATCGGCCCTCTGACTTCTATCGTCGTCCATCCGGAACGTCGGTGTTTTGAAACCCTTTCTTCAAGATTGTTTGTGATGCCAATTTGGAACATCTCTAGATCAAAGTGATCGAGTAGATAGAGGTAAGCATTTTTGTTGGGATCAAATCCGAATCTTGCACAACTCGGACAACCGCCGCCTTTAGAGCGACCCGCGATAACAGCTTTCCATTTATGTCCAAACTCACATATCCAGGCAACTTTTCTTCCAGAATTTTCGGTGTACTTAGATGGGTCCCATCCATCTGCTTGAGCAGCCAACTCTGGTTTTAACGTTGCGAGGTCGTTGAATCCTGGCCATGCCGTTCTTCCGGAACAGACAGGACAGTTGCTTCCGGCTGTACGACTTGCAAGGGTTGCTTGCCATGTGTGTCCAAGTTGGCATTTCCAACTCATTTTCTTGTTGGATCCTTGGATGACGGAAGTTGGGTCCCATCCGTCTGCTTGTGCTGCTAGATCGGGGTTTGTTGTAGCGAGATCGTTGTAGCCAGCCATGACCTTTTGGTTTGAGCAATACGGGCAGTTCTTTCCTTTTAATCGATTGGCTACCGTTGTTCGCCATGTATGACCGTGTTGGCATTTCCAATCCATCTTCTTGTTGGATCCTTGGGTGACGGAAGTTGGGTCCCATCCGTCTGCTTCTGCTGCTAGATCGGGGTTTGTTGTAGCGAGATCATTGAATCCAACCAAAATCTTTTTGTTCGTACAAGTTGGGCACGTTGTCCCGTTGGATCGATGAGCCACCATGGTTTTCCACGTGTGTCCACTTGAACATCGCCAACTTTTGATCAATCCAGACTTTGCGGAGACGGTTGTTGGGTCCCATCCGTCTGCTTGAGCTGCTAGATCGGGATTTGTTGTCGCCAGATCATTGAATCCAACCAAAATCTTCTGATTGGAACAGATAGGGCATCCTCGCCCTTTTGAGCGGTCCGAAACCTTTGAGTCGTACCTATGTCCTGATGTACAGAGCCAACTCATTTTCTTATTTGAAAATGTGGAGACGGTTGTTGGGTCCCATCCGTCTGCTTCAGCAGCTAGTTCTGGTTTAGTTGTTGCGAGATCGTTGTATCCAATCCATACAGCTTGATTAGCGCAGACTGGACAACCTGATTGCAAATGGGTTCTGCTCGTCACTGCTGCGTGCCAAATGTGACCTTTTGAGCATTTCCAAGCAACTTTTTTGTCTGATCCTTGGGTGACGGTTGTTGGGTCCCATCCTTCTGCTTGTGCGGCTAGCTCTGGATGGGTTTCTGCGAGTGAAGGCTTTGGATCTTTGGCCATCGTGTGTACCTTTGTCCTCACATTAGTGGATGGGTGTGGCGCCTCGATTTTTGGTGTGTCGTAACTTTAAATTCAATTGCGTGGCTTTAAGTTTGGGCTTCCTCGGCATCGGTGCGTGCAGCAGCGGGTTGGTCAAGCGGGGCGATGGTTGCTCGTTATATGAGAGCTTTATTTGGCGAGTTGGCTGTTGAGTAGTTTCAACGACAGTGGGGGGCCAAGTAAGTATGGAAAATGATTTCAGAAATTGCAGTTTGGGCAATTGTGGGGTTTCCTGCCCTTCACTCGGATACGACTGAATTGCGAGTTACAAATCACGCAGGTCAAAGTCTCATATTCTTGTTCTTTAGAAGGCTTTGGTTGAGTGCTGCTCTTCGGTTTGATTTCTTTTGGTGCCGGAAACGTTCTCCCGGGTCCCTCATCAAGCAATGTCCGAAATTCTTCTGCTGAAAGGATCTGGATTCCTGCATTAATCGCTTGTTGAATCTTTGAACTTCCTGGGTCAAAGCCTGCAATCAGCGCATACGTTTTCCCCGAAATTGAGGAAGGCGATTTTCCACCGCGTCGTATTACTGCGCCTCTGCCTTCTTCTCGACTGAAATCATTGAAGGTTCCAGTAAGGACAATTGAACAATCCTGAAGACGGGTACTTACAGACGAGTCCGAAAAATCAGTAGCAGCCTCAGCGATTAGAAATTCACTGGTCGTAAGTTCTTTCATCACCGGCTGAAGATTTCTGAGTGTTTTGTCTATCTGCTCCAAAAGAAGCCTTGACCAAATCTCGGAAGAGATCTCTTGAAAATTCTGCAAGGTAGGAATCAAACTCAACATTGCGAGTGATTCGATTACCGATTCGGTGGTTGAAGTGATCGTGTAGTGAACATATTGCGTCACAACGTTTTTTTGTTCTTGTAAGAACTGAAGGTGAACATAAACGTCGGTGAGAACATCTCGAACCTTGGGTGCAATGTCAGTTTCAATTTGATACATCGAAGCTTGGTTAGGAATTGCTTTTCGCAGTGCCTTTAACTGATTCTGAAGTTCCAGAACTTGAAATTCCTGAGACGGCAAACCTTTCAAAAGTTCAGATACTTCATCTTTTGCCATGATTACGTCGGCATCTATAGCGTCGCTGGCTTCGTAGAGCCGAACATCCCTGTTACCTATCGCGATGATGTACTCAACCGGCTGGTCATCGCTCTCAAAAGTCAGATCTACCTCTATTTCCGGAGCTTCTTCCGCGAGCGCATAACCGTCATCACCAATAAGTTCAAAAAATGCTGTGGCTGCAATGATCCGAAGTCCGTACTTCTTTGCTTTCATCGCCTTGCTGGACTGAGAGTCTGGATCTGCTACCACGAGTATGTCTAGCGATTTGGAGACAAGATCGACGTTAACGAGACCTGCAGCAGTTGCGATTTCTATGCATTTCTTTCGGGGGTACTTCATGGACCCGGTGAAGCAGACAGTCGTACCAGCCGGAATTTGGATAGTGGTTGATTTGATGTGGCTTCGTGGGGAGCTGACGTTGACAATTTCACGCCAATCACCGATATTGAGAAGATTGGCAACACTGTTTAAATCAAACTCTTCGTCAGGCGAGATAGACCCATCTGAGAGTGCATGTTCACAGAGCGTCGAAAAGTAGGTTGCGTGAATGGCGCCTAATTGAGATTTTGGAATCATCAATCGATCAGCAAGATCAATTAGTTCATCAGCTTCAGATTGATCGATGCGTCGATCTTCTAATGCTCTTTCCAAGAGGTTCAAGTATTCGGCTACAGCTAATCCAATTCGACTGACAGGTAGTTCTTGATGAGTAAGGCGGTCCATTATGTGTCGCAGATAAGAACCTTGGGTGACGGTGCTTGGGACAGTTTCGCCCCTCTTGACTGGAGGGGAACTTTCTCCAAATGGGCCTTGGATTTCAACCGGACTTGTTAAAGCTGGAAAACCAGTCCTTGTGAGTACCGAGATGGCAATATTTGCAGCCATCTTGGCGTCGTTTAGGGCGCGGTGGGCATCAAGAATTTCAATTCCTAGAAGATCACAACAATCAGTTAGGCGACGTGGACCCCTGGGTTTGATCATGCCTACGAGTTCCATCGTGCAGATTGCATCTAGGTCTGCGTACTTGATCCCAGCTCGGTCCAGTTCACTTCGAAGAAACCGTAAATCAAAATTCTTGTTGTGAGCAATCAACCGGGCACCATTTAAGAGTCTCGCAATATCTGATGCCACTTCTGCAAAGGTTGGAGCACCTAAAGCTTCACCAGCCGAAATTCTGTGAATGTCAAACGGTCCAATATCGCGTTGAGGATTGATTACAGATTCGTACTCCGCCAAGATCCCATTCTCTATAGAAAAGCGAACGATACCGATCTCGATAACTCGATGTGAATGCGGACTATTTGGGCTTAGACCTGTTGTTTCGAAGTCGATAGCGACAAACTCGGTAGACATTGGTTTACGCAGGTTGTCCAGAGACCGCCAGGAACCTTGCGAGAATGGTCTCGTCTGAGTTGCCTGCAAGATTGTTCGAATCATTCATTGAATTCAAAAACTGGCACATGGTCGGCATTCCCATGTCGGACTTCATGCTGTCTGCCTTCTTCTTCATGTAAGCGACCACTAATTCACGTGGAATCAAAGAGTTCTTGTCGACTTCAGTTCTGTCAGCCTTAGCGGTCTCAACTAGGGAATCAAGATGGTCTAGAAGTGGCTCATTGCCCAGATTGAGCCGAGAACATTGTTCAAGTAGGTCGCCATAGTCGGACCCATCTGCAACCAAGACGGCAAGGGTGTTCGCTATTGATGCCTCGACACGTCCGTTTTGAACCATCAACTTGGCAGACAAGCGCTTCTGAGCCTGCTTAGGAACTTCAAGAAGAGGATGCTTGAGCTGCAAACTTTTAAAAAGCTTGATGATGTCATCTTGGGTTCTCGATTGCTCATGGGCCCACGCAATCGCCATCGTCGGCTTACCAACCAGAGATGTTGCTTCTGCATTCATTAAGCCATGAACCGATTTTAAGAAGCTCCGCAACTCTTTGTAGTCCCAGAAAGCAACATCAGCCATATCTGACGTGATGTGAATTTCTGCCTGCTTGACCTGACTCCCATCTGAGTCGCCTGAATTTTGTGAGACTTCTCTCCGTTCAGCCATCCCCAGTTGGTCTCTCACAACCGTGTGAAGTGTGTAGGTCGGCTTACTTTTCTCTAGTGGTGCCAAGGGCTTGAAGCCCACAGCTTCAATCTTCGCGATAAGAGCCCCAAAAAAGTCCACGTTTGCGAGTGTAGTGCACTGGTCTGTCGGAGTATTCGGTGGGGTGTCTTGTTGAAATCACTTCAGTTCATTTGCTTGAGGGTCCCGGAGAGTTGCTTCATTGAGTGGCGACAGATGCGGTTCATCGGCAACCTGCTTCGCTTTAACACGGTGTGCAGAAACTGCGAGAAGGACATCGCAGCAAAGAGTTTAAATCAAACTTAGGAAGGTTCGCTTCTGTGGGCAGCCCCGACCTCATTGCACTTGCCTGTGGTAAAATTGAAGCACGGAAACAACGAAAGAGGGTAGAGCCCATGCTTGAGAGAGACAGTCGGATCGCTTGATCCTGTGTTCAATAGTCTTCTGACTTCGCAATTTGCGAATGGGAGCACACAACGTCCTGCAGATGTGAATGAGGATGGTGAAATTCTCTATCGAGTTAAGGTTCATCCTGCCTCGTCATTGCTGTACATCTGCCCAGTAGGTGTTCGGAAGACAATCCAAACTCATCCACCCGAAAGATGCACCGGTTAGGGAAGGCTCTAGAAAGCCACCTAGTGGGGCTAGATGTCGTCGTGAGACTATGGAGTACGTGGTCGCCAACAAGTTAGGCACCTCCGGAATACTGACGTTCGACGATTCGCGTTTAGAGCAGTTAGCGCTCGGCTCAATCGACATGATGCATCAGTTCAGCTTGCTGATGAAGCACCTTCGACGACAAGTAGACGCCAGTTTTCCTTATACAGCAGTGCCGGAATTTAGTAGGACAGGACGAGCCCATATTCACTTCATGCTTCCGTACGACTTTCCGTACGTCCTCGTCAAAGAGAAGTGGTCGGTGAACGGTAAAGCGTTACATCGAATAATTCCGACCATGCAGCGATTGAAAAAGTACGGGTTCTATCTTGGTAAGGACTTCGACAAACCTGAATGGGAACGTCCAACGAAACGACGTGTATTCAGTGCCCAAGGTTTTAAACCGGAGTCTCTTCCTTCGGTGGTAATGACATACGGAGAAGCAGAGCAGTTGGCGAAAGAATACGCTCTGGCTAACGGTACGGCGGTCACAGAAATCAGATCATCCAAACCTTGGCTACGCGGAGGCTTCACATGGCTGGAGTAACAACTACGCACCCTGCATCCCCCCGTGGGCAAGGCGAAGCTAGGCGATTGTTTTTAGAAGCACATAGGTGCTCACACAAAATTGTTATAAAAATATTGATATACGAGATCTATATAAAGGTGTATAAAAACCTTCGGTAAAGCTCTTGAAATTGAGAGTTATGTACGTTGTGTTAGTCGCCGCATTACAAACATAAATAGATATGTATGGTTCGCCGCAAAGGTATATAAAAATCGCACTCCAACAAGAGTGCATAAGACAGAGGTATACATCTATACGGATAGGTGGGACCCGGGGTAGCAGGATGATCTACCAAGATGCCAACAAACTTGGTGGACTGATAGTGGTCAAGTTACGCACATTTAACAAGAGAGGAAGCCCCTTGCTTCACAAGTCAAGATCAGCCTATTAGACCCCATCCTTTTGGTTCTGATAGGTTGGCAGTTGACATAAATCAACAGAAGTGGTCGCCGGCACAACAATGCTTAAAACCTTTATGGGGATTGAAGATCTGAAAAGAATGCCTGCAATCAAACGCTAGGCTCTTTAAGAATCTAGGGGCTGTAGCTCAGTTGGCAGAGCGCTTGCATGGCATGCAAGAGGTCACGGGTTCAATTCCCGTCAGCTCCACCACTCGTGTCGCTGCCCAATTTTCGGCTGTGTACAGGGCTTCGGTGAATTCATCACCAATTCTGCGTGTCATCGGGCAACTACCATGACGTAATGCCGCTGGTGACCATCGTGATGCGTACGTACCAGAGGCCTCTGCTGTTGTCTCGCGCTCTCGCCAGCGTTCAGAAGCAACAGTTCACCGACTGGGAATTGGTCATTGTCAACAATGGCGGAGATCCAGCCCCCGTAGACAATGCGGTTGAACTTTCTCAACGCAGTCACCCGTCGGCGCAGTTACGTGTTCTTCACCTTGATGAGCGTGTGGGGATGGAAGAAGCATCAAATACCGCATTGCGTGCGACGAACAGTGCCTATTTCGCTATCCATGACGACGACGATTCATGGCACCCAGAGTTTCTACAGCGATCTGTGCAGGTATTGGCAGAACATCCATCTGCCAGTGCTGTGGTGACTGGAGTGGTTCGTGTGCATGAAACTTTCCGAGACAATCGTGTGTGGCCAGTACGCAATGAGAAGTTTTATCTCACCCCCGAACGGTTGACTTTCGATGGGATGATTGGGAACAACACCTTTCCTCCAATTGCTGCGCTGTTTCGTCGATCATTGCTGGACACGGTGGGGTATTTCGACGCCACGCTGCCAGTACTGGGGGATTGGGAATTCAATCTTCGCGCTCTTGAGGTAGGGCAATTCATTTTTGTTCCCGAGCGACTTGCGAATTACCACACACGAACACCTGAGAGTGATTCAGCAGCGGGAAACTCCATCATTGTTGGTCAGCAGATTCACCAACAAACAAAGCAAGTGTTGTTGCAGCGATGGGAATCCGACATTCGTGCTGGCGGAGTCAGCAAAGCAGAATTATCACGATTGGCATTTGCGAATAGTGAATTGCACGACGAAAAGCGTCGCGTAGAAGAAGAACTGCAACGTACTGCACAACGAAGTGTGGGGCATCGAATTGGTCGAGTTGTGCGTGCTGCATCATCACCACGACGTGCTGGCAGAGCAGTGGTGCGCCGTCTTCGGGCCAAGGTGTCGTCATGAATGGTCGTAATGAAGCCATTCAGGTGCTTGACCAGCATCCACATGCACGAGTGCTCACCATTGATTTCTTTGACACCATGGTGACGCGCGCTGTGGCGCAGCCCACGCACGTCTTTGCGGTGATGGAGCAACGATTAATTGACGAAGTGGGTCCCCGGTGGAGGGGTTTTGCACAAAAGCGTGTGCAAGTGGAACACGACATGCGTGTGAAAGTGGCTCAGTCTGGATCATTGCGTGATATCACGCATGCTGAGATCATTCGTGCAATTGCGGACGAGTTCAATCTCACCGATGCTGATGCCGAGATCTTGCGCCGCATGGAGTGCAATTGCGAAATTGATGAAGCGCGAGTGGTCGAATTTGGTCGTCACGTTGTGGATGAAGCTCGTTCGCGGAACATGCGAGTGGTCATCGTGAGCGATAACTACATGTCATCGGCTCATATTGCGCGTATGGCGCGAGTCGCTGGGTACGAATGGGTGACCGCCGACGACGTCATAGTGAGTTGTGAACACAGTGGCATGAAGCAAAACGGCGCGTTGTGGAAACACCTTCCGTCGCTGGTGGGTGTTTCTGCTCAACACATTGTGCATGTCGGAGACAGCAAAATTCCTGATTGTGATCAACCATCTCGGTATGGAATTCGTTGTCACGTTGATAGTCGGATGTCCAAGTGGCATCGACATCCTCTCAACACCTGCCCGGATGTCTTGCCTTTTTCACGTCTTGAAGCATCACTGCGTGACGACGGAGTACAGACGAACGACGTGTGGTTCACTTTGGGGAGCACGCTGATGGCAATGATGGTCGCAGGCCAAGTCAAGGACGTGATCTCGCAGGTAGAGAAACGATCGATTGCCGGTATTCATTTCGCTGCACGTGATGGTTGGATGGCGCATCATGTGTGGGATGCCATCCGGATGACAATGCCTCGCGATATTCCATCGTCGTCCTATGTGTCATTTTCTCGTTCAGTCATCGGGCGAGCAAATATCCGTGCCGTTACCCCCGAGGTTGCGATTCGCTTTATTGACGACCATGAAGTGCTGTCGGTGCGACGGCTTAATGCTCGTTTCGGATGCCAAATGCAATCGCTGGTCGAAATTGATAAAGAGATAGATGCCGATACCGCTCGTGCAATTATCGTTACGAACAGCGACAACATCGTCGCCGCCTCTCAAGCATTGCGAGCTCGTGTGGTCGGGCACTTGCGAGAAAAGGGATTACTGAACCCGGGTCACCACATTGTTGTCGACCTGGGCTGGCGAGGAACAACAATGGCCGATCTTGCCGACATTGTGTTCGAAGCAACAGACGGATTAGCCACAATAGAGGGTCGTTTTCTTGGTCTGTATTGGGATGCCACCATGAACCGGACTCGAGTTCCGCTCCACGGATACGCAATGGATGATCTAGGGCCACTCGATGACAACATTCGGCTCTTGGGTGCCTTGCGGCTGTTTGAACTTCTCATCACGGCACCTCATGGTTCGGTCATTGATTTCTTGGATGAGAATGGCGGATATCAACCAGTATTCGCGGATAGTGAATTCAAATCGTCGGCAGAGGCAGTGCATGTGCCGGCGGCGATGAGGTATGCAATTGAGGCAGCTCAACGTATTTTGACGGGACAGCATTCATCGGGAGTGTCTTTTTCTGACATCACCCCACAATCAGTGTGGGCGGCGATGATGCAGGTAGGTCACACGCCACGATTAGAAGAACTTCACGAACTACGCACCCAGTCGCATGTTTCGTCTGTGGACCATGCAGATTCCGGAACGGAATTGCTTGCGCCTGCACCGAGGTGGTCATCAACGCTTCCGTTGCATCGCTTTAGTTCTGTGTACGACAACGCAATGAAGCGTCACTGGTTACAGGGGAGTATTCGGTCGTGGCAAGAGAATTCTGCAACGAAAGATTTTGCTGATGCAGTTATTCGTTTGTGGCCATTCATGGGGCCCGTGTGGTGCGACGCGGATTGACAACCAATAGCGTGTCGTTGTGATCATCGATATCCAGTTCAATCAAGGCTCTGCGCCGTGGACACACATGCGTGACGCCGTGTTGGTTGCTGAAGATGTCGGATTCTCCACGGTGTGGAATCTTGACCATTTCTCGGGAGCAATGTTCAACAGCGATTCAATGATGGAATGCTTTACCAGTTTGACCGCCTGGGCCACGGTGACGTCGAGAATCAATGTGGGAACTTTGGTCACCAATGTGAATAACCGTCATCCGGGACTTCTGGCCAACATCGTTAGTTCCCTGCAAGATATTTCCGAGGGTCGACTCGTGTTGGGGATTGGTGCAGGTACGTCGCCCACCAGTCCATATGGCGATGAACAGCGCGCATTGAACATGGAAGTTCTTCCAACAATGGCGCAACGTCATCAACGGTTATGCGACAACATTGACATCATGAAATCCATCTGGGCTCACGACAGGCACGAATCCTTTGCGGGCTTTCCGCGTCCATGTGTTCTCCCGCCCATCATCGTTGGTGTGAACAGTCTTCGGCTTGCACGCATTGCCGGGGAGCGTTTTGACGGAATGAACACCCGTTGGAATCATCCTCAACGCCGTGAACTTATTCGTGAAGCACAATTAGCTGCCGAGCGAAAGAATTCCCTCGACATTTCCGTGTGGTCGCCTTTTGTTCCTGAATATGCCGACCCCAATCACCCTCTTCATCAAGAGTTAGTGGCCGATGGAGTGACTCGCCTCATCATGTTTGATACCGGTGCACCCAATACCGCGGCTATTGAATTGACGCGACAGTACTTGCGCGCATAAACAACGGTTCGCCGTTGGAGCGACGCCACACAATTGCTTTTGACACGATGAAAATCATCATGGGAATGGTGAAGTAGTTGATGACCGACATAATTACGTCGTTCAGCATCCACCCGTAGGCCATCCACGAGGACGCAGAAACAATTGTCATCAGCCAGCTTGCAACAGATATTCCGTGCAGGTTTTCCGTTGCTATGACGTGTACTACTTGTGGAATCAAAGACGTGACGCTGAGGGTTGTGGCCATCCATCCCACTGTTGACGGTGATGCCGGAATGGTGATGAGCAATAAAACCCCGAGCACTGTGGCGAATTTGCCCAGAAGCGCGCTGGACATTCTTTGGTGTCGATACAACACGCTGATGATGATGAGTTGAGCAATGATGAATGACCCGTTTGAAAACCAAATGGCGTGGCGGCTCATGGAGACGCCGTAGGTGAACCACATGGCTGATCCCAGCACGCCATGGGCCACACTGAAGGCAGATACTCCGTGTGATGTGTCGTGTCTGACCATTCGCCACACTTGTGGCCACACGAAGACGAGACTGGTGAACGTGCACCACACGCCCATTGCGGCATTCATTATTTGATGACCAAGTTGACTGTGCGTCCTGGAACAACAATGGTTTTGAACGGCGTCTTACCGTCAAGCGCGGCCACCACCGAGTCGACCGCCAATGCTGCGGCAAGATGTGCTGCATCGTCTGCGTCCGGTGCAATAGAGATACGTCCACGAACTTTGCCGTTGACTTGCACCGGAACTTCGATGAGATCTTCCACCAGAAGTTTCTCGTCTGCTGTGGGAAACGGAACGTATGTCACCGTGTTGATGTTGCCAAGGGCACGCCACAATTCTTCTGCAACGTGTGGACACAATGGTGACAGCATCTGAACCAGTGGCTCCACCAGTGCACGTGGAGCTGGACCATGTGCAGTGGTGTGTTGCGTGAGGGCGTTGTTGAATTCAATCAATTTTGCAATAACGGTGTTGAATCGCAATCCGGCCATGTCTGCATCTACGCCTGCAATGGTGCGATGTAAATGACGCAACAATTCGTCTGGCGGTGCAGAGTCGGTGACATTGGCTTCGCCCGTGTCTTCGTTAATGACATTGCGCCACAAACGCTGCAAAAAGCGTTGCATGCCCACCACATCGCGAGTGTTCCATGGTCGACTGGCGTCAAGTGGTCCCATTGACATCTCGTACAACCGGAACGTGTCTGCCCCGAACTCTTCGTACATCTCGTCGGGGGTAACAATGTTCTTCAGGCTTTTACCCATCTTGCCGTACTCGCGAGCAACTGTTTCGCCGTTCCAGGTGTACGCGCCGTTGTCTTCTACAACTTCTGCTGCGGGAACTGTTTGACCACGCGCATCTCGATACGCATATGCCTGGATGTATCCCTGGTTGAACAATCTGTGGAATGGCTCTTCGCTGCTGACGTGTCCGAGGTCGAACAGAACTTTGTGCCAAAAACGGGCGTACAGCAAATGCAATACTGCATGTTCTACGCCACCGACGTACAGGTCAACACCGCCAGTGTGTCCTGGCTCGGTTGGTCCCATCCAATATTTTTCCACTGCAGGGTCAACGAATGATTCGGTATTTGTTGGATCGAGATAGCGCATTTCATACCAGCATGACCCTGCCCATTGCGGCATGACATTGACTTCACGCTTGTATTCACGTGGTCCGTCGCCCAAATCGAGAGTCACTGTGGTCCATTCCTTCACGCGTGCCAATGGGGGAATGGGATCACTATCAGCATCGTCGGGGTCAAGTGCTGTGGGTTTGAAATCGGCAAGTTCGGGTAACAACACAGGAAGCGCAGATTCCGGAACGGCATGTGCATTGCCGTGTTCGTCATAGACGATGGGGAACGGTTCGCCCCAGTAGCGCTGACGCGAAAACAACCAATCTCGTAAGCGGTATGTGGTGGTGGGAATTCCGTGCCCATTCTTTTGCAGCCATTCATTCATGCGTGCTTTCGCATCGGCAATAGATGTGAGGCCGTTAAGCGAGACGGAATCATTCGCTGAGTCGACGTATACACCGTCACCCACAAATGCTTCTGGCCAGGTGGAGCAGTCGCTGCTTGGTGCAATGTTGTGATGTTCAAACCATGATGTTGGCGGCATTTGTGTGGCGACAATGGGCAAGTTGTACGTGCGAGCAAAGTCAAAGTCACGTTGGTCGCCACTGGGTACAGCCATGATGGCGCCCGTTCCATATCCCATCAAGACGTAATCAGCAATGTAGATGGGGATATTTCCGCCGGTAACTGGATTGACGGCGTATGACCCAGTGAACACGCCGGTCTTCTCTTTCGAATCGTCTTGGCGTTCATCGTCTGCTTTTGCCGCTGCAGCCGCGCGGTATGCATCGACTGCGTCGCGTGCATCGGACGTGGTGAGTTGTGGCACCAACGGATGTTCGGGAGATAGCACCATGAACGTTGCACCAAACAATGTGTCGGGTCGAGTGGTGAACACTTCCAACGGACCAGCGGGTGACGTAAACGTGACGCGCGCACCGTCGCTACGTCCAATCCAGTTTCGTTGCATCAACTTGATGGGTTCTGGCCAGTCAAGTCTGTCGAGGTCATCAATAAGGCGATCTGCGTACGCGGTGATACGCATCATCCATTGACGCATGTTGCGCTTAAAAACTGGGTAGTTGCCAATATCGCTGCGGCCGTCGGCGGTTACCTCTTCGTTGGCCAAAATTGTTCCGAGGCCTGGGCACCAGTTCACTGGCGCATCGGTGAGATAGGCGAGTCGGTGTGAGTCGATGTAGTCGTGTTTTTCTTGTGGCGAATAGTCGCTCCACGCTCGGCCATCAGG